>ERZ772827.22-NODE-22-length-93634-cov-16.195257_pt1 | contig 93634 bp, 85 predicted proteins | sample MGYA00580850_ERZ772827 | MGnify/ENA primary metagenome ERZ772827 (study PRJEB29015, sample SAMEA2737950) | human oral metagenome | biome: human oral; feature: human-associated habitat; material: dental | place: China | collected 2145 ... | reverse complement strand
GAAGACGGTGTGTCAGGCGGAGCGGCCGAGCCGCGGCGCAGGCCGCGGCGATCAAGCACAGCCGGGGGTTATAGCGAGCCGGCTAGCCCGAGCGGAGCTCGGGCAGTCAAGCACTGCTCAGGAGTCGCGTACGCCGGGGGTGACGAACGGCGGCTTGACCACCTCGAAGCTCTCCGCCCGGTTGCGGATCTGCACCAGGACCGTCGACCCCAGCTCGGTGTCGGGCGGCAGCAGGGCCAGCCCGATGCCCAGCTTGAGGCTCGGCGAGAACGTGCCCGAGGTGACCTGCCCGATCGCCGTACCGTCGGCGTCGACGACGACCATCTCGTGGCGCGGGATGCCCCGGCCCAGCGCCTTGATCCCGCGCAGGACCCTGGTGCGGTTCTTCCGCTCGGCCCGCAGCGCCTCGGCGCCGTCGAAGCCCGGCTTCTTCCAGCCGACTGCCCAGGTCGCGCCGGCGGCAACCGGGGAGATCTCGGGGCCGAGGTCGTTGCCGTGCAGCGGGTAGCCCATCTCGGTGCGCAGGGTGTCGCGGGCACCCAGGCCGCAGGGCAGGATCTGGTACTGCTCCCCCGCCGCCAGGACCGCGTCCCACAGCGCCGGCGCCGCCGCGGCCGGGCAGACCAGCTCGTAGCCCCGCTCGCCGGTGTAGCCGGTGCGGCAGACGGTCAGGTCGACCCCGTCCAGGCTGGCGGCCTCGAAGCGCATGTAGTCGTGGCCGGCCGGCAGCCCGATCGCGGTCAGGACCTCGTCGGAGTAGGTGCCCTGGACCGCCAGCACTGCGTAGTCGTGGTGCTGGTTGGTGATGGTGACCCCTTCGGGGACCCCGTCGGTCAGCCGGCGGACGACCTCGGTGGTGTTGGCCGCGTTCGGGATCAGGAAGACCTCGTCCTCGCTGCGCACGTACGCGATCATGTCGTCGACCGTGCCACCGCTGGCGTCGCACAGCAGCGTGTACTGGGCCTGGCCGGGTCCGACCTTGCGCAAGTCGTTGGTGAGCCGGGTGTTGAGGTAGTCGAGAGCGCCGGGACCAGCCACCAGCGCCTTGCCGAGGTGGCTGACGTCGAAGAGCCCGACCCGCTCCCGCACCGCGGTGTGCTCGGCCACCACGCCGGAGTACTCCACCGGCATCGCCCAGCCTCCAAACTCGGCGAACTTGGACCCCGCGGCGACGTGGCGCTCGTGGAGCGGGGAGCGCAGACCTGCAGGTACGTCCATGGCGATCCTCCTGAGAACTGGGTCGACCGTGAGCCTACCGCGTCGAAGACGCTAGGCTCCCGGCCTGGGGGCATCTCCCCATCCGCACGCCTAGCGAAAGGTGCAGCCGTGGTCTCCGTCTCCCTCGCCAAGAAGCTCCCCCGCGACGTCGATGCCGTCATCGTCGGTCTCACGGAGGTCTCAGGCACCCCCGCTCTGGTGGATGTGCCCGAGGAAGTCGGCAAGGCCTTCGGCAAGCAGTTCGGCTCCCCGCTGCCGGTGGCTCTCGACCTGGGTGCGAAGTCGACGGTCGGCAACGTCACCCTGCTGCCCACGGCCGGTCCCCGGCTGGTCGTCGTAGGCCTGGGCGACGTTGACGTCACCCCGGAGCAGGTCCGCCGGGCGGTGGGCAACGGGGTCCGGGCCCTGGCCGGCCTGGAGCCCGAGCGGCCGCTGCACGTGGCGGTCAGCCTGGACCTGGCCGAGCCCGAGGTGATCAAGGGTGCGGTCGAGGGGGCGCTGCTGGGCGGGTACCGCTTCACCAAGGTGGGCAGCGAGCCGAAGCGGCTGCTGGACGCCCTGACGGTGCTGTCGCGCTCCGACGCCAAGGATGCGGTGACCGCCGCGGTCGCGATCAGCGCCGGCGTGAACCAGGCCCGGGACTGGGTCAACACCCCGGCCAACCTGCTTGACCCGCAGACCTTCGCTGCCGAGGCCGAGAAGCTGGGCCGGCAGGCCAAGCTGGCGGTCACCGTGCTGGACGAGAAGGCGCTGACCAAGGAGGGATTCGGCGGGATCCTGGCCGTCGGTGGCGGGTCGGCCCGGCCGCCCCGGCTGGTTCGGCTCTCGTACGCGCCGCGCAGCGCGCGGACCCACCTGGCCCTGGTCGGCAAGGGCATCACCTTCGACACCGGTGGCATCAACCTGAAGCCGAGCGACTCGATGCTCACCATGAAGAGCGACATGTCCGGGGCGGCGGCTGTGATCGCTGCGGTCTCGGTGATCGCCCAGCTCGGCCTCAAGGTCAAGGTGACCGCGTACGCGGCGCTGGCCGAGAACATGCCGTCGGGGACCGCGTACCGCCCGTCGGACGTGCTGACCATGTACGGCGGCACGACCGTGGAGAACTACAACTCCGACGCCGAGGGCCGCCTGGTGATGGCAGATGCCCTGGCCCGGGCCAGCGAGGACCAGCCGGACCTGGTGCTGGACGTCGCCACCCTGACCGGAGCCTGCGTGGTGGCGCTGGGTGAGCGGACTGCCGGGCTGATGGCCACCGACGACCAGACCGCGGACCTGGTGCTGGATGCCGCTGAGGCGGCCGGGGAGGCGTTCTGGCAGCTGCCGATCACGGACGAGGCGAGTGACGTCCTGAAGTCGAAGGTGGCCGACCTGCGCTCCGCCGGCAAGCGCTGGGGCGGCGCGCTGTCGGCGGCGGCGTTCCTGCGGGAGTTCGTGGCCGACGACATCGCCTGGGCCCACCTCGACATCGCCGGCCCGGCCTTCAACGAGGCCGAGGCCTACGACTACGTGCCGGCCGGTGGCACGGGGGTCGCGGTGCGGACCCTGGTCGCCCTCGCCCAGTCGCTGCAGGGCTAAGATGCCGGCCCGGTCGGTCACCACCGATGTCGTGGTCGTGGGTGCTGGCCCAGCCGGGCTGATGGCGGCGGCCAGCGCTGCCCGTCGAGGGCTGCGGGTGGTGCTGGTCGAGTCCGACGAGGTGCTCGGCGGCTCGGGCGCCGCCGGGGACGGGCTGCTCTGGCTGCCGCGGGTCCCGGTCGGAGAGCGTGGCCCGGGCCAGGCGGCCCGCTCCTACCTGGACGCCCTGTACGGGCCGGGTGACCCGCGCCGCGAGGCCTTCGTCGAGAGTGCAGCCGACCTCTACCAGGAGCTGGCGGATCTGAAGGCTCCGCTGGCGCTCGTGCCCGGCGAGCCCGACGGGTACCCGGAGGAGACCGGTGGCCGTCGCTCCGGCCGGGTCTTCGAGCCGGTCGCGACCACGACCCGACGGCTCGGCCGGCAGGCGGCGCAGGTCCGGCTCCGGCCGAGCAGCGCCACCTTCACCCAGCGTCGTCGGATGGTCCAGGCCAGCCGCAGCCCCCGCGGGGTGGTGGCAGCGGTGCACGCCTTCGGCGGCCGGGCCGTGCTGTCGCGCCTGGTCGGCCGAGAGCCGGCGGTCGGCGGCTCGGCGCTGCTGGTGGGCCTCGTAGCGGCAGTGCTGGAGGCTGGGGTCGAGGTCTGGCGGGGGTGCCCGCTGGAGACTGTCGACCCCGGGCACCCCGCAGCAGCGGTGGTCCGCCGTGACGGTGACCTGGTCACCCTGGTCGCCGAGCGCGGTGTGGTCCTGTCTGTCGGTGGCTTCTCGCACGACCTGGCGGCCCGCCGGGAGCATCTCGGCCCGGCCGCGGACGAGGCCTGGAGCCTGGCCTGCCCAGGGGCGGACGGGACCGCGCTGCGGCTTGGGCGCAGCCTGGGCGCCGCCCAGTCTGGTTTCGGCGGCGCCGAGTGGCAGCCGTCGCTGAGGCTCGTCGACCAGACGTTCCACTCGGTCGACCTGGCGCGTGGGCTGCCGGGGGCGCTCCTCGTCGATGCGGCCGGGACCCGTTTCTGCAACGAGAGCTCGGGGTCGGTGGAGCTGGGCCGGGTGATGCTGGACCGCTCCCGCCGGGTCTCGGCGGCCCCCGCCTTCCTGGTGGTCGACGCTCGTCACCGCTCCCGGTTCCCGCTCGGGCCCTGGCCGCCTCGCCTGGTGACGAGCAACGCCGTCCGCGACCAGGAGATCGCCAAGGCCGAGCACCTGACCGCTCTGGCGGAGATGCTGGGCGTCGACAAGGCCGGGCTGGTCGGGACCGTGGCGAGGTTCAACGCCTTCGCCCGCAAGGGTCGCGACGACGACTTCCGCCGGGGAGCCTCGGCCCGGGACAAGGCCCACGGGCTGGTCTTCCACCGCCCCAACCGGGCTCTGGGGGTGCTGGACCTGCCGCCCTACTACGCGGTCCGTGTCTACCCGGCCGAGATCTCGACCCGCGGGGGGCTGCTCACCGACGCTGCCGCACGGGTCCTGTCCGGTGACGGCGAGCCGGTCCCGGGCCTGTTCGCGGTTGGCGCTGCCAGCGCGCTCCCCTGGGGAGACCGGGACCCCGGCCCCGGCGCTGGACTGGCCGCCTCGCTGGTGGCAGCCATGCGGGCCGCGGCCGCGCTGGCGGACCCCGCCTGAGCGGCCCGCGAGAGCCTCGTACGAGAGTCGGCGCCATGCCCGGACCTCGTGGCGCTCTCGAGTCGCGGTAGTGGGAATCTCACAGCTGCAGGGAGGCTGAACCTGCCCCTGGCCTGCGCTGCTGCCGCCGGGGGCGACGGACCGGCGGCCCGAAAGACTTGCTCGGAAGGAGTCTGCGGGCCAACGGCCCCCCACGAGAGGCGAGGCGTGCACTAGGCTGGCCACGATTGCGCTGGTCACGTCCTAAGGAGCTTCAATGTCGACCGACGTCACGCTGCCTGCCCTGGGTGAGTCCGTAGCTGAGGGCACAGTCTCCCGCTGGCTGAAGCAGGTCGGCGACACGGTGGAGGTTGACGAGCCGCTGGTTGAGATCTCGACCGACAAGGTCGACACCGAGATCCCGTCTCCGGTCTCCGGCACCGTCCTGGAGATCCGGGTCCGGGAGGACGAGACCGCTGCGGTGGGTGCTGTTCTTGCCGTGATCGGTGCGGCAGACGCGGCCCCAGTCCCGGCAGCCCCGCCCGCCCCTGAGCCGCCAGCAGCCGCTCCTGCTCCCGCGCCCGCGCCCGCGCCGTCTCAGCCGGTTGCGCCGCCGGCGCCCGCGGCTGCGACCGGACCCGCCTCCGGCACCGAGGTGACCCTGCCCGCTCTCGGGGAGAGCGTCACCGAGGGCACTATCTCGCGGTGGCTGAAGCAGGTCGGGGAGGCCGTCGAGGTCGATGAGCCGCTGCTTGAGGTCTCGACCGACAAGGTCGACACCGAGATCCCGTCCCCGGTCGGCGGCACTCTTCTCGAGATCCGGGTCAGTGAGGATGACACGGCTCCGGTCGGCGCGGTTCTGGCGGTGATCGGTGCCGCCGACGCTGCTCCCGCGCCGGCGCCCGCTGCACCTGCCCCGGCGCCCGCACCCGCACCGGCTCCTGCCCCCGCACCCGCACCGGCTCCTGCCCCAGCACCGGCCGCGGCACCCGCACCGGCCCCAGCGCCTGCCGCGCCCGCCGCTTCGGCTGCTCCGCGCCGTACGGGGGACGCTGACGGCTACGTGACTCCCCTGGTCCGCAAGCTGGCCGCCCAGCACGGGGTGGACCTGGCCTCGGTCACCGGCACCGGAGTTGGCGGCCGGATCCGCAAGCAGGACGTCCTCGACGCTGCTCAGGCCGCCAGCACGCCGGCTGCGCCGGCGGCCCCCAGCCCGGCGCCCGCGCCCAGCCCGGCGTCCGCTCCGGCGGCGTCGCAGGTCCGCGGCACCACGGAGAAGGTGTCCCGGCTGCGGGCCATCATCGCCCGCCGGATGGTCGAGTCGCTGCAGGTCTCGGCCCAGCTCACCGCGACCGTGGAGGTCGACCTGACCGCGGTCTCCAGGCTGCGGGCCAAGGTCAAGGACTCCTTCAAGGCCCGCGAGGGTGTCTCCCTGTCGTACCTGCCGTTCATCACCAAGGCAGCGATCGAGGCGCTGGCCGAGTTCCCGAAGCTGAACGCCACCATCGACACCAGTGCCGGAACCATCACCTACCCTGACGGCGAGCACGTCGGGATCGCGGTGGACACCGACAAGGGTCTGCTGGTGCCCGTGATCCGCGACGCCGGAAGCCTCAGCGTCAGCGGGCTCGCCAAGAAGATCAGCGACCTGGCGGCTCGGACCCGGGCCAGCAAGGTCACCCCCGACGAGCTGACCGGAGGGACCTTCACGATCACCAACTACGGCTCCGCCGGCACCCTGTTCGACACTCCGATCATCAACCAGCCTCAGGTCGCCATTCTCGGCACTGGTGCTCTGGTGAAGCGGCCGGTCGTGCTGAACGACGCCGACCTGGGTGAGATCATCGCGGTCCGCGACATGATGTACCTGTCGCTGAGCTACGACCACCGCCTGGTGGACGGCGCCGACGCGGCCCGCTTCCTGAGCGCGGTCAAGAGGCGCCTGGAGGGCGGGGACTTCGGCGCGGGGCTCTAGCCTCACCCGCTGACGACCCGGCGTCGGGCCACGGCCCGGCGCCGGTCGTGCGTGCCGGGTCAGGAAGACCAGCGTGGTCGCACTGGCCGCAGACGTGAGGCTGCAACACGTACCTCTGCGGCGCCTGATCCCTTACCCTGCTGCGGTGACGTCTCTGGAGATGGTTCGACTGGGCCTCGACGAGCAGCCGCCGCGGCTGATCGACTACCACTGGGCCTGGCAGGAGCAGCGCCGGATCCACGCCGAGGTGGCCGACGGGGTCCGTCCCCCGACGGTGCTGCTGCTAGAGCACGCCAGCGTCTACACGGCCGGCCGCCGGACCCTGCCTGAGGAGCGCCCCGCCGACGGCACCCCGGTGGTCGACGTCGACCGGGGCGGCAAGATCACCTGGCACGGGCCGGGACAGCTGGTCGGCTACCCGATCCTGCCGCTGCCCCAGGGGATCTACGTGGTCGACTACGTCCGCCGTCTGGAGGAGGCCCTGATCCAGACCATCCGCGGCTACGGACTGGACCCGGTCCGGGTCCCCGGACGGTCCGGGGTCTGGCTGCCGGCGAGCGCTCACCGCCCGGAGCGCAAGCTGGTTCAGATCGGGATCCGGGTCAGCCGCCACACCACCCTGCACGGGTTCTCCCTCAATGTCTGCTGCGACCTGGCGGCTTTCGACCAGATCATCCCCTGCGGGATCAGCGATGCCCAGGTCACGACCCTGGCCCGCGAGCTGGACGACCCCCCGACCCTGCCCCAGGTGGCGACCGACGTCACCGCCCACCTGCTGGCCCACCTGCCTCTCACGGGCCCGCCGCGGCGCTGACAAAGCCCGCCCCCAGGTGAGAGACCTCTCACTCTTCGAGCTGGGCGCAGCTATCTGCACGAAGCTCGGGGAGATTCTCGGCTCGTTTCCCCACAACGCGCACCACCCGTTGTGACACCGGTTCCGGACCGTGACGGATGACAGGGCTCTCACCTACGTTGCCGGTCATTTCGCGCGACGGGATAGTGCTGGTGGCTCACTGGGCCCAATCCCTGTGAACCGTCCCAGTGACATCTCCCCAAGCAGAAGGAACCGACTGATGAACCGTCGAGTCATCGCCGCCATCATCGCGGCTGTTCTGGCCCTGGGAGGGCTAGGACTGATCGCCAGCTACGTACGAAGCGCCGACGAGCGCGCCCTGGCTGGCGTCGAGGCTGTGTCCGTGTACGTGGTCGAGGTTCCCATCGCCAAGGGCGTCGCTGCCGCTGACCTGGGCGCCTCTGTGGCGAAGCGGTCGCTTCCGGCCGCCGCCGTACCAGCCGACGCCGTCAAGAGCCTCGACACCATCTCCGGGCGCGTCCTCAACGCCGACCTGGTCAAGGGCGAGATCCTGCTGGGGAGCCGCTTCGTCGACCGTGAGGTCCTCAGCCAGCAGACCGTCAAGATCCCCGACGGCTACCAGACCGTCTCCTTCCTGCTCCGGCCCGAGCAGGTTGTTGGCGGCATCCTGCAGCCCGGCAACCACATCGGCGTGATCTTCTCCAGCAAGATCACCACCTCGCAGCAGCAGAACGGTGCCCTGCCTGCGGGCTCGACCATTCAGGTCGAGGGCCAGAGCGTGGGCATCGAGAGCGACGTGATGTCGAAGATGGTGCTGCAGCAGGTGCTCGTGACCCGGGTCCAGGGCGCGGTGGTGCCGGCCAGCTCGACCAGCGACACCACGGACAAGAAGGCCAACGCGGCGCCGTCAGACGGGGTCCTGGTGACGGTGGCCGTGACCGCCGCCCAGGCCGAGACCATCGCCTGGGGCATCGCCTCGGGCACCCAGTTCCTGGTCACCCTGCAGGACGAGACCGCGGACAACTCGTCCTCGCAGATGACGGTCGGAAAGACGGCCTTCAAGTGAGCAAGATCGTCCTCGTCTCCCAGTCCGCGGGCCTGACCGAGCGGATGGGGTACGCCACCGGCGGCTCCTTCCTGCTCCTGTCCCCGAACCCCGTGCCCACCAGCGCCAGTGACCTGTTCGCCGGCCTGCGCGGCGCCCCGACGCCCGACATCGTGGTGCTCGACGCCGACCTTGACCCGAGTGCCACCCTGGAGCTGGCCCGCAGCATCGACCAGCTCTACCCGGTCGTGGTGATCATGGTCTCCAGCAGCGTCGACCAGCTGGCCCTGCCCGCGATGCGGGCCGGGGTCAAGGACCTGCTCCACCCCGAGGCCGACGTCGCCGAGCTGCGCCGCAGCCTGGAGCGGGCCACCCAGTTCGTCTTCATGCAGCAGGCCGCTGCCGCCGCCCCGGTGGCCGCCCCAGCCGTGGTGAAGCCGGACGGCCGGATCATCGCGGTCGCCTCGCCCAAGGGCGGGGTCGGCAAGACCACGGTCGCGACCAACCTCGCGGTCGGCCTGGCCAAGCGCTACCCGCAGCAGATCGTCCTGGTCGACCTCGACATCCACTTCGGCGACTGCGGCAGCGCGCTCAACCTGGAGCCCGAGTTCTCGCTGCCCGACACCATCCAGGGAGCCCACTCCCAGGACATGCTGACCCTCAAGTCCCTGCTCACCCGGCACGAGACCGGCCTGTACGTGGTGCCCGGCTCGGACTCGCCGGTGGCGGCGGACTCGGTCACCCCGAAGGACATCAACAGCCTGCTCTCGCTGCTGGCCACCGAGTTCCAGTACGTGGTGGTCGACACCGCGCCGGGGCTGTCGGAGCACACCCTGGCGGTGCTCGACAAGGCCAGCGAGATCATCCTGGTGACCACGCTCGACGTGCCCGGGGTGCGCGGCCTGCGCAAGGAGATCGAGACCCTCGACGACCTGGACATGCTGGTGGAGTCCCGCCACGTGGTCCTGAACTTCTTCGACCACAGTCGCGGACTGACCGTGAAGGATGTCCAGGCCACGATCGGCGAAGAGGTGGACATCGTCCTCAACCAGTCCAACCTGCTGCCCCAGTCCACCAACCAGGGCATCCCGCTGCTGCAGGCCAACGGCCGCGACCCGATCACCAAGCAGCTGAACCTGCTGGTGGACCGGATCACCGGCCGGACCTCGGAGGCCCTGTCGGGCTTCACCGGGCGGCGCGGCGTACGAGTGGAGAAGTGAGATGAAGCTGTCAGAACGGCTCGGCGCCCGGCGCGCCGAGGGCACCGACCTGCCTGGCCTGCCGGGCGAGACCATGACGCCGCTGAGATACCCCGGAGCCGCCGCCGAGACCCAGGTCTCGTCGCTGGCGGCCCGGGCGGCCGAGGCGTACCCCCCGCTGCCTTCCCCAGGCCAGCCTGGGGTGGGCGCCAGCCTGGCCCAGCGGGGCCGGCCGGCTCCTCCGCCCCCGGTGGCCGCCCTGGACCCCGTCGGCAAGCTCAAGGAGCAGGCTGCGGCCCAGCTCTTCGAGCGGATCGGGGCCCGGCTCAACGACGGCGCCCTGGACGAGGACGTGCTGCGCGGCCTGGTGCGCCAGGAGCTGAACACGATCATTGAGGAGTCGGCGACCCCGCTCACCTCCGAGGAGCGACGCCGGCTGATCCGGGAGGTCGAGGACAACGTCCTCGGTCTGGGACCGCTGGAGGCCCTGCTGGCCGATGCCAGCATCTCCGAGATCATGGTCAACGGTCCCGACACCGTGTACGTGGAGCAGAAGGGCAAGCTCACCCTGAGCCCGGTCAAGTTCGACGACGAGGCGCACCTGCGCCAGATCATCGACCGGATCGTGAGCAAGGTAGGCCGGCGTATCGACGAGTCCTCTCCCCTGGTCGACGCCCGGCTGCTGGACGGCTCCCGAGTCAACGCGATCATCCCGCCGCTGGCGGTCAACGGGTCCACCCTGACGATCCGTAAGTTCTCCCGCGACGCGCTCGGGGTGAACGACCTGATCAGCTTCGGCACGATGACTCCGGACATGGCTGACCTGCTGCGCGCCTGCGTCCAGGCCCGGCTCAACATCCTGGTCTCTGGCGGTACCGGTACCGGTAAGACCACCTTGCTGAACGTGCTGTCCAGCTTCATCCCGGCCAACGAGCGGATCATCACCATCGAGGACGCGGTCGAGCTGCAGCTCCAGCAGGAGCACCTGGTTCGGCTGGAGTCCCGGCCCCCGAACGTCGAGGGCCGCGGCGAGGTGACGATCCGTGACCTGGTGAAGAACTCGCTGCGTATGCGTCCCGACCGGATCGTGATCGGTGAGTGCCGTGGCGCCGAGGCCCTCGACATGCTGCAGGCGATGAACACCGGCCACGACGGCTCGCTGTCCACCGTCCACGCCAACTCTCCGCGCGACGCGATCTCGCGTCTGGAGACCCTGGTCCTGATGGCGGGCATGGACCTGCCACTGCGCGCGATCCGGGAGCAGGTCAGCTCTGCGGTCGACCTGATCGTGCAGATCTCGCGTCTGCGTGACGGCACCCGCCGGGTGGTCGCGGTGACCGAGATCCACGGCATGGAGGGCCAGACCGTCACCTTGCAGGACATTTTCCTGTTCGACTACTCGGCTGGCCTGGACGCCAACGGCAAGTTCCTGGGCCGACCGGTCGCCACCGGCGTCCGCCCGAAGTTCGCCGAGCGCTTCGAGGAGCTGGGCATTGTGCTCTCTCCGCGGATCTTCGGCGGCCAGCAGGACTGGAGGCGCTGATGGGCACCATCATGCTGACCGTGGCCTGGCTGCTGATCCTGACCTCACTGGGGATCGCCCTGGGGCTGATCCTGAAGCCGGGCCACCGGCTGTCGCGCTCCCGGCGCCGGATGATGGCCGGAGGCAGGAGCGGCCAGCGCACCACCCTGACCACGGCCGCCGACTACACCACCGACGCGGTCAACAAGGTCCTGGAGAAGCGAGGCTCCGGCCTGGCAGTGCTGGTCGACATGGCCGGGATCAAGACCAGTGTCACCGACCTGGTGGTGGTCGTCGCTGCGGCGGCGCTGGCTGCCGGGGCGCTGGGTGTGGTGCTGGCGAACCCGGCGGTCGGCCTCGTGGCTGCGGCGCTGGTGGTGGTCGGCTTCCGGGTCGCGCTGAGCATCATGATCTCCCGCCAGAAGAAGGCCTTCGCCGGCCAGCTCGACTCGACCTTGCAGATGATGGCCTCCAGCCTGCGGGCCGGCTACTCGCTGCTGCAGGCCGTCCAGGCCATGGGGAACGAGGCCGACAGCCCCACCAAGGAGGAGTTCGCCCGGGTGATCAACGAGACCCGCATCGGGCGCCCGCTGAACGACTCGCTGACCGAGGTCGCTACCCGGATGGACTCCGAGGACTTCACCTGGGTGGCTCAGGCGATCGCGATCAACCGGGAGGTCGGCGGCAACCTGGCCGACGTGCTGGACGGCGTCGCCAAGACCATCCGCGACCGGAGCCAGCTGCAGCGGCAGGTGGCCGCCCTGGCGTCCGAGGGCAAGCTGTCGGCCATCATTCTGATGGCCCTCCCCTTCGGCATCACCATCTTCCTGAGCTTCGCGAACCCCGGCTACCTGAACCAGCTGTTCACCACGCCCATCGGCTGGGGGATCACCGGGGCTGCGGTCGTGATGCTCATCATCGGCGGGATCTGGCTGCGCGCCACCGTCAAGATCAAGTTCTGAAAGGTCCCCCACCATGATCTGGATCGCCGTCTTCGTCACGGCCGCCTCACTGGGCTTTCTCGTCTGGCAGTTGGCGGCCGGCCCCGACGCCGCCCGGGTCCGCGCCAGCGCCAACCTGCGCCGCGGAATGCCCGCCGCCCGGGCCGCGTCCGCCCCCAAGGCCGGTGCTCCGGCCGGTCTCATCTCCAACCAGTACCTCAGCAGCGCCACCCAGGTGATCATCACCAAGGGCACCCGCAGCCGCCTGGAGCGGATGCTGGCCCAGGCCGGTCGGCCTCAGGCCTGGCCGCTGGAGCGGGTGGTCCAGGCCAAGGTGCTCCTCACCCTGGCCGGGGTGGTCGTCGGGGCGTACGCGCTGCTCGCCGCACCGAGCAGCACCATGCGCCTGGTCGGGGTCGCAGCCGCTGTGATCATGCACTTTCTGCCCGAGCTGCGTCTCTACAGCCTCGGCATCGAGCGGCGCGAGAAGATCACCCTGGAGCTGGCTGACACCCTGGACCAGATGAGCATCGCGGTCGAGGCCGGTCTGGGCTTCGACGCTGCCATGATCCGGGTCGCCAAGAACGGCACCGGCTTCCTGGCCCAGGAGCTGGTCCGCACCCTGCAGGACATTCAGGTCGGCCAGACCCGGCGGGCTGCGTACGAGGACCTGGTCGAGCGGACCCAGGTTCCGGACCTGAAGCAGTTCGTGCGCTCCATCATCCAGGCCGAGGCGTACGGTCTGGCGCTGTCGACGGTGCTCAACACCCAGGCCGCCGAGATGCGGATGAAGCGCCGCCAGCGGGCCGAGGCCAAGGCCATGCAGATCCCGGTCAAGGTGATCTTCCCGCTGATGCTGTGCATCCTGCCGGTGCTGTTCATGGTGGTCATGGGGCCCGGCGTGATCAACATCATGGCCTCCTTCGGCAAGTGAGGACGCCATGCTGAGCGCACTGCTGCTCGCCGCCGCCACCGGTGCCGCGGCGGCTGGACTGGCGGGCTGGGCCCGGGGTGGCACCGACCGCCCCGACTCGGCCTGGCTGCGGACCCCGGTGGTGGCCGCGCTGGGCGTCGGCTCTGGGCTGCTGGCCGGCCTGCGGATGGAGTCGTGGGCCGAGGCCCTGGCGTTCCTGGTCGTGGGACTGGTCTTCGCGCTGCTCTTCGCCACTGACCTGGCGGCCCAGCTGATCCCGCACCGGGTCATGTGGCCCGGGATGCTGGCACTGCTGGCCGGGCTGACGCTGGCCGCGGCCTGGGAGGGCAGCTGGCGCCGGCTGGGCGGGGCCCTGCTGATCGGAGTGGTGACCATGGTCTGCTACTTCGTCATCGGCTGGTTCGGGCGGGGCCAGTTCGGCCTGGGTGATGTCTCCCTGTCGCTGTTCATGGGCACCTTCCTCGGCTGGCTCGGGCTGGCCCAGGCCCTGGTCGGGGCGGTCGGTGCCTTCCTGGTGTACGTGCCGGTGGCGCTGACGATGCTGGCCCTGCGCCGGGCCGGGCGGGCTACCGAGTTTGCCTTCGGCCCCTGCATGATCGTGGCCGCCTGGGTTGCTGCCTTCGCTGGCCCGGCCCTGCTGGGCGCTGTCCTGCCTGGGTGAGCCGGTAGGCTGCCAGAGTGACTGCCCAGCCTTCAGACCACGCCTCAGGCGAAGTCGGCAAGCCCCGGCGGCCCCGACGCCTGCTGCGCCTTGAGGTGCGCAACTCCCAGACGCCGATCGAGCGCAAGCCCGAGTGGATCCGGACCCGCGCCACGATGGGCCCGAACTACGCCGACATGCAGCGGATCATGCGGCGCGACGGGCTGCACACGGTCTGCCAGGAGGCTGGCTGCCCGAACATCTTCGAGTGCTGGGAAGACCGGGAGGCGACCTTCCTGATCGGGGGCGACGCCTGCACCCGGCGCTGCGACTTCTGCCAGATCGAGTCCGCCAGGCCCACCGAGTACGACACCGCCGAGCCGCAGCGGGTAGCCGAGTCCGTGAAGGCGATGGGCCTGCGCTACGCGACCGTGACCGGGGTCTGCCGCGACGACCTGCCCGATGAGGGCGCCTGGCTGTACGCGGAGACGATCCGGGCCATCCACCGCGAGAACCCCGGTGTCGGGGTGGAGATGCTGGCGCCGGACTTCTCCGGCCGGCCAGAGCTGGTGGACCAGGTCCTGCAGACCCGCCCAGAGGTGTTCGCCCACAACGTCGAGACGGTGCCGCGGGTCTTCAAGCGGATCCGCCCGGGCTTCTCGTACGAGCGCTCGCTGGGGGTGCTGACCCGCTCCCGTGACGCCGGCCTGGTCACCAAGTCAAACCTGATCCTGGGCCTGGGTGAGACCCGGGAGGAGATCTCGCAGGCGCTGCGGGACGTGCGTGAGGCCGGCGCCCACCTGATCACCATCACCCAGTACCTGCGGCCCAGCGCCCGGCTGCACCCGGTGGAGCGCTGGGTCACTCCGGAGGAGTTCGATGAGCTCGCTGCCGAGGCCACCGAGCTGGGCTACGAGGGCGTCATGTCCGGGCCGCTGGTGCGGTCCTCGTACCGCGCCGGTCGGCTCTACCGGCAGGCCCGGGCCGCGATCGACACCAAGGAGAGCTGATCAGATGGCGAGCGAGCGCGCCAAGGCCCTGGCCGAGAAGCAGAAGGCCGAGAAGCGGGCCGAGAAGGAGCGGCGCAAGAGCTCCACCAACCCGGCCGACTGGAGCCGCTGGCGCCAGATCCGCGAGGTCTACAAGATCACCGCCGAGTACGACAAGGCGGCCCCGCTGCTGATGGGTGGGGCCTTCGCGCTCAGCGTGCTGGTGCTGCTCGGGCTGGGGATCTGGCTGCAGCCGTGGTGGCTGTACCTGGTGACCGGCGTCATGGTCGGAGTCCTGGCGGCGATGCTGATCCTCACCTGGCGGGCCAAGGGCGCTACCTACAAGCGGTACGCGGGCCAGGCCGGCTCGGCCGAGGTCGCGATCCAGATGCTCAATGACAAGACCTGGGTGAAGTCGCCCGTGATCACCGCCACCCGGCAGCTGGACGTGGTGCACCGGGTGGTCGGGCCACCCGGGATCGTCCTGATCGGCGAGGGCGACCCGCACCGGGTCCGCCAGCTGCTGGCCGCCGAGGCGAAGAAGCACGAGTCGGTCCGGTACGGGGTCAAGGTGACCCAGGTGGTGATGGGCGACCAGGGCAACCAGGTCCCGCTCCCGAAGCTGGCTGAGCACCTCAAGAAGCTGCCCAAGGTGATCCGGGGCGCCGAGGTGACCGAGCTGCAGAACCGGCTGCGGGCCCTGGACGCGATGCGTCCCAAGGTGCCGCTGCCGAAGGGCCCGGTCCCGACCTCGACCCGGGGCGCCCGGCAGGCGATGCGCGGCCGGTGAGCCACGCCACCGCCCCGCCTGGCCAGCCGGTGCTCGTCCCGCTCCCCTGCCCTGCTGTCGAGGGTGCCCGCTGATGGCGTCGCCGCTGCTGGTCGGTGAGGGGCTGCACCTGGAGTACCCGACCCGGGTGGTCCTGGACGCGGTGACCGTCGGGGTGGTGGAGGGCGACCGGATCGGGATCGTCGGGCGCAACGGCGACGGCAAGTCCAGCCTGGTCAAGGTGCTGGCCGGCCTGGTCGAGCCGCAGGAGGGTCGAGTCACCCGGCGCGGTGGGCTCCGGTTCGGGGTCCTGGGTCAGGACGACAGCCTGGACCCTGACGCCACCGTCGCCCGCACCATCGTCGGCGACCGGGCCGACCACGAGTGGGCCACCAGTCCACGGATCCGGGACGTGATCTCCGGCCTGGTGGCCGGCGCCGAGTGGGAGGCGAGGGTCGGCTCGCTCAGCGGGGGCCAGCGGCGCCGGGTCGCGCTGGCGGCGCTGCTGGTCGGCGACTGGGACGTGATCGCCCTCGACGAGCCGACGAACCACCTCGACATCGAGGGCATCGCCTGGCTGGCCGAGCACCTCAAGACCCGCTGGTCGAGGAGCAGCGGCGGCCTGCTGCTGATCACTCACGACCGCTGGTTCCTCGACGAGGTCTGCACCCGGACCTGGGAGGTGCACGACCAGGTCGTCGAGCCGTTCGAGGGCGGCTACGCCGCGTACGTGCTGCAGCGGGTGGAGCGTGACCGGGCCGCCAGCGCGGCCGAGGCCAAGCGGCAGAACCTGATGCGCAAGGAGCTGGCCTGGCTGCGGCGTGGCCCGCCGGCGCGGACGTCGAAGCCGAAGTTCCGGGTCGACGCCGCCAACCGGCTGATCGCTGGCGTGCCTGAGGTACGCAACCCGATCGTGCTGCAGCGGCTGGCGGTGGCCCGGCTCGGCAAGGACGTGGTCGACCTGGAGGGCGCCGGTGTCCGGTACGGCGACAACGAGGTGCTGCGCGACGTCACCTGGCGGATCGCCCCTGGTGAGCGGACCGGGGTCATCGGCGTCAACGGCTCCGGCAAGACCACCCTGCTGGGGCTGGTCACAGGCACCGTACGGCCGAGCACCGGCCGGGTGAAGCGGGGCACCACGGTGCGGCCCGGGGTGCTTGACCAGCACTTCTCCCAGCTCGCCGAGATCGGGGGCGACCGGGTACGGGAGGTGCTGGCCCGGGCCCGGACCAGTGTCGTCGTCGACGGCCGGGAGCTGACCCCGGCCCAGCTGCTGGAGCGGCTCGGCTTCGCCCGCGAGCACCTGTCGGCCCGGGTCGACGACCTCTCGGGAGGGCAGAGGCGCCGGCTGCAGCTGCTGCTCCTGCTGCTCAGCGAGCCGAACCTGATCGTCCTCGACGAGCCCACCAACGATGTCGACTCCGACATGCTCACGGCTCTGGAGGACCTGCTGGACTCCTGGCCGGGGACGCTGATCGTGGCCTCGCACGACCGGTACCTGCTGGAGCGGGTGACTGACCAGCAGTACGCGATCCTCGACGGCCGGCTGCGGCACCTGCCGGGCGGGGTCGAGGAGTACCTGCGGCTGCGTCATGAGGCGCTGACCCCGCCCAGCCCGGCCCGCCGGGAGCCCGCAGCGGAGCCGACCGGGCTGACCGGCGCCCAGCGGCGAGAGCTGCAGCGTGAGACCTCTGCCGTGGAGCGGCGCCTGGCCCGGGTCGGCGAGCAGATCGCCGGGCTGCACCGGCAGATGGCCGAGCACGACCCCAGCGACTACGAGGGTCTGCAGCGGCTGTCGGAGCAGCTGAGCGGGCTGGAGGCCACGAGTGCCGAACTGGAGGACCGCTGGCTCGACCTGGCCGACCAGCTCTAGCCGGTCACCGTCTGGAGTCCCGCTGCGGCCCGTCCAGCAGCTCGCGGTAGATCTTCGTCAGCTCCTGAGCGACGACCTCGGGGGCGAACCGGGTCCGGGCGTAGGCCCGGATGATCTCCGGGTCGTAGTCCCCCAGCGAGCCGACGAAGCGGCGCAGCTCCTCGGCCACCTGCTCGGGGGTGGAGGCGTCGGTCAGCACGCCGACGTCGTCGTTGACGAAGCCCTCCGGCCCGCCGCAGCGGCTGGCCAGGACCGGCAGCCCGGAAGCCATCGCCTCGGCGTACACCACCCCGAAGGTCTCGAACTCACTGAGCAGCACGAAGCCGTCGGCGCGGGCCAGCTCCTCGGCGACCCGGCTCCGGGGCAAGGCCCCGGTCAGCTCCACCCCGGGCACCGCGACCGCCTCGATCGCCGCCCGGTCCGGCCCCTCCCCGATCACGGTCAGCGTGGCGTCCAGCTCGGGGCGCGCCAGCGCGTACCCCTGCCCCAGCAGCGGCAGCCGCTTGCGGGGGGTGAAGAAGGCGGCGCTCACCAGCCGGGCCGGGCTGCCGGGCGGACGCTCCGGGCGGACGCTGCGGAAGGCGTCCACGTCGACCACGTCGGCCACCACCCGGGCTGGGACCTGGTAGTCCTGCTGCAGGCGCTGCGCCAGCCACGGGCTGACCGCGACCACCGCGTCGGCCGCTGCGTACGCGCGCCGCGCGACCGCGTCCTCCCCCGGTGACAGCTCCTGCCCGAAGCGGGAGCTGTGCTCGGTCACCACCAGCCGGTACCGGTCCCGAAGCCCCCGCCGGACGGCCGAGCCGAACCGGGAGAAGTGCGCGTGGACCAGGTCGGGGTCGCCGCCCAGGAGCCCCCGCAGCGAGCGCCGGGCCAGCCGCCAGGCCAGCCGCAGGGCCAGCTCGGTGCCGCGGGGCCCGACCGCCCCCACCGGCAGCGAGACCACCACCGCCGGCAGCCCCTCGACCTGGGTGGTGTAGCGGCCCAGCCGGCGCCCACGCCGGGCGCTGCGGACGTCTAGGGCCACCACGACGACCTGGTGACCGGCCCCGGCCAGGGCCAGCGCCTGGTCAACCTCGAACCGGCCCAGGGTCGGGTCGGCCAGCTCCGGGAGCCCCCGGGCCACCACTGCCAGCCTCATTCCGTACGCCTCTCGCCCCTGCCGGCGACCACCCAGCCCGCCCGCAATGACCACCCGTGCTCGGGCAGCCCGAGCGACCAGACCTGAACCTGCCCAGCCACGCTGCCCTCCTTCCCGCGCAGTCATCCTGCCATGCCCCTGCCCCCGGGCCGTGCTGCCGGGACCGCGGCGGCGTTACATCCCCGAAACACGTGCGACACCGCCCGGCAACGGGCCCCTTCTAGGGTTGCCAGCGGCGCACCGGGCGCCGCGACTCAGGAGGTTCCATGTTCCACAGCGCTGATGAGCTGCTGGCCTACGTCAAAGACCACGAGATCGAGACGATCGATGTCAGGTTCTGCGACCTGCCGGGCATGATGCAGCACTTCACGGTGCCGGCGGCGGCCTTCGGTCCCGAGGTCTTCGAGGACGGTCTGGCCTTCGACGGCTCCTCGATCGCCGGTTTCCAGAAGATCCACGAGTCCGACATGGCGCTGCTGCCCGACCCCAGCACGGCCTTCGTCGACCCGTTCCGGGCTTCCAAGACCCTCGCGGTGAGCTTCTTCGTGCACGACCCGATCACCAAGGAGGCGTACAGCCGCGATCCTCGCAACATCGCTCGCAAGGCGGAGGCCTACCTGGCCAGCACCGGGATCGGTGACACGGCCTGCTTCGCCTCGGAGGCAGAGTTCTACGTCTTCGACTCGGTCCGTTTCGAGACCCGGGAGAACACCGGCTACTACCACATCGACTCCGAGGCGGGCGCCTGGAACACCGGCGCCGAGAGCGAGGCGGACGGTCGCGCGAACCGGGGCTACAAGGTGAAGTACAAGGGGGGCTACTTCCCGGTGGCGCCGGTGGACCACTTCAGCGACCTGCGTGACGACATGGTCCGCTACCTGCACCAGGTGGGTCTGCAGGTGGAGCGGGCCCACCATGAGGTGGGCACTGCCGGCCAGGCCGAGATCAACTACACGTACAACACGATGCTGAAGGCCGCCGACGATGTGCAGAAGTTCAAGTACATCATCAAGAACGCGGCCTGGGCGGCGGGCAAGACGGCGACCTTCATGCCGAAGCCGATCTTCGGCGACAACGGCTCCGGGATGCATGTCCACCAGTCGCTGTGGAAGAACGGGGTGCCGCTGTTCGCTGACGAGGCCGGCTATGCCGGGCTGTCAGAGATGGCGCGCCACTACATCGGCGGTCTGCTGCACCACGCCCCGTCGCTGCTGGCCTTCACCAACCCGACGACGAACTCGTTCCACCGTCTGGTGCCGGGGTTTGAGGCGCCGGTGAAGCTGGTGTACTCGTCGCGCAACCGCTCGGCCTGCATCCGGATCCCGATCACCGGGTCGAACCCGAAGGCGAAGCGGCTCGAGTTCCGCTGCCCGGACCCGAGCGCGAACCCGTACCTGGCCTTCGCGGCCTGCCTGCTGGCCGGGCTGGACGGGGTCCAGAACAAGATCGAGCCGCCGGCCCCGATCGACAAGGACCTGTACGAGCTGCCGCCGGAGGAGCACGCCCAGGTCAAGGAGGTGCCGGGCACCCTGGACGCGGTCCTGGACTGCCTGGAGGCCGACCACGAGTACCTGCTGGCCGGTGACGTGTTCACCCCGGACCTGGTCGAGACCTGGGTCAGCATGAAGCGGGCCGACCTGGACGCGATCCGGCTGCGGCCGCACCCGCACGAGTTCGAGATGTACTACGACCTGTGACCTGCCAGTGACCAGACCGCCCGGGCAGCCCGCTGTCCGGGCGGTTTCACTGTGTCCACTACCGATCTGGGGTCTTGTGCAGCCAGCCAGGTCGTGACTAAGTTGCTCTTCGTACGTGGGTGGCGTGAATGGTTTTCACCACCTGGACTCGACGAGGAGCACCATGACACCCCATCCCCATCTCTCCCGCCGGACCGTGATCGGCGCAGGTGCCGCGCTCGGGGTCACCGCCCTGCCCACCCTGGCCTCGGCCGCCCCGGCCTCGGACTGGGTCGGCTCGGCCCTGGCCCGGATGAGCCTGGAGCAGAAGGTCGGCCAGCTCTTCATCACGTACGGGTACGGGCCCAGCGCCACCGCCCCAGACGAGCGCAACCAGGCCCGGTACGGGGTGCCCACGATGGCCGAGGTGGTCACGAAGTACCACCTGGGCGGGGTGATCTACTTCGGCTGGAGCGACAACGTCGCCAGCCCGGAGCAGGTCCACGCCCTCTCCACGGGCCTGCAGGAGGCGGCCCAGGCCGGCGGGCTGGTGCCGCTGCAGATCGCCACCGACCAGGAGATGGGGATCGTCACCCGGATCGGTCCCCCAGCCACCCAGCTCCCCGGCTCGATGGCCCTGGGTGCCGCCCGAGAGCCGGGGCTGGCGATGAGCGCCGCCACGATCACCGGGCGCGAGCTGCGCGCGATGGGGGTCAACGTCAACTTCGCCCCCTGCTCCGACGTCAACGTCAACCCGGCCAACCCGGTGATCGGGGTCCGCTCGTTCAGCTCTCGGCCCGACCTGGTGGCCGAGCTGGCGGCGGCCCAGGTCGCCGGGTACCAGGCCGGAGGCTGGGTGGCGAGCTCGACCAAGCACTTCCCCGGCCACGGTGACACCACGGTCGACTCGCACACCGGGCTCCCGGTGATCACCCACAGCCGCCAGGAGTGGGAGCAGACCGACCTGCCGCCGTTCCGGCGCGCCATCGCCGCCAAGGTCGACATGGTGATGACCGCCCACCTGCTGGTCCCAGCCCTGGACGGCTCCGGGGACCCGGGCGGCGGTCGCCGGGCACCACCAGTCCCGTCACCGCCGGCAGCGCTGAGGTCACTGCCGCGGCGCAGCCGGGCGCTGCCGGTGCCAGCCGTCAGGACTACGGTGTTCGGCGTGAAGACCGTCGTACTCTCTGGGCAGACCCGCTACGTCGACCCCTGGCACCCGATCGCTGAGACCTCCCAGGCCCTCGCTGGGGCCTGCCGGGAGCTGGGGCTGGAGGTCGAGGTCCGCAGCGACGCCGACCCGGCCGGCTGGGCTGACCTGTCGGGGGTCGACCTGCTGGTGGTGAACAGCGGCGGCGGGATGCCGGACCAGCCGCCGCAGGCGGACTCGGTCTGGCAGCCGGTGTACCAGGCGGTCGCCTCGTACGTGTCTGACGGGGGCCGGGTCCTCGCTGTCCACACCGCCACCAACGCCTTCCCCGAGTGGCCGGGCTGGGCCGAGATCATCGGCGGCCACTGGGTACGGGGCGAGTCGGGCCACCCGCGGCACAGCCTGGCGGTCTTCCAGCCGGCCGAGGGCGCGGCCGGGCACCCGGTCTTCGCCGGGCTGCCAGTGATCGAGGATGCCGCCGGGCCGGCCGTGGTCGCGTACGACGAGCGCTACTGGCGGCTGTCGCTGAGCGACCGGGTGACGCCCTTGATGCGGCACGAGAGCGACGGCGCCTGGCACGTCAACGGCTGGTGCGTCGGGGACCGGGTGCTGGTCGACGGGCTGGGGCACGACCTGCGCTCGTACGCCTCGGTGACCCGGCGGCACTACTTGGCAAACGCTGTCCGCTGGCTGCTGGGTCTGGGAGACTGACCCGGTGACTACCGCTGCAGTCGTCGGCATCGGCGACATCTCCACCATCCACCTGCAGGCGATCGCCGCGAACGACCAGGTCGAGCTGGTCGGGGTCTGCGACATCGTGCCCGAGCGGGCCGAGCAGGCCGCCCAGCAGTGGGGGGTGCCGGCCTTCACCGACCACCAGCAGCTGCTGGAGCAGGCCAGGCCCGAGGTGGTGCACATCACGCTCCCCCACCACCTGCACGTCCCGGTCGCGCTTGACGTGCTGGCCGCCGGGGCCCATGTGCTGACCGAGAAGCCGCTGGGGCACACCTACCAGTCGGCGCAGCGCCTGGCCGACGCGGCCCGCAGCGCCGCCCCCAAGCTCGGGGTCTGCTTTCAGAACCGGTACAACCCGACCTCGGTGGCGCTGCAGCAGGCCCTGGCCGGCGGCGAGTACGGCGCGGTGCTGGGGGCCCGGGCCGCGGTCTGGTGGGACCGGGACCAGGCCTACTACCAGCGGGCGCCGTGGCGGGGCCGCTGGGACCAGGGCGGCGGCGGGGTGCTGATCAACCAGACCATCCACACCATCGACCTGCTGTGCTGGCTGCTCGGCGCCCCAGAGCGGGTGGCCGGCAGCGCCGCCAGCCTGCACCGGCAGCCCCCGGTCGAGGTGGAGGACGCGGCGACGGTCCTGATGCACCACCCGGGCGGGGTCCGCAGCACCTTCTTCGCCACCAACAACCACATTGGCAACGCCCCGGTGGAGCTGGAGCTGACCTGTGAGCGGGGGGTGCTCCGCTTCGCCGACGGTGAGCTGCGGGCGGTCGCGCCGGACGGCTCTGCGACCCTGCTCGCCGCCGATGTCCAGGCAACCGGGGCCCGCAGCTACTGGGGCAAGAGCCACCAGCTGCTGGTCGACGACTTCTACCGCCGGCTGGGTGACCCGGAGCCGTTCTGGATCGACGCTGACGCGGCCCTGGTCAGCCTGGGCGTGCTCCGTACGGTGTATGTGCAGTCAGGCCTGGTCCCGGAGGGTGACCGCTAGGTGCGCGAGGCAGCCCGGCCCGGCCGCGCCAGCAACGGCTCGGTCACCCTGATCATCGCCATGCTGGCGATGCTGGGCCCGTTCTCGATCGACACGGTCTTCCCGGCCTTCGACACCATCGGCCGTGAGGTGGGCGCCTCGGCCGCGCTGATGCAGCAGCTGACCAGCGCGTACATGCTGTCGTTTGCGGTGATGTCGCTGTTCCACGGCCCGATCTCGGACGCGGTCGGCCGCAAGCCGGTGATGGTGGTCGGCCTGCTCGCGTACACGGGGGCGTCGGCGCTGTGCGCGGTGTCGAGCAGCTTCTGGCTGCTGATCGTGGGCCGGCTGCTGCAGGGCGCCTCGGCTGGGGCCGGTCAGATCCTCAGCCGGACCGTGATCCGCGACCTGTACGCGGGACCGGCCGCGCACCGGACGATGGCTCAGGTCTCGATGATCTTCTCGGTTGCCCCGGCGGTCGCCCCGGTGGTCGGCGGCTGGGTGCTCGGTGTCGGCTCCTGGCGGGTGGTCTTCTGGGGGCTGGCCGGGCTCGGGCTGCTGCTGGCGGCGGCGGTGGGCCTGGGGCTGCCGGAGACCCACACCAGGGGCCGGACCCGGCTGCGGGTACGGCTGGTCATCGGCTCGCTGCGGGTGGTGCTGACCGATGGGGCCTTTCTCAAGCTCGCCGCAGCGTCGATGCTCGGAGGCGCGGCCCAGTTCAGCTACATCATGGGCGCCCCGATCATCCTGGTGCAGCTGCTCGGTCAGGGCGAGCAGGACTTCTGGAAGCTCTTCGTCCCGGTGGTCTCCGGGATGCTGGTCGGCTCTTTCTTCTCCGCCCGGGTGGCGCACCGCATCCGCCCGTCCCGGCTGGTGAGCGGGTCGCTGGTCGTCCTGCTGGGCCTGGTGGCGGTGAACGTCCTGGTCGCCATGTCGCCGGTGGGGTCGAGGCTCCCGTACGCGCTGCTGGTGCCGCCGCTGATGGGCATGGTCTGGTCGGTCTGCTTCCCGGTGCTGCAGCTGAAGATGCTCGACCTGTTCCCGCACCACCGTGGCGCCTCCGCGTCGGGCCAGTCGTTCACGATGCTGCTGTTCAACACTGCCCTGACCGGGATCATCATCCCGCTGACTGCCACCTCGATGCTGTCGGTCGCTGTGACCTCGGCCATCATGGCCGCGCTCGGGGCCGGGTTCTGGTGGTGGCACCGGGCGGGTGGGCGCCGCTGAGCCTGGCCCCGACGACCAGGGCGGGTGCCCGGCTGCCGCGCCAGCTCTGCGGTCTCTCGGCTGCCGGACCCGGACTTGGGTGCGGCCGCTAGGGTGCGACCAGATAGTTCATTCGTCAACTGCGAGGATGACGTGGTCCTTACGCTCCTGAGCCGCCGGGTGGTCGTGGTGACCGCCGGTGCTGTCGCTGCCCTGCTCGTCGCCGCCCTGGTGGTCTTCAAGCCCTGGCTGCTGTTCGTGAGCACGACCGTCAACGACCAGCTGCCTGTGACGGCCCAGTCCGCACCTGCCGGAGACCGGCCGGCCGCGACCGCCTCGTCTGGACCGTCCTCGGCCGCGCCGAGCCCGGAGCCTGGCCCAGCCCTGCTGCGCAGCGGCACGTTCATCTCTCACGAGCACGAGACCACCGGTCAGGCCAGCATCTACCGTCTCGCCGACGGCAGCCTGCAGCTGGTGCTGGCTGACCTGCGGACCTCCAACGGCCCCGATGTCCGGGTCTGGCTGAGCACCGCCCCGGTGATCGAGGGCAAGGCTGGCTGGCACGTCGCCGGCCAGCACGACCGTGTCGACCTCGCCCCGCTGAAGGGCAACCGCGGCAACCAGGTCTACCCGCTGCCCGCCGGCACCGACCCAAGCAGGTGGACCTCCGTCGTGCTGTGGTGCGACGACTTCGACGTCTCCTTCGGAGCCGCCGCCTTCTCCTGAACCCCGGCCAGGCCCGTCCGCAGCCCTGCGGGCGGGTCTTCGTCGCCCCGGGCAGTCCCCTCGTGCGATGAGCGGTACATACGCCTATCCGACTACTCGTCACTGGTCCTGTTCCAGTGTCAGGGCGTCCTCATCGCCGGCGGCTTCCCTTGTAACGTTGGCCCCACACAGAGAGGGGGTCGGGTGTCTCACGTCTTGGGTCTGGTCGCGGCCAGAAACGCTGCCGATCGCTTGGAGGGTCTGGAGGCACCGCACCGCGAGGCCGTGATGCAGGTCATCACCAGTCTCAACGAGGACGGTCGAGCCCGAGTCCGTGAGCTGCTCACTGCGCTCTACCCCAGACTCCCGACCAGCGACGCCCTCGAGCAGTTCGACCGTCTCGTCGCCGCCGTCAACCAGGCCGCCGACGGCACGGGCAACCTGCTCCGGATGTGCATCACCCCTGATCGAAATGCAGCAGTGCGCTGGGTGTGGTTCGAAGGCCCAGCCGCCCCGGTTCCTGAGCCTGTCGAGGAGTGGCCGGAGGGAGACGACCCGCTCGAAACAGTCGTCATCCTCACGTTCAACCCTCACGAGACCAAGGCGATCTGGAAGGAGTTTACCGGCAGCACGATGTCGCCATCGAACGAGAAGCGCAACGGCCGCTCGTACTACAAGCTCGGGGTAGTGGGTGGCACCGGGATCATCCATGCCTGGTCTCCGCAGACGACGGGCGAGGCCCAGCACTCAGCGCATCTGGCCATCGAGGAGTGGGGGCCCGTGGCAGTCGTTGCGGCCGGAATTGCCTTCGGGACGGATCCCGACAAAGAGCGGCTGCACGATGTTCTCGTTGCATCATCTGTGCTCAACTACCAACAGGTTAAGGTGCAAGCCGATGGTACGGCTACTCTGCGCTCCTTCCCGCGCGCAGCCTCTGAGCGCTTTCTGACCAGGGTTGGCGACCTAGAACTCGAGCACACGGATGACATCCGCTGGCCGACGATTCATCAGGGCATCGTCTTGAGCGGGGACAACCTCGTCGACAACGAGGAGTACCGCGACACCTTACGCGCTCGCCATGACCAGATCGTGGGTGGCGAGATGGAAGGTTCCGGCATCGAGCGCGCGTGTCGGGACGAGATTCGCTGGGCCCTCATCAAGGCGATCTGCGACTGGGGGGCCGGCAAAGAAACGCCTCACAAGGACCGCGACCAGATGATCGCGGCAGCGAGCGCCGCCAAGGTGGTCAGGGCAGTCCTCTCGGGCGGGTGGCTCAGGCAAACCGGCAAGCACCGGCGTCCCGTTCGGCCAGACAGCCCGACAGCCCCTCAGACAGAAACCTCTTCTGTGGCCGCTTCAGGACAGCCACCTGCTCCGTCATCGATGGGGCACATGGACCCTGTTGTGGACTCTCCGCGGGTCCAGAACTCCCTGGCCGCACCCATAAGTCTCAGCCAGGGAACCACGAGTGACGGCGACCAGAAGACACCCGCGCTGGACGCGCTAGCGCAGTGGGCCGCCCAACCCGAGGGGCCTCCCCTGTTCGCCCTGCTCGGTGAGTACGGGATGGGCAAGACGGTCACGGCGCAGCGACTGGCTCGGACCCTGTCCGAGCGCCGAGCCGAGGACCCGACCCTGCCCATACCGCTCTACTTCGACCTCAAGAAGATTGCCAGTCCCCGGGAGGCCACCGATTTGCAGACCGTGGTCACCACCTGCATGCGCGACGGCTGGCTCCCGAAGTACTCCCCGGACTACACCTGGGAACGCTTCGTCGGCTGGCTCTCCACCACTACGTGCCTGGTGATCTTCGATGGGTTGGACGAGCTGCTGGTGAAGTTCAACCAGCGACTAGGGGATGCCACCACCCAACGCCTGCTCGGAGTGCTGGATGTGGTTCCTCCGGACCGGCGAGTCCAGACCAAGGTGCTGCTCACCTGCCGGACTCACTACTTCCCAACCCTCCGGGCGCAGCGAACCCACTTTCTGCTCCGAGACCGTTCCGACCTAAAAGCTGACAGCTACCGGGCGATGGTTCTGCTCCCCTTCGCCGAGGAGCAGATCCGCAGCTACCTCGCCCAGGCGATCCCCAGCACGCCGGTCGACACGGTCCTGGACATGGTCCACAGCATCCATAATCTGTCCGAGCTGTCGAAGCGTCCGTAGACCCTCATGCTCATCTCGGAGCAGATTCCTCAGCTGGAGGAACTACGAGCCCAAGGACAGCCTGTCGTATCCACCACCCTCTACCAGGCGGCGACCGAGAGCTGGCTGGAGCACGATAACTCCAAGCACTACCTGGCCCGAGAGCACAAGCCTCGCCTGGTCGCAGCCCTGGCGGCCCACCTCTGGCGCACCGGGACCACTCTGCTGCCGATCAGCGACCTTAACGACTGGTTCCACCTCTGGCGCAGCTCGGACCCAGCGCTTCAGGCCCGCTACGCGAGTGCCGATGCCGATCGACTGGAAGAAGATCTCCGGACCGCCACCTTCCTCGCCCGCGAGGACGGGGCCCGGGCGGGCTTCAGATTCGCACACACTTCGCTCCAGGAGTACTTCCTCGCCCCGCACCTCGCCCAGGCCGTGGAACGCGACGATCCAGAGGCGTGGGCTGGACCGGTCCCCAGCGGCGAAACCCTCACCTTTCTCGGCGAGCTCTTCGCCTCCGACTACTCTGAGGCGTTCCCCACCCTCAGCAGCTGGTGCCAGACCTACCGCCCAATGGTCAGCGAGCTGATCTTCACCTACGCTCGCCACGCTCACGAGCGGGACCTCCCTACCCCCAGCCTTCGCAGTATCGACCTCCACGGCATCGACCTCGACGACCTCACGGTGCTTGGCCGAGCCGATAAGCCTGTCGACCTGACGGGCGCAGACTTCACGGGCTGCTCACTGCGCAGAGCGGTCTTCAGCCATGTCATCCTGCGCGGTGCCCGCTTTACCGACGCCTGCCTTACGCAGGCCACCTTTGACCGGTGCACCTGCACCGACACTGTCTGGCCCGAGGAACTACCCGAAAGCACCTGGTCGGGCAGCATCGCCAGTCTCACTGCTCTGGATCAGGAGAGCGGCATCTATTGGTTCAGCGATGGGAACGGGCTGCCCACCTGGTCACCGGAGGGGTGCCAGGTCGCTGCCATCTCCGGCAGCACCGTGAGGGTCTGGGACCCCACCACCGGCCAGGTCCTCACCACCCTCACCGGCCACACCGACACGGTCACCGCCATCGCCTGGAGCCCCGACAGCACCCGCATCGCCACCACCAGCCGAGACCGGACCGCCCGAGTCTGGGACCCCACCACCGGCCAGACCCTCACCACCCTCACCGGACACACCGACACGGTCACCGCCATCGCCTGGGACCCCGACAGCACCCGCATCGCCACCACCAGCGACGACCAGACCGCCCGGGTCTGGGACCCCACCACCGGGAAGACCCTCACCACCCTCACCGGACACACCCGCGGCGTCACCGGCACCGCCTGGAGCCCCGACGGCACCCGCATCGCCACCAGCGCTGCCGACGGCACCTGGCGGATCTGGGCCCCAAAGACTGGTGAGACCCTCCGGGTGGGTGTGGCCACTGCGGCCGCGCCCGGGTACCCGGCCGGCTATGCCAGCTGGCGTCCCGGAGTTCCCCAGATCGACGTTCTCGAGGGCGGCGCGTGGCGGTGGATCCGGATTCAGGGCCCCGACGGCCGCCTGAGCCGGCCGGTCATCCCCGGGGTCAGCGTCGGCTGCCCGCTCTCCTGACCCGGGCGGCGGGCTCTTCCCAGCCGGTCGGCTCACGGTAACGACCGGGGAGCTGTCCATACGTTTGTCTCAACGGCAGCTCACATGTGCTGAAACGCATCGACCACCCCTGGGACGTGAGGATTACGTCCTTGGCTGCCAGATTGGGTCTGGGTTGGACCTGGCTGCTGCAGACCGCTGCCTCGTCGGATGGAGGGTCGAACCGGGACCGCAGCGCTGCACGCCCGGCGCTGTCACCAGCCGTTTGCGAGCAGTAGCGAGCCCCGCGTCCTGCATGCGATGGCGCAGCAGGAGTCCCTCGTACCCGCAATGCTGACCGCACCGACGTAGCCGCCGGATTCGGTGACCGACCACCTCTTCTGGTCCGAGAAGGCACTTCAGCCGCCCAGCGCCCTGCGCGGACGTACGGGCGTCACAGCGACTGGTAGTACTCGTCGGGGACAGGTTCGAGCCACTCGTTGCTGGTGCCCTCACCGGGAACCTCCACGGCGATGTGGGAGAACCAGCTGTCGGCCTTGGCGCCGTGCCAGTGCTTCACGTTGGCCGGGATCACGACGACGCTGCCCGGGGTGAGGCTCACCGGCGGCTGGCCCTCGAGCTGGCACCAGCCCTCGCCAGTGGTGCAGAGCAGGATCTGCCCGCCGCCCGAGGAGGCGTGGTGGATGTGCCAGCTGTTGCGGCAGCCGGGCTCAAAGGTGACGTTCGCCAGGTAGACCGGCGCCTCGTCCCGCCTGGTGAGCGGGTTGACGAAGGACTGGCCTGTGAAGTACGCGGCGTACGCCTCGTTGGGGGCTCCGGTCCCGAACACGTTGACCGCGTCGAAAGCGGCCTTGTCGGTGTGCTTCATGCTGCTCCTTCGGTAGCGGCCAGGCCTGGCGGGAGAAGACGACCTCTCCGGTCGCGGCGAGGGCGTCGAGCGTACGGGGGAAGCCGGTCCACGGCAAGCACTGGGTGAGCCAGCAGCACGTCAGGCGGTTGCCCACCAACGACGCGGGCCTGGGGCACCGCCGTACGGGTGCAGCCTGGTGCCCGTGCGCCGACCACGGGCTCCTTTCCCGACCGGGGGTGCGACGAGTACGCTCGGTGCTTTCAAGGCTGACAAGCAGTAGGGACAGACCATGGCCACGCCCCAGATCCCGGCCACGATGCAGGCCGTCATCATGAACGCTCCCGGTGACGTCACGGTGGAGACCGTCGACACGCCGCGGGTCGCCAAGCCCACCGACGTCGTCCTTCGGCTGGCTGCTGCCTGCGTCTGTGGCTCTGACCTGTGGCCCTACCGGGGGCTTCAGCCGGTCGACCACCAGGCCATGGGCCACGAGTACATCGGCACCGTCGTCGAGAAGGGCGACGAGGTGGCCACCGTGGACCTGGGCGACTTCGTCATCGGCTCCTTCATGCTGTCGGACGGCACCTGCGAGATCTGCGAGGCGGGCTACCCGTCGCGCTGTGCGAACGCGGGCGTCTACACCGGCAGCCAGGCCCAGTACATGCGGGTCGAGCTGGCTGACGGCTCCCTGGTCCGGGTGCCCGGCGGGCAGCCTGACGACCCCGACCTGCTGGCCTCCTACCTCGCCGCCTCTGACGTCCTCGGCACCGGCTGGTACGCGGCGGTCGCCGCCCAGGCCGGGCCCGGCAAGACGATCGCCGTGGTCGGGGACGGAGCAGTCGGCCTGTGCGCGGTCCTGGCCGCCAAGACCCTCGGCGCTGACCAGGTGATCTGCTTCTCCCGCCACGAGGACCGGGCCGCTCTGGCGCGGGAGTTCGGCGCCGACGTGATCATCGCCGAGCGCGGCGAGGAGGGCGCCGCCAAGGTCAAGGAGCTGACCGGCGGGTACGGCGCGCACGGCGTCTGCGAGGCGGTCGGCACCCAGGAGTCGATGGACCAGGCCCTCGCCTCGGTCCGGCCCGGAGGCTACGTCGGTTTCGTCGGTGTCTCCCACGACCAGACCATCGACGGACTGAAGCTCTTCTTCCACGAGGTCCACCTGGAAGGCGGCCCAGCCCCCGTACGCCGCTTCCTGCCCGAGCTGATCCAGCGGATCCAGGCCGGCGAGATCCACCCGGGCAAGGTGTTCACCAAGCGGCTCCCGCTCGCCGACGCCGCCGAGGCGTACCGGGCCATGGACGAGCGCCGCGAGATCAAGGTGCTGCTGGAGGTCTGACCGTCCGGTCGCTCCGCCTCAGGCACCTGGGGCGGAGCGATCAGCTCCAGCGAGTCCCCTGTCGCGCGGCGCTGCACCCGCAGCTCGTAGCTGGTCTGGAGGTTCATCCAGAGCTCCGCGGACGTGCATCCCGGGTCGCGAGCACCAGACCAGCCCGGCGGGCAGCCATCGCAACCAAGGCGTCGTACGTCGCTCCTCCGGTGATCCCGAGGTGAGCCATCTTCCGATGAACCTCGACGGCCACATCAGCTGGAAGGATCAGGCTCCCGACGAAGTTCTCGTCGATCAGCGCCACCGCGTCCGAAGGGCTCACCCGCGCATCACCGGGCAGGCGAGTCAGCACGGAGTAGGTCTCGACCAGGGCATGCCCACTCAGACACAGGGACCGACCAGTCGCCCACTGCTGGACCGCCCGGTGCGCCTCGTGCGAAGCCACGAGGAGCGCAACGGCCACGCTGGTGTCGACAGCCCAGCGCGATCCGTCTGTCACCGTCGGCCCGAGTCGATCAGCGCGAACACCTGTTCGTCAGTGACCACCGTCTCGGCATGAGAGACCAGGCGACCGTCAGCGCCCCGTTCCAGACGGGCGGTACGACCTCCGGGCGTGATCTGCACCCCGTTCCCATGCACCGAGACATCCACCCTCGACCCGGGCACCAGTCCCAACGCGTCACGAATGCTCTTGGGCAGCAAGACCCGCCCTGCGGAATCGACAGCCACCTCCATGGAAAGACGCTACCACTCGAGCTCCCGTCTCCAGAACCAGGTAGTCCCCCGCGGTGCAGGTACCGTCAGCTCGCCCTGAGCCTCCGGGTTCAGCGCCGAGGTAGATGCACTGAGGTTCGTCCTCGATCCAGCACCAGGCCCCCGACCACACTGTTCAGCGTGCTGCCGCCAGGACTTGCTCTGCGAACCTGGTTGCCGTATGGAATGACTCATGACTCAGACCGCATCGTCCTTGCGCTCCAAGCTCTCCGTCATCGGCGCTGGAGCCGTCGGCTCCTCACTCGCCTACGCTGCCCTGATCCGCGGCTCGGCCAGTGAGATCGCCCTGTATGACCTCAACGGCACCAAGGCTGAGGCCGAGGTAGCCGACCTTCAGCACGGCAGCCAGTTCTCCCCCACCAGCATCGTCACCGGCGGCGGTGACATTGAGGTGGTCCGCGACAGCTCAGTGGTGATCATCACCGCCGGCGCCAAGCAGAAGCCCGGCCAGTCCCGGCTCGACCTGGCAGCCACCAACGCCAGCATCCTCAGGTCACTGATGCCGCAGCTGCTGGAGCAGGCCCCCGACGCCATCTACGTGCTCGTCACCAACCCCTGCGACGTGCTCACGGTAGTGGCTCAGCAGATCTCCGGCCTGCCCAGCCAGCGCTGCTTCTCCACCGGCACCATGCTCGACACCGCCCGGCTCCGCTGGGGCATCGCCCAGAAGGCCCAGGTCACGCTGAGCAACGTCCACGCCACCATCATGGGCGAGCACGGCGACACCGAGTTCCCGGTCTGGTCCACCGCCACGATCGGCCAGGTTCCGATCCGCGACTGGTGCGACACCGAGGGGCGCCAGGTGTTCACGCCCGAGGTGCTCGACGACCTGGCAGACCAGGCCATGCACGCCGCGTACAAGGTGATCGAGGGCAAGGGTGCAACCAACTACGCGATCGGGCTCACAGGCGCCCGGCTGACGGAGGCTCTGCACTCGAGCGTGCCCCGGATGCTGCCCCTGTCCAGCGTGCTGAACGACTACCGCGGGATCCGCGAGGTGGCGCTCTCAGTGCCGAGTGTGGTGTCCCGGACCGGCCTGGACCGAGTCGTCGACGTCCCCATGGACGACAACGAGGTCGCCCAGCTCCAGCGCTCGGCGGACGCACTGCGGGCGGCGCTGTCGGCCATCGGCTGACAGCCGCCATCTGTGGCGCTCTCACTCCGGCGTACGGGGCCCTGCTGGACCACCCGTCTCCGGACGGCGAGGCCCCGCCCCGGGTGAGAGCGCCACGGGCACGAGGGGCACCGCTCGCCCCGCTCACAGACAGACCCGGGGCTGGGTAGCCAGGAGCACCCGGGGCCCGGTGCACGGACTACCCGTGCTAGCGTCACGGGCACACGCAGGTTGCGGATCTGGGGAACCCGGTCAGATGCCGGGGCCGACGCGCGACGGTAGGGGACATCGTCCCGAGCCCGAGTACCAGCCCAGCCTGATTCGCCTTGAGCTTCGCGCCTGAGTTCGGAGGAATCGGTTGACCTCGAGTCCACCGCGGGAACGCCCCGTGACATCTGCCACCCCCAGCACACACCACTCGGGCAAGCCGGTACGCCGTCTCAACCCGGTGCTGGTCGGGGCCGTCCTGCTCGCCGGCACCGCACTCAGCATCGTCGGTGGGATGATGTTCGGCGCTGCCACACTGCCCTTCGACTCGGTCTGGCAGGTCATCGTCGGTCAGCTCGGCGGTGCACCGGCCGAGCCCACCGCCGTCCGGATCATCTGGGGACTGCGAGCTCCACGCACCATCTTGGCGCTCGCTGTCGGGGCTGGTCTGTCCGTCGCCGGCGCCAGCATCCAGACGCTCGTCCGCAACCCCCTCGCCGACCCGTACCTGCTGGGTATCTCCTCTGGCGCCTCGGTCGGCGCAACCGCCGTGATCGCCACTGGTCTGGGTGGGGTCCTGTCCGGGCTCTCCCTCACCTCCGGCGCCCTGCTCGGCGCCCTCGCCTCGACCGCCCTGGTCTTCGGGATCACTCGCGCCCAGGGCGGCATCACCCCCTTGCGGCTCATCCTGACCGGGACGGTGCTGGCGTCGGCAATGTCCTCGATCTCCAGCCTGCTGATCTTCCTCAGCGGTGAGCCCCAGGCTGCCCAGGCTGCGCTGTTCTGGCTCCTGGGGACCCTCTCCGGTGCCACCTGGCAGAACATCTGGGTACCCGTCGCGGTCGTGATCTGCTGCTCGTTTGCCCTGATGGCGCTCAGTGGCTGGCTCGACGCGCTCGCCACCGGCCCAGACGTCGCCGCTGCCCTCGGCATTCCCGTCGCCAGGCTCAGGCTGTCGGTCTTTGTCCTGCAAGCAGTCCTGGTCGGAGTCCTGGTCTCCAGCGCCGGCGGGATCGGCTTCGTCGGCCTCGTGGTACCGCACATCACCCGGCTCCTCGTCGGCTCCGCCCACCGGTACGTGCTGCCGCTGGCCATGGGGACGGGAGCACTGTTCCTCCTCTGGGTCGATGTCCTCGCCCGAGTCCTCGTGGCTCCGGTCGAGATCCCCCTGTCTGTCGTGACCGGCATCGTGGGCGCCCCCGTCTTCCTGGTCCTCCTCGGCCGGCGCTCCTACAGCTTCGGAGGTGGACGGTGACACCTGCTCTGCGTACTGTCGACCTGGCCTGCGGCAACGGCGGCGACCCGGTGGTCAGCAACGTCAGCATCAGCGTGCCGACCGGCTCCTCCCTGGCTCTGGTCGGGCCCAACGGAGCCGGAAAGTCCACCCTGATCCGGGCCCTGGCCGGGCTGCGGGCCCCCGTTCGGGGGCGTGTCGAGATCGACGGCCGAGACCTCGCCACGGTCCCTGCCCGGCAGCGGGGACGGATGATCAGCATCGTCTCCCAGGACGAGCAGCCCAACGAGGACCTGCTGGTCGGCGAGCTGGTCGCGCTCGGGCTCACCCCGTACCGCAACCCGTGGTCCGGGTACCGCTCCACTGACCGAGACGCGGTTGTCGCAGCCCTGGAGACGGTCGAGCTGGCGCACCTGGTCGACCGGCCCATCCACCAGACCTCCGGAGGCGAGCTGCGCCGGGTCATCCTGGCCCGGGCGCTGCTGCAGGGGGCCCCGCTGCTCTTCCTGGACGAGCCCACCAACCACCTGGACGTAGAGCAGCAGCTGTCGCTGCTGGGCAAGGTGATGGGCCTCGGCCGTACGGTGGTCGCAGCCATCCATGACCTGGATCTGGCGGCAGCCTTCTTCGACCAGGTCGCCGTGATCCACGACGGCTTCATCTGTGACCTGGGGGACCCGCTGCCGGTCATGACCGGCCGCCCGCTGCGCGAGGCCTTCCGTATCAGCGTGACCCCGGTCACTCATCCCGAGACGGGCGCCCAGCACCTGCTACTCGACAGCCTTGCTCACCCCCGCCGACTCCACAACGGAAGGAACTGACCCGATGACCATGAGTACCCGTGCGGTGGCGGCCCTGGGCCTGAGCTGTCTGCTGACCCTGGCTGCCTGTGGCGGCACACCGGCCGCGTCCCCCTCAGCCAGCGGCGCAACCGCTGCCTCCGCCACGCAGGTCGCGGTGACCAACTGCGGCGCCGAGGTGAGCTACCCCGCACCGGTCACCCGAATCCACGCCCACGACAGCGGGATCATCTCTATCGTTCTGGCCACGGGAGCGGGGTCCTCGCTCACCTCGATCTCCAGCCTGGACCGGGACCGGGCTACGGTGGCCCGCTACTACGGCACCCAGGACCTGGACCGGGTCAAGGACGTCGCCACCTCGCTGCCCAGCCTTGAGTCCCTGATCGCCCTCAACCCGCAGGTCGTCTTCGCCGGCTGGAACTACGGGTTCAAGGAAGGTGGAGTCACCCCGGACCGGCTGACTGCCAACGGCATCACCCCCTACCTGCTCACGGAGAGCTGCCGGCCAGCCGCCGGGCAGAAGCAGCGTGGCGTGATGCCGCCGTGGGACGCGCTGCGCACCGACCTCGCCAACATCGGCAAGATCACCGGCCACGAGAAGGAGGCGGCCGCGGCGATCGCGGACCTCGACACCCGGCTGGCCGCGCTCCAGAGTGCGCCCCAGGCCGCTACCAAGCCGAGCATCCTGCTCTTCGACAGTGCCAGCGACACCGTCTTCACCAGCGGCAACAAGGCGGGCCCCCAGGCCGTGATCGACGCGGCCGGAGGGGTCAACGTGATGGCCGACGTCGACGACTCGTGGACCAAGGTGTCGTGGGAGCGGGTGGCCCAGACCCGCCCCGACTTCATCGCCTTCGTCGAGTACGGCAGCCAGACCTTCGCCGAGAAGGTGGCTCTGCTCGAGTCCAACCCGGCCACCAAGGACCTGCCCGCGGTGAAGGAGAAGCGCTTCCTCAACCTGCCGTACACCATGTGGGTGTCGAGCCCGCTCAACATCCCCGCTGCCGAGCAGCTGCGGGCCCGGCTGGAGCAGGCCAACCTGGTCCCGAAGTCTCAGCTTGCGGCCCCGAAGTTCGACGACCACGTGGCAGTCTCCACCACGTAGGCCTCACCCTCTCAGCACCGTCCGGGTCAGCCCCGGACGGTGCCGGGGCATATGGCACTCGTCGGCAGTTCCACCTGTAGACGGTTTCATCTACGCGATCTACGCTTGAACACATGAGCGAGACCACCACTATTCGCGTCAGCCGGCAGACGCACAGCCGCATCACCCGGCTGGCCAAGCAGAACAATGAAAGCGTCGACCAGACCGTGGATCGTGCCCTCCGCGCGTTGCGCCAGCTGTCGATCGGCCGCGATCTGAACGCCCATCTGGACTCGGACGAGAAGGCTTGGCTCAGTACTGAGCTCGGGTGACATCGTCGAGGTCGACCTGGGCACACCCATCGGGAGCGAAGCTGGGCTGCGCCGCCCTGCTGTCGTCGTCACCGCGGACGGCATCTTGCAAGGTGGTCCGAACGTGGTGCACGTAGTCCCGCTGACCCGGACCATCCGGCCCAGTGGGGCGGAGGTCTACATCGAACCTGACGGGCAGAACCAACTCAGCGCCCCCTCGGCAGCGCAGTGCCAGCATGTACGGTCGGTCTCCGTCGCGCGACTTTCTGGGAACCGAGGAGTCGTGGGGCCAGCTCTTCTCAGGGAGATCCGTGAGGTGCTCGGACTGCTTCTGGACCTGTGAAGGCCCCGACGCCCAGAATCAACCGCCACCAGCTAGCGTCGGCTGCATCCCTCACGAGAACACCCGAACCTCACCCGCTTCGACTTGACCCGGCCCGCACCGCCTGGGGCAGGCGCGGCTGCGGCAGCACTGGTGTGGCCCTGACTGGCCCCTCGGCGAAGCGCTCAGGCGACCTGGAGCGGCGTGATCCCCGCGATCTCGTCGCCGGCGCGGTCGCTGGCCAGCTCCAGCTCGTACCGGGTTTGAAGGCTGAGCCAGAACTGGGGTCAACCCCGAAGTACCTCCCCAGACGCAGTGCGGTGTCAGCAGTGATCGCCCGCTTGCCGTGCACGATCTCGTTGATCCGGCGCGGCGGAACGTTGATCATCACTGCGAGCTTGCGCTGCGTGATCCCGAAGCCCTTGATGAAGTCCTCCATCAGGACCTCCCCGGGGTGAACCGGCGGGTACATCCTGTCTGTCATATCGCACCTCAGTGATAGTCCTCGATAAGCACATCCTCCGGGCCAGCCGAAGACCGCCTGCTATCACACCCGGTCGAGCTACACGTTGAACCGGAACTCCACCACGTCTCCGTCGGCCATCACGTACTCCTTGCCCTCGATGCGGACCTTGCCGGCTGAGCGGGCGGCGGCCATCGAGCCGGCAGCGACCAGGTCGTCGTACGAGACGATCTCGGCCTTGATGAAGCCCTTCTCGAAGTCGGTGTGGATTACACCGGCCGCCTGCGGGGCGGTCCAGCCCTGGCGGATGGTCCAGGCCCGGGCCTCCTTCGGGCCGGCGGTCAGGTACGACTGGAGCCCGAGGGTCTGGTACCCGACCCGGGCCAGGACGTCCAGGCCGGGCTCGGTGACCCCGGCGTCGGCCAGGAACTCCTGGGCCTCCTCGGGGTCCAGGTCGACCAGCTCCGACTCCAGCTTGGCGTCCAGAAAGACGGCCTCGGCGGGCGCCACCAGCTCACGCATCCGCTGCTTCAGGGGCTCGTCGGCAAGCTCGTCGGCGTCGCAGTTGAACACGTACAGGTAGGGCTTGGCGGTGAGCAGGAAGAAGTCCCGCAGCAAAGACAGGTCCAGCCCCGAGTGGAAGACCCCACGGCCCTCCTCCAGCACCTTCTGGGCGGCCTGCACCGCCTCCAGCACCGGGCGGGTCTCCTTCTTGGTCCGGGCCTCCTTCTCGATCCTGGGCAGGGCCCGCTCCAGGGTCTGCAGGTCGGCCAGGACGAGCTCGGTGGAGATCGTCTCCAGGTCTGAGGCCGGGTTCACCGCGCCGTCCACATGGGTCACGTCCGGGTCAGTGAAAACCCTCGTCACCTGGCAGATGGCGTCGGCCTCACGGATGTGGGCGAGAAAAGCGTTGCCCATCCCCTCACCGGTGCTGGCGCCGCGGACGATGCCGGCGATGTCGACGAAGGTGACGGTGGCCGGCACCGTACGGGCCGAGCTGAACATCTGCGCCAGCACCTCCAGCCGAGGCTCCGGCACCCCGACCACCCCGGTGTTCGGCTCGATCGTGGCGAAGGGGTAGTTCGCTGCCAGGGCGTTGTTCTTGGTGAGCGCGTTGAACAGGGTCGACTTGCCCGCGTTGGGCAGACCCACGATGCCGATTGTCAGAGCCACGTCGCGACAGCCTACTGGCGAGCCCCTGTCCCCCGCCGTCTGAGTACCGGCCCCCGCTGTGATGATGGGGTCATGCGTCTGCCCTCTGTGAAGGACCTGCTGGCCGAGCTCGACACCATGACCCACGCCCAGCGCTGCCGCCGGCTGGCGGACCTGGCCCGCGGCAGCGACCCGGACCTGCCGGGGCTGCTGGACCAGGTCGCCCGGACCAGCGACTACCACCAGGTGCTGGTGCTGATCACCGCCGGCAGCCCGCAGCGGCTGCTGGCAGCGCTCGACAGCCCCTCGCTGCGGGTACGGCGGGCCGCCGAGCGCCGCCTCCCCCTCGCGGCCGCGGACCCGCAGGCGCTGGCCCAGCACTACCTCCAGGCGTCGCTGGTGGAGCGGGCGGTGCTGCGGGCGCGGCTGACCGGCGAGGCCGGCCGGCGGGTCGTGGACGAGATCCTGACCCACCCGATCGGCGACCAGGCCCGGGCCCAGCTGCTGCCCGACGCCAGCGAGCCGGTCGCGGCCCGGCTGCTCGACGACCTGGCCGACCTGGTGCCCAACGTCCGCCGGCTCGCCCGGCGCCACCCGCGGCTGGTCCTCGACCACCTGGCCCGGCGGATGACCGGCGCCCCGCGACCGGTCCGGCAGCACTGGTGGGACTGGGCAGACCTGGCCTGGCCGGAGCTCGGCGCCCACGACCCGCAGCGGGTGCTGGCGCTGGTCGCGGCCCACCCTGACGACCGGCTGCCGCCCCGGGTGCTGCGCCTGCTCGGCTCGCTGGCCCGGCGCTACCCCGACCAGGTGGCGGCGCTGCTGGCCGACCCCAGACGGCCCTGGCCGGCCCAGCTGCCGACCACGCTGCGCCGAGGCTTCGCCTGCTTCACCCCCGAGGACCGGCTCCGGACAGCCCGCCGAGCCTCCACGCAGCAGCTGGTAGGCCTGCTCCGGGCCCTGCCGCCGTCGCAGCGCGGAGACCTGTTCGCCCGGCTCACGGCCGGTCAGCCGGTGACCGCGTGGCCCGAGACGCTGCTGGAGGTCCTCCCGCACCAGGTCCGGCAGGCCGAGGCCCGGCGCCTGCTGGCCCTGCCGGAGGTGAGCGACGCCCCAGCCCGGCTGATCCAGTACGCCTCGTACCTGCCGTACGCGGAGGCTCTGCCGGCGCTGAACCCGTACCTGCGCTCGCGGAGCGCGCAGGAGCGGGCCCAGGCGTACGCGGCGGCCCTGCGCTCAGCCGGCCGCGAGCGCCAGCCCACGACCTGGGCGGCCGGCCTGGAGCTGCTCGACCGGCTCCGCAACGAGCAGGACCGGTCCGGGCCGCAGCAGCCGAGGCCCTGGCAGCGGCCCCGGTCAGCCTCTCCGCGACCGGCCCGCAGGAGCCCCTGGAACGCTTCAGCCAGGCGGTGGTCACGGCCCGGGACACCTCGCACCTCACCTTGCACAGCCTGCAGCACTACTGCTGGCGGGCGATCGGGTACCTGGCGGAGCACCAGCCCGACCGGGTCAGCGAGCACCTGGTCGTCCTGGACCGGCTCTGCGGCCCGGACGGCACCACTGAGGTCCCGCCCCTGACAGCGCTGCCCCGCGGCGCCGAGGAGCCGGTCATCGCTGCCCTGCTGCCCCGGCTGGTCACCGACGCCGCCCGCGGCGAGTTCCAGCTGCTGCTGGCCCTGGTCGCGGCGCTCGGGGAGCGGGCCTACGGCCAGGCCGAGCTGCAGCGGCTGCTGGAGCAGGCGGCCGGCAGCGACGCCGACTGGCTGGCCCGGCGAGCGGTAGAGCTCTGGCTGCAGGACCCCGCCCGGCGCGGCGAGCGGGTCGCCCAGCTGCTGAGCCGCGACGAGTCCGCCGCGGTCCTCAACAGCGTGCAGCAGGCCCTGCTCAGCCACCGCCAGGACCTGCTCGACGTGCTGTGGCAGCCCACGCCGCTGCGCGGCCGGTTCTGGCGCCGCAAGGCCTGCTACGTCCCGGTCCTGCGCACCACCGCCACCGGGTGGCTGCCGCGCCAGGTCGAGGCGTACGGGGCGGCGCTGGCCCGGCTCGCCACCACCCGCGGCACGCCGACCTGGCAGGTGGCGGCCGCGGTCCGCCAGCTCGGGCTGCCGGGGCTTGGGGTCCGGCTGCTGCTGCCGTTCGTGGAGAGCGCCGACGAGGCCCAGCAGGAGGCCGCGCTGGCGGCCCTGGCCTGGAGCGACGACCCTGCCGCAGCCGTCGACCGGCTGGTCGCCCACCGCGGCGACGACCGGGCCCGGGTGGCGGTGTACGCGCTGCAGCGCTGCCTGCGCTTCCTCCGGCCGGCCGAGGCCGTGGCCGGGCTGCGGACCCTGCTGAGCGACGGCTCCAAGACCACCTCAGTGAAGGAAGGGGTCCGGCTGGTCGGCCTGGTCCGCCCACCGCAAGCCCTCGACCTGCTGCTGGAGCTGGTCGGCCCCGACAGCCACCGGGATGTCCGGGCTGCCCTCGGGCGTACCCTGCGGGGCTTCCTGGACGACGACCGGGCCTGGCAGCGGCTCGCCGAGCTGGCCGCCGGCAGCCGGGACGAGGGCCAGGCGCTGGCCGAGACCTCCCCGTACCAGCTGGCCGAGCGGCACCGCACCCGGTACGCCCAGGTGCTGCTGACCGCGGCCCGGACCACGCCCGAGCTGCTGGGCGAGCTCGACGACTGGGTCCCCGTCCAGCCCCGTCTGGTCGAGGCCCTCACCGGACAGGTCCTCGACCCAGGCTCAGGCAGCTGGCTGCCGTGCGTGTACGGGCTGGCGCGAGCCGTCGAGCACCAGGTGGGCTGGCCAGAGGTCCTGGGCCTGGCCGAGCAGCTGGCGGCCCGGGCGCTGGGCCCTGACCAGCCCGACGCCGCCGACGAGGCCGACCTGCCGCTGCTGCGGCGCCTCGACCAGCTGGCCCGTCGGCTGCTGGCCCTGTCTGACCACGACCTGCGCCCCCACTGGCACCAGCTGGCCCAGACCCTCGGCCAGTACCCGACCTTTCAGCCGTGGCTGCCGGCCGCCGTGGTCGCGGCAGTGAACCCGGCCGACCCGGTGCCGGGGGTGCTGGAGATCCCCCGGCTGGCGCCCGACCCGATGCTCTGCGAGCAGCTGCGGACGGCGGTCACCCGGGTGCCCTCCCACCTGCTGCAGGCCGACCCCGAGCTGCTGGGCGCGGCCGCCGACGCGGTGCTCAGCGACGACCCGGTGGCCGGGGTGGTGGCACTGAGCCTGGTCGAGGTCGGGGGCAGCCGCTGCGGCTGGTCTGAGCCCTGGCGGGCCCGGCTGCGGAGGCTGCGGCAGCACCGGGTCCCGGCGGTGTCCGGCTGGGCCCGGCAGGTACGGGCGGTGTCCACCGGTCAGCACTGAGCATTCCCTCCCGGCGGCCGCGTGGCCACCCCCGGGGCCCGGCTTCGGTGCACTCGGCGCTGAGCCAGGGGCTCAGCGGGTGGAGAGCATCTGGCGCAGCTCGGCAGCGCCGCGGTGGACCGACGTGATGTGGTTCTCGCCGGGCACCACCGTGAGCGTGGTCCGGGTCATCCCCTGCTGCCGGAAGCCCGACTCGGCCCGCCGGGCCTCTCCTAGGGCGTCGAAGCCGCCGTCGCCTCCGCGAGAGGGCGTGTCCAGCTCTCCCACCAGCCAGGTCATCTGGAAGGTCTGGTGGTGAGAGACCAGGACCGAGCTCGACGAGGCCGCTCGCTGCCCATAGCTGCCCCCGCCAATCATCAGGGCGCCGCCGCCGGTGAAGAGGTCGCTGTGCTGAGGCACCACGACGTTGGTGATCACCTCGGCTCCACCGGAGTAGCCGACGAACCAGACCTGGGCGTGATCGATCCGGTAGCCGGCCTGGATGTGCTGCAGGAACGCCCGCAGCCAGTCGCCCGAGCTCTGGCTGCGCCACCAGGTGCTGGTGGTTCGGTCAGGAGTGACCGGGGCGACCAGCAGCATCCCCTGCTCCCGGGCCACCGCCGCGTACTCCTGCAGCACAGTGCTGGAGGGGCTGAACTCCCCGTACCCGTCACCGTGCAGGTAGACGATCAGCCCCGTCGGCGCTGAGCCGGAGAGGTGCCCGGCCACGATGGTGTACTCGCTGGCAACGCCCTGAGGGCTGGTGTACGGGACCGCTGACCGGTCACCGGCCGTGGCGGGGGTCGCTGACGCGCTCGGCGAGGCCGTACGGGAGGTCGAGCGCGACGGCGCCGGGCTGGACGGGCTGCGGCTAGGGGTAGCGCTGGCGCTGCTGCTCGGCCCGGAGGAGGTCGGGGCGGGGCTCGACGGCGTCGCGCTGGGCCCGCTCGGGCGCTGGCTTGCCGAGCCTGACGGGGTCGGGCTGGCAGAGGCGCTGGGGGCGCGACTGCTGCTCGCCGCAGCACTGGGCGAAGGGGTAGGCTGCGGCAGCGGGCTGCACCCCGCGAGCACCACCGCCGCGACCACCGCCCCGCTCACCAGCCGTGGTCTCCGTGCTTGAGCCATAGCCCCTCATTCTGGCCCACGAGGCGCCGCTTGGACACCCCCTGGACCGGGATTCACCAGTCTCGCCTGGCCAACAGTATCTCGCCAAGCGAGACGATCACGGGACCGTCCCACGACCCTCGCGAGCAGGGCCGGCCAGGCCCCGCCGGGTACGGCGCCTGGCCTAGCCATGTCGTGGTCACGGCTCAGGCAGCTCGCTGTAGCCGGTCACTGGGCCCTCGGTGCTCGGCTTCCATCCCAGCTGCGGCGCGACGCGCTCGGCAAAGGTGGTCAGGACCCGCAGGTTCACGCTGGCCCCGAGCTGGTTGGGGATCGTCAGCATCAGGGTGTCGGCGGCCTGCACGGCAGGGTCGCGGCCCAGCTGGTCCACCAGCTCGTCAGGGCTGCCGACGTAGCTGCGACCGAACGTCGAGCGCAGCCCGTCGATGGTGCCGACCTGGTCGGAGTCGGAGCGGAGCTGGTTCCAGACCTGGTCGCGCGCGTCCACCACCGGGAACACCGACCGGCTGACCGAGACCCGCGGCACCCAGCCATGACCGGCCGCGGCGAACGCCTCCCGGTAGCGGCGGATCTGCTCGTACTGCAGCTCGCCCAGCGACTGCCCCGTGACCTCGGTCACCAGCGTTGAGCTCATCAGGTTCACCCCCAGCCCGCCGGCCCACTCGGCGGTCTGCCGAGTCGCGGCTCCCCACCAGACCCGCTCCGTGAGCCCGGGCGAGTGCGGCTCAACCCGAAGCCGTACGCCGGGGCCGAACTCCTGCGGGTCGGCGTCGGCCATGGTCTCGCCGCGGACCGCGGCCAGGAACCGGAGGAACTTCTCCCGGCCCAGGTCCGCACCGCGCGGGTCCTCAGAACCGGTGTAGCCGAACGCCTCCCAGCCCCGGTCGGCCGGCTCGGGAGAGCCACGGCTGACTCCCAGCGCGACCCTCTGGTCGGCCAGAAGGTCCAGGGCTGCCGCCTCCTCGGCCAGGTGCAGCGGGTTCTCGTACCGCATGTCGATCACCCCGGTGCCGACCTCGATCCGGCTCGTGGTGGCGGCGATCGCCGAGAGCAGCGGCATCGGGGCCGCACCCTGGCGGGCGAAGTGGTGTACGCGCAGGTAGGCCCCGTTGATCCCGATCTCGTCGGCGCCCTGCGCGATCTGGAGCGTGTCGCGCAGCATCTGTGCCGCGTCTCGGCCTGAGGTGGAGCCGTAGTGTCCGAAGCTGAGGAAACCGAATGCCTTCATGCCCCGATCAACATAGTTTAGATATCAACTATTCCCGTGGCTCACTCCCCCGCCCAGTACGCAGCCAGCGCCCGGCTCAGGTAGCCCGGGTCCGCCACGCCGCACAGCTCACGTGCCGAGTGCATCGACAGCAGCGGGATGCCCACATCGACGGTGGTCACCCCCAGCCGGGCCGCGGTCATCGGCCCGATCGTGCTCCCGCAGGGCACCGCGTTGCTGGAGACGAAGTCCTGAGTCGGGACCCCAGCCGCGTAGCAGGCCCGGTACCAGATCCCAGAGCCCACGGCGTCGGTCGCGTACCGCTGCTGCGCGTTGATCTTGAGCAGCGGCCCCCGGTTCAGCAGCGGCCGGTTGACCGGGTCGTGGTGGCCCGGGTAGTTCGGGTGCACCGCGTGGCCGGCGTCGGCCGAGAGGCAGCTCGACGCGGCCAGGGCCTGCCGGAACCCCTCCTCGTCCAGGCTGAGCGCCTGCGCGGTTCGCCGCAGCACGTCCTCCAGCAGCGGCCCTCCTCCACCCGAGCGGGTCTGCGAGCCCACCTCCTCGTGGTCGAAGGCGGCCAGCACGCTGACCGCCGGCCCCGACTGGTCCAGGAAGGCCAGCAGCGACGCGTGCACCGAGCTCAGGTTGTCCAGCCGCCAGGCAGCGAAGAGCTCACCGCCCGGCCCGAAGAGGGCCGGCTCCTGGGTCGGGTAGCAGAACACGTCCACCCCGGCCAGGTCCTCACCCGGACGGCCGGCGGCCTCCAGCAGCAGGTCGTACACGTCGGGAGCCTCGCCAGCCCCGAAGACCGGCTGCAGGTGCTGCTGCCGGTCGAGCTGGACATGGTCAGACAGGGCCCGGTCCAGGTGCGGCGCCAGGTGCGGCACCCGCAGCAGGGGCCCGGTCCGCACCAGCACCTGCTCCCCGGAGCGCAGCACCAGCCGGCCTGCCAGCCCGAGCTCGCGGTCTAGCCAGGTCCCCAGCAGCGGCCCGCCGTACACCTCCACCCCGAGCTGCGGCCAGCCCGCCGAGCGGAAGGCCGGGTTCGGCTTCAGCTTCAGGGCCGGGGAGTCGGTGTGGGACCCCACGATCCGGAACCCCTGCTGCGGGGCCCAGCCGGGCGGCACCCGCCAGGCCACGACGGCACCGTCACGAACCAGGAAGTGCCGGTCGTCAGCCGCCCAAGCCGCGGTCTCGTCCTGGCGCTGGTAGCCGGCGGCCGCCAGCCGCGAGGCGACCTCCGCGGCGGCGTGGTAGGAGGTGGGTGCGGCGGCGATGAAGTCCGCCAGGTCGGTGATCACGCTCATGTGCAGTCCCAGTAGTAGATGACGTGTGAGAAGTCGCAGGCCGCGAGGTGCTCGGGCCGGATCCAGAAGCCGGCAACCCCCATCTCGCCCCAGCTCACGACACCGGCCTGAGAGTCGATCTGCGCCAGCAGCTGGTAGTCAGCACTGGCCGGGTGACCGGCCCGCCAGTCCGACTGGGCGAAGTACGGGTAGCCGCCCAGCTGGTGGAAGGGAGAGTCCCGGCTCAGGTGCGCCACCTCGTGGTAGACCTCGACCGCCTCGGGCCCGATCGCAGCCCGTCCGACCAGGTCGCTGAAGCGGTGGTCCTCGTACGTGATCGGCAGCACCGCCCTCGTCGCGACCAGCGGGTGGCCGGTGCCGGGCTGCTCCAGCGGGCTGGGCCCGGCAGCGGCCGGCGGGCGGGTCTCGAGCCCGGCGGTCTCCACCTCCGGCAGGTAGTCGACCCGGAACCGGGGCGGCTGCCCCGGGGTGAGGCCGTAGTCGGGGTCGGCCCCGATGAAGAACCGCAGCAGCCCGTGCCGCGGGTGCCCTTCCAGGGCCGGCAGCTCGGTGTAGTTCAGCTGCGCCAGAAAGACGTACGCGCCCTGCTCGTCGCCGGGCCACGGCTCCCTGGGCCTCAGGTACGGCGCTCCGCCGATCCGGCTGGACCAGGGCTGGCGCGGGCCACCGGGGTCGGTCGCCAGCAGCAGGCACGGTCGCAGGGTCGACTCGATCACGCCGCGAGCTCGTTCCAGCTCGGGCGGCAGAGGCATCTGGGCCATGGCCGTGAGCCTAGAGGGGGTCACCGGCAGCCCGTCGCCGACCCTCCGCCGCCTCAGTCCGTCCGGGCCGAGTGCCGAGCCAGAGCTGTCAGACGGCTGCGGCAGGATGCCAGGCATGACTGGGGAGACGCTGCTGGCCCTGGTGACCGGGCTGCTGCTGGGGGCCGTCGGCTGCTGGCTGGTGATGCGGTGGGCTGGCGGCGACGGCGGGCTGGCGACCGCCCGCCAGCAGCTGGCCGAGGCCCGTCGGAACGCCGAGCAGACCCGGGCCGAGGCTGCCCAGGGCCGCCTCGAAGCCGCTGCGGCCAGGGCTGATGCTGCCCGGGCGGTTGCCGAGACGGAGCGGGCACGAGCCGATGTCGAGCGCGGCCGGGCCGAGATCGCCGAGGCCCGCCAGGCCGCCGCGGAGGCGATGTCGGAGGCGGCGGCGCTGGAGGCGCGGGTGGTGGCCGCGGTCGCCGAGCGAGACGCTGCCCGGGCCCACCGCGACGAGCTGGCCGCCGACCGGGAGGCGCTGCAGCAGCAGTTCCGGCTGCTCTCGGCCGAGGCGCTGGAGCGCCAGACCCAGGCCGCCGACGCCTCCGCGAGCCAGCGCCTGGAGCAGACCGCCCAGCTGCTGGCGCCGGTCCGCGACAGCCTGCAGGCCCTGCAGGCCCGGCTGGCCGAGGTGGAGCGGGAGCGGGCCGCCATGACCGCCGACCTGCGTACCCAGGTGGCGACCGTCCAGCTGACCAGCGAGCAGCTGCGGCGCGAGACTGTCGCCCTGACCACAGCCCTGCGCAAGCCCCAGGTCCGCGGCACCTGGGGCGAGCTGCAGCTGCAGCGGGTGATCGAGCTGTCGGGGATGGTGGAGCACTGCGACTTCGTGCAGCAGGAGACCAGCAGCACCGACCAGGCCGTGATCCGGCCCGACCTCAAGGTGCTGCTCAGCCACGGCAGGTTCGTGTACGTGGACGCCAAGATGCCTCTGACCTCCTTTCTCGACGCGAAGGAGGCGACTGAGCCGGAGCCCCGGCAGCGGGCGCTGGCGCTGTTCGCCCGCAACGTCCGCGACCACGTCAGCACCCTGACCCGGAAGCAGTACTGGAAGGCGGACCTGGGAACCCCAGAGTTCGTGGTGATGTTCATCCCGAGCGAGGCGCTGCTGCTCGCAGCGCTGCAGCAGGTGCCTGACCTCATCGAGTGGGCCGCCGAGCGGAACGTCATTGTGGCCACTCCCTCCACCCTGATCGCCATGCTGCGCTCGGTCGCGTACGGCTGGGCGCAGGCCTCGCTGGCCGACTCGGCCCGGGAGGTCACCGAGCTGGGGCAGGAGCTGTACGGGCGGCTGGCCACTCTCGGCAGCCACGTCGACAAGGTCGGCCGGGCGCTCGGCTCGTCGGTCCGGGCGTACAACCAGGCCGTGGCGTCGCTGGAGGGACGGGTGCTGGTCACCGCCCGCAAGCTGCGCGACCTCAAGGTGACCTCGGAGGAGCTGCCCGAGGTGGCCCAGGTCGACCAGACCGTCCGCCAGGTCGCCGCCCCCGAGCTGGTCGCCGGTGCCGCCCCGGTCCCGGCCCCGACCGGCCGGGCCCCGCAGGCCAGCACCGAGCCGGAGCAGGCCCTTGCCGCCCGCGGCCCGGACGACCCGGCCGGCCTCGACGACCCCCCGGCACCGCGGCGCGCCACTAGTGTGTGAGGCCATGCGCACTGACCTGCCCACCGCTGCTGACGTTGACGCCGCTGCTGCTCGGCTGGCCGGGATCGTGTCTCGCACCCCGCTGCAGCTCAACGTCCGGCTGTCGGCCGCGGTCGGGGCCGAGGTCTGGCTGAAGCGCGAGGACCTGCAGCCGGTCCGCTCGTACAAGCTGCGCGGCGCGTACAACCTGATCGCCCAGCTGAGCGAGGAGGAGCGCGCCCGAGGTGTGGTCTGCGCCTCGGCCGGGAACCACGGGCAGGGTGTGGCCTTCGCCTGCCACCGGCTCGGGATCGCCGGGCGGATCTTCGTCCCGACCACCACCCCCCGCCAGAAGCGGGACCGGATAGCGGCCCTGGGCGGGGACCTGGTCACGGTGGTGGTGGTCGGCGACACGTACGACGAGGCCAAGGAGGCGACCCTGGCGGCAGCCGCCGAGAGCCAGGCGGTGGTGGTCCCGGCCTTCGACGCCGCCGCCACGATCTGCGGCCAGGGCACCGTGGCCGCCGAGACCGTCGCCGACCTGGGCCAGCCACCGGCCGTGGTGGTCGTGCCGGTCGGCGGGGGCGGCCTGCTGGCCGGGGTAGCGACCTGGTTCGCCGAGCACCACCCGCAGACCCGGGTGGTCGGGGTGGAGCCGGCCGGCGCCGCCTGCACTGTGGCCGCCCTGCGGCACGGCGGCCCGGTCACCCTCGACCGGCTGGACACCTTCGTCGACGGGGCCGCTGTCCGCCGGGTGGGCGACCTCCCGTACCAGATCATTGAGCGCTGTCAGCCCGAGCTCTCCACTGTGGCCGAGGGCGCGGTCTGCACCGAGATGCTGGCGCTGTACCAGACCGACGGGATCATCGCCGAGCCGGCCGGGGCGCTGGCCTCGGCAGCGCTCGTCGAGGGGCTGAGGGTCGAGCGCGGCCAGACCGTGGTCGCCCTGGTCTCCGGAGGCAACAACGACGTCTCGCGCTACTCCGAGATCGTGGAGCGGTCGCTGGTGCACCAGGGGCGCAAGCACTACTTCCTGGTCACCTTCCCGCAGGAGCCGGGGGCGCTGCGCCGGTTCCTGGACGAGGTGCTCGGCCCCGACGACGACATCACCCTGTTCGAGTACGTAAAGCGCTCCAACCGCGAGCTCGGCCCGGCCCTGGTCGGGATCGAGCTGGGCGACCCGGCCGACCTCGACGGGCTGCTGGCCCGGATGGCCTCGTCACCGATGACCGTGGAGCCGATCGACCCGCAGAGCCCGTTCTACCGGTTCCTGGTCTGAGACCAGGGCCGGGGGTGATCCGGACGCTGCCGTGGTGAGCCCCAAAGGCGCGCAGAACCGCTAGCATGACGCCCATGGATGGCCCAGCCGCCGCTGGCCGGCACCCGCCTGCCGACTGGCGCCCCCGGTAGCCAGCACCAGGTCCGCTACCAACGCCTGGTTGACCCTCCTCTCAGGCCCGCTGAGTCTCGTAGTCTGTCCCGGTACTGGCCGGTACGTTGCTGACTGTCCGGGGCAGCACTTGGGCTCCGGCCCCGCTGACCAGTCTCGCTGCTAGCGTCATCGTGTGAGCATCACCGCGCTACGTTTCCTGAATATCGGAGGGTCCGCTATCTACATCCTGGCTCTCGTCGGGATCGCCATCTGGGCCAGCATCCGCTTTCGCCGGCCCGCGGTGGTCGGCTGCTTGTGGGGTGCCGTGGCCACCAGAGTGATCGCGCTCCTAGCCCCGATGGCGGTGTCTTCCTACGTCGCCACGACGGGCTCGGTCCCTCCTGTCCTGTACACGGTCATGTCCGGGGTTTTCGGCACGCTCTTCTGGGGGCTGCTGATGCTGGCGGTCCTGCTCGCCTCTCGCGCCGACCGGAGCCCAGTCCGATGACGCTGGCCCTGTCCTTGCTGTTCATCGCTGTGAGGATCACCCTCATGGTCGTCGTTGCGGTCCTGGCTCCTCGGGCCCGGCCGCTGCTGCTGGCGGCAGTCGGAGTCGACGCTCTCAGCTCCGTGATCTTCCTAGTACTGCCCCTAGTACTGCGAGGTCGCTACTCACTCGAGGTAGAGGCCGTGAGGACCGGGGTGGGGTTCGCGATCTCGCTCGTGATCCTGGCGCTGGTCGCTACCGCTCTGGCCCGGGAGCTGGCGCCCCGTACCCCCGCGGCCGGACCGGACAACCCGTACGCCGCCTCACCGCAGCCGGTGTCCGGACCTGGGCAGCCATCCGCCCCCGGTCACCCCTACCCGCCCATGCCCGGAGCCGCCGCTCCCCCGTACAGCTCTGCCCCCGACGGCCAGACCGGTCCAGCACCCGCCCCCTACGCCCCGACTGGTATGGCACCCGGTGCCCCGTCCGGCCCGAGCGGTCCGGCCCCTGGCCACCCGTACGGCCCGGTCATGCCCGGCCCCGGCCCCCAGCCGGGCCCCGGAAACCAAGGCCCCTCCCACTGAACCGCTCGAGAACCAGCCCTTCGGCGCACCGCCGCCTGGTGCCAGCGCCCTGACCTGTCCGTCAGACCTCGTACAGTGACCGAGTGCCCCTGACCAGCAGTCCTGAGGACCCGCAGCCGCTGCGGGTGGTGGTGCACGCGGTCAAGGACTGGATCGAGCGCTGCGGGGCGGTCTGGGTCAGCGGCCAGGTCATCGAGCTGCGCCGCCGCCAGGGCCCGACCCAGTTCCTGACCCTGCGCGACCCCCTGGCCGAGGTCTCGGCCACTGTCACCACCAGCGTCCAGGTGCTCGACGCCGCCGGCCCCATCAGCAACGGCACCACGGTCTCGGCCCTGGTTCGGCCGACCCTGTGGAGCAGGACCGGCCGGCTGAGCTTCGAGTGCACCGACCTGCGCCCCGCCGGGGAGGGCCGGCTGCTGGCCCAGCTGGAGCACCGCCGGCGGGCGCTGCAGGCCGAGGGCCTGTTCGCCCGGGAGCTGAAGCGGCGCCTGCCGCTGCTGCCGCGCCTGGTCGGGCTGGTCACGGCCCAGGGCAGCGCCGCCGAGAAGGACGTGGTGGAGAACCTGCGCCGACGCTGGCCGGCGGTCCGGGTCCAGCCCGCGTACGCGGCCATGCAGGGCGCCGGCTGCGCCCTGGAGGTGGCCGAGGCCCTGGCCCAGCTCGACCGGGACCCCGAGGTCGACGTGATCGTCGTGGCCCGCGGCGGCGGCTCCCTGGAGGACCTGCTCCCGTTCTCCGACGAGGGACTGGTCCGCGCCGTCCACCGGGCCCGGACACCGGTGGTCAGCGCCATCGGGCACGAGGTGGACAGCCCGATCCTGGACCTGGTCGCCGACGCCCGGGCCTCCACCCCGACCGACGCTGCCCGGCTGCTGGTGCCTGATGCGGCCGAGGAGGCCCAGGGCCTGCAGGCCGCCCGGCACCGGCTGCGGGCCAGCACCGGCTCCCGGCTGGAGACTGAGCTGCGCCGGCTGTCCGAGCTGCGGCAGCGGCCCGTGCTGCAGGACCCGCTCGGCCCGTACCGGGTTCACGAGGCCCAGCTGGCCGAGCTGCGGGGACGGGCCCGCCGGGCGCTGCTGACCACCCTCGGCACCGAGACCCAGCTGGTCGCCACCTGCCGCCAGCGGGCCCGGGCGATGTCGCCGCAGCAGACGCTGCAGCGCGGCTACGCCATCTTGAGCACCGGCGACGGAACGACCGTGACCAGCGTCGAGCAGCTCGACCCCGGCGACGACCTGCTGGCGCAGCTGGCCGACGGCCAGATCGCGCTCGAGGTCCGCCAGACCAGCCCGAAGGAGACCTGATGACCGAGGAGATGCCGTACGAGCAGGCGCGGGCCGAGCTGCAGGAGGTGGTCCGCAGCCTGGAGTCGGGAAACGTCCCACTGTCGGAGGCGATGGCGCTGTGGGAGCGCGGCGAGCAGCTGGCCGACATCTGCCAGGGCTGGCTGGACGGGGCCAAGGCCCAGGTGGCCGCCCGCAGCCGGGAGCCCGGCTCCGAGCCAGGCTGACCGGCAGCGGTGCGGAGTCAGTCACTACCATTGATGGAGTGACTCCCCCCGATGTCGCCGGCCGGTACCGGCTTCTGGGCCGCCTCGGCTCCGGCGCCATGGCGACGGTCTGGCGAGCCCACGACACCCGACTCGACCGAGACGTCGCGGTCAAGGTGCTGGACCTGTCCGCCAGCGCCGAGCCCACCGCGCTCGAGCGCTTCCGGCGGGAGGCGGTGGCCACCGCCGGGCTCACCCACCCCAACGTGGTGTCGGTCTTCGACGCGGGGATCGAGGACCAGCGTGCCTACCTGGTGATGTCGCTCGTCGACGGGCGCTCGGTCGCCGAGATGCTCCGCGAGCAAGGGCCGCTGCCACTCGCCACCACGGTGTCGATCGGCTCCCAGGTGGCCGCCGCCCTGCAGGCGGCCCACGCCACAGGACTGGTGCACCGCGACATCAAGCCAGCCAACGTGATGGTCGGCGCTGGCGGCCATGTCACCGTGCTCGACTTCGGAATCGCCCAGCTGACGACCGCCGACGCGACCCTCACCGCACCAGCCAGCGTGATCGGCAGTGCCGCGTACATGTCGCCCGAGCAGGCCTCCGGAGCCCGGGTCGGCCCAGCCAGCGACCTCTACTCGCTGGGCTGCCTGGTGATGGCGATGCTGACCGGCCAGCCCCCGTACCCCGGCGACAACGCGGTCTCGGTGGTGGCGATGCAGGTGAATGGGACCCCGCCGGCGCTGGCGGACCGGGTCACCGTCCCTCAGCAGCTCGATGACCTGGTCAGCAGCCTGCTCGACAAGGACCCTGACCGACGTCCGGACGCTACCGCGACCCTGGCCGCGCTGCGCCAGGTGGCCCAGCAGCCAGACCTGGCGACCGTCGGCCCGGCCCCGGCCGCCACTGCCCTGCTCCCCAGCCCCCAGCCCACCCGCCTGGCGCCCGTGGTCGGCCCGTCGCAGACCTCGGTGATGCCAGCCTCAGCGGCGCTCGCTCCCGCGCCCGAGCAGCCGCACTCACCGACGGTCCAGGCCCCGGCCGGCTCCCCGCCTCCCGCGGCCCAGCCCTCGGCGCCAGCCGGCTACTCACCACCAGCGGCCTCTGACAAGCCACCGCCGCCGTCCCGGCCCCGGCGAAAGCGGCGGGTGGGACCGGTGATCGCCGCCGTGCTGGTGCTTGCCCTGGCGGGGCTGGCCTTCGCGGTCGGCTCGGGGCGGATCGGCCCGCTCGCAGCCCTGCGCCCCGGCTCCGGCTCGACTCCGGCCCCAGCCACCACGTCGGCCCGACCGGCCCCGACGCCCAGTGCCAGCCGGACCCCGACCCGGGCCTCCAGCTCACCCGTACGGACTCCCACCCGCACCCCCTCCAGCTCCGTCTCCCCCTCGGCCCGGCTGACGCTGCAGCTGGCCGTACAGACGGTGCGGGGTCTCCTGGTGAACCTGCCTGACAGCTCGAGCAAGAAGGAGCTGCTGGGGTCGTGGGACCGCGAGACCCCGCAGATCCTGGCCGGCAAGAACGTGGACCACCGGGTACGCTCCTTCTCCAGCCAGGTCGAGGAGGCCGTCGGTGAGGGCGATATCACCGTCAGCCAGGGCCTGACGATCATGACCGCCCTGGAAGGGGTCCGGGCCGCCGCCGACTAGTGGCCCGGCGAAGGCCGGTCCTGCGCTCGGCCCCTGCTGGTGCTACCCCGGTGCGGTGCCCTGGCCTCCAGGGCGTACGGCAGGCCCCGATCACGGGTCGCCTGTCGGCCGGGTCACCTGCCTGGCCTCCAGGGCGTACGGCAGGCCCGCCACGGCCTCGAGACCCGGCTCTGGCGCAAGCCTGACGCGCTGGCCGGGCCCGCGCACCCGGGCTGCGGCCGTCTCTTGGCAGCCTGCCACGATAGGGCGATGGACGTCGTGACTCTGGCCCGCTCGCAGCAGGACGGCTTCGAGATCGCCCTGCGCCGACGCACCGAGGCGGGGCAGGTGGTGGACGAGCTGATCGTCAACGGAGCGTTCGCGATGGACTCCGCCCAGACCCTGAGCGAGCAGGTCCTGGCCGAGGTGCTCGGCCCAGAGCCCGGGACCGTCCTGGTGGGGGGCCTAGGGCTGGGCTACACCACGAGCCGCCTGCTGGAGGTGGGGGCAGCCGGGGTCGATGTGGTCGAGATCTCCAGCGCTCTGATCGGCTGGGCCCGCGACGGACTGACCGATGTCCTGGCACAGGTCGCCCACGACCCGCGAGTCCGACTGCACCACGGAGACATCGCCGACGTGCTCTCCGCCCCGCCCTCCCTGCCGGGCCTGTTCGGGCCCTGGGACGCCATCGCCCTCGACGTCGACAACGGCCCTGACTTCCTGATCGTCGACCAGAACGACCGGGTGTACCACCCCGCCACGCTCGCTGCCGCCATGACTCACCTGCGCCCGGGCGGCCGGCTGGCGATCTGGTCGCAGGGCACGAGCAGGCGGCTGTGGTTTGACTTGACCCGGCTCGACGGCAGCGCCACCGAGCAGCTGGTCCCCGTACGCCGCGGTGACCGGCAACTGGACTATGCGATCTATGTTGTGACGCGTCCCGGGTTAGGCTGAGCGCACCTCACCTTTTCGACTCGAGGAGCAGCATGAGCAACCCGGACTACCCGACCAACGACCCGTACCAGCAGCAGGGGTACGGACAGGGATACCCCCAGCAGCAGGGCTTCCCCCAGCAGAGCTACCCCCAGGCCAGCTCGTACGCGGCCCAGTCCTACTCGGGCGGGGGCTACCCCCAGGACCCGGTGTACGGCGGCTACGCCTCGGGACGCCCCAACGTCACCTTCGGGCAGGCCCTGAAGCTCGGCCTCAAGAACTGGACGAACTTCTCCGGCCGCGCCTCCCGCAGCGAGTTCTGGTGGTGGTACCTCGGTGTCGGCGTGGCCGCCACGGTGCTGCAGGTGGTGCTGACCCTCCTGTCCGCTGCCGTCGCAGCAGCCGGCGGCGACACCGCTGCTGCGGTCATGCTGCTCGTCACGTACGGGGTCATGGGACTGTTCGGCCTCGCGGTGATGATCCCCACCCTGAGTCTGTGGGTGCGCCGGCTGCACGACACCAACCAGCCCGGCATGTGGCTCCTGCTGCACCTGGCGTGCCTCGGCATCGTCCCGTTCATCATGGCGATCATGGAGTCCAACCCGGCCGGGGCCCGCTTCGACGACCCGAGCAAGCCGCTGTACGGTCCGCAGGACCTCTGACACCGCGGCCACGGGTAGAACCGGGCACGCTTGCCGGGCCGGCTCGGCAGCGCCACAGTGCTCCGGTGGGCTCGGACCATCGCCGGGACGGACGCCGCGGCAGGGGGTACGGCGCGGCCGGTAGCGCTGCCGGACGAGATGCTCCGCGAGCTCGGGGCACTGGTGACGGCTCTGGCTGGGCGGCTGGGTCTCCCGCTGCCAGGTCTGCAGCGCCGGCACCGAGACCAGTCCGGCCCGCCCTGAGGAACGTCGCCCTCAGGGCCCTGCGCTGCCGGGTCACGAGGACCCCGGTCGGCGTGCCTGGCGACCCGGTTGGTCGCGACCACGCGCTCCAGGTACTGGGCCGTTCATCGGTGCCGGCCCCGCTACACGGGACCCCCTGGTGGTCGCTGACACCCTCCTGGTTAGAGTGACCCGGACAGTGACTCCAACCACCGGAGGAAAGATGAGGACTCGGGTGCCTCACCCGGCGGCTTCGACCACGGCGGTGGTCGGCACCTCCCAGGACGGTCATCCACATCCTCGGCCGTACCGGCCCATGCTGAGCCTCGCGGCCCCGGCCACCCGCCCAGCCCACGTCGGCGTGGCCGAGCAGGCACGGGCCGGTCTGCGCCGTCTCAGGCCGGTCGGGAGCCGTCACTGTCGCCTGACCCGTGCTGGTCCCCGCTGAGCCAGGGCCGTGCACCGAGTCGGCGCCGGCACCGGTCCGGCTCACAGCTAGCTCCTTGGTCCAGACAACCAGACACAGTCGCACCCCCGGCGTCCGACGGGGGCCCACCATGCTTCAACGACGAAGGACACCACTGTGGAGGTCAACACCACCACGGCTATCATCGCGCTAGCGATTCTGGTAGTCGCATTCCTGATCGGCTCGGTCACCGAGCTGCACATGGGCATCATGGTCATCGTCGCTACGGCGATCACCGGCCCGCTCCTGTTCCACGACACCATCGCCCAGGTGGAGGAGGGCTTCCCACTCGGGCTGTTCTTCACCCTGGTCGGGGTCACCTATCTCTTCTCCTTAGCCAATACCAACGGCACCGTGAACTGGATCGTCGCGGCCGGGTTGAGACTCGTCGCCGGACGGGCCCACCTCTTCCCGTTCGTGATGTTCACGATCTCCGCCGCCGTCACCGCCATCGGGGCCGCCACCCCCGCCTCGGCCGCGATCCTGATGCCGATCGCCCTCGGCTTCAACCGCAAGAACAAGACCAACCCGCTCCCCATGGCCCAGGCCGTGATCCAGGGGTCGACGGCCGGCTCGTTCTCCCCGATCGGGATGTACGGGGTGATCGTGAACTCGGTCGTCAAGCGCAGCCCCGGCCTGCTTCCGCTCTACAACGCCACCGTCACCTGGGTCCTGGCCTTCATCATCTGCCTCGGGATCGTGGCGGTCACCTGGATGATGTACCGCGAAGCCGGCCCCAGCGAGGAGGAGGTCGCCGCTGCCGACCGCGGCGACATCGACGACGAGGCCGTCAAGGACGCCCTGGTCGATGAGGAGTTCGGCGAGCAGCAGTCCGCCGTCAACACCGACGACCTGGCCGGCACCCGCCTCAACACCGAGCGCCTGTCGACCCTGATCGGCCTGGCCGCGATGGCGCTGCTGGTCGTCGGTGGCCCGCTGGTCACCCAGGCGATGGGCAAGAAGGTCAACTTCGATGTCGGTCTGGTCGCCCTCGCGGTCGGCGCGGTCCTGACCCTGCTGTTCCCGAAGTCCGCCAAGGGCTCGGTCAACAAGATCTCCTGGCCGACCATCCTGCTGGTCGGTGGCATCGTCACCTATATCGACATGCTCGAGCGCCACGGCATCATCCAGTGGCTGGGCGACTCCGCCGCCAGCCTGGGCAACCCGCGGATCTCCAGCGTGATCATCCTCTTCATCGGCGCCCTGGTCTCCGCGTACGCGTCGACCACCGGCACCCTGGGGGCCCTGATCCCGCTCTCGGTGCCGTTCCTGGTGACCACCGACGGCAGCCCGGCCCTGGTCAGCGCCACCATGCTGATCGCGGCCCTGGCGATCAGCTCCTCCACGGTGGACTGCTCGCCGTTCTCGACCAACGGCGCCCTCGGCATCGCAAACGCCGCCCACCAGGGTGACTACACCTACCGGGCCCTGCTCAAGTGGTCGTGGATCCTGATCATCGGGACCCCGCTGGTCACCTGGGCACTGATGATCCTGCCGCCCTGGGGCGCGGGCTCATAGACCGACAGACCGTACGGCTGACGCCCGGTGGCGGCCACCCTCAGGTGCCCGTCGCCGGGCGTCGGCGTGCTCGGCCGCCGACAGACGGCCAGCGGCTGCCACTAGGGTCTGACCATGGCTGCACTCGCTCCCGCGCACCAGGTCCGTACCACCGGGCAGGCTCCCGCCGCCTCCACTGTCGTCGCCGGCCACGCCCGGATCACCGTCCTCACCCAGCGGCTGCTGCGGATCGAGTGGTCCCCGTCGGGCCGCTTCGAGGACCGGGCCACCCAGGTGGTCTGGAACCGGGACCTGCCGACCCCGGACTTCACCGTGACCCGGACCGGGGACGCGGTCCACCTGCGCACCCCGTACCTGATCCTCGACTACGACGGCGGGCCGTTCAGCCCGTCCGGGCTCAAGGTGCAGGTGCACGGGGTGAGCCACCACCAGTCGGTGTGGCGCTACGGCAAGGTCGACCCCGCGACGCACTTCGGCGTCCCCACCAACCTGGGCGGCACCGCCCGCACCCTGGACGAGGCCGACGGGGCGGTCCCGCTGGAGCCGGGGCTGGTCTCGACCAACGGGTACGCCCAGCTCGACGACTCCCGCTCGCTGGCCCTCGACGCCGAGGGCTGGGTCACTGCCCGGGAGGAGGGCGCGGTCGACCTGTACCTGTTCTGCCACGGCATGGACGTCCCCGCCGCCCTGGCCGACTTCTACGCCATCACCGGCCCGCAGCCGCTGCTGCCGCGGTACGCGCTGGGCAACTGGTGGAGCCGCTACCACCCGTACACGGCGGCTGAGTACCAGGAGCTGGTCGACCGCTTCGAGGCCGAGCAGATCCCGTTCAGCGTGGCCGTGCTGGACATGGACTGGCACCTGGTGGACATCGACCCGGCGATCTCGTCGGGCTGGACCGGCTACACCTGGAACCGCGACCTCTTCCCCGACCCGCCCGCCTTCCTGGCCTGGCTGCACGAGCACGGGCTCAAGGTCTCGCTCAACATCCACCCAGCCGACGGGATCCGCCGCCACGAGGACTGCTACCCCGAGGTCGCCCGCCGGCTCGGGATCGACCCCGACAGCGGCCAGCCGGTCGACTTCGACCTGGTTGACCCGGCGTTCCGGGAGGCGTACTTCGAGCTGGTCCACCACCGGCTGGAGGAGCAGGGAGTCGACTTCTGGTGGATCGACTGGCAGCAGGGCCCGTACTCGTCGGTCCCGGGGCTGGACCCGCTGTGGCTGCTGAACCACCTGCACTTCCTCGACTCTGGCCGCGACGGGAGGCGGCCGCTGACCTTCTCCCGGTACGCCGGGCCCGGCTCGCACCGCTACCCGGTCGGCTTCTCTGGCGACACCGTGATCTCGTGGGAGAGCCTGCAGTTCCAGCCGTACTTCACCGCGACCGCGTCCAACATCGGGTACGGCTGGTGGAGCCACGACATCGGCGGGCACATGTTCGGGGTCAAGGACGACGAGCTGGCGACCCGCTGGGTGCAGCTGGGGGTCTTCTCCCCGATCACCCGGCTCCACTCGACGCTGAACCCGTTCGGCTCCAAGGAGCCGTGGCGCTTCGGTGAGACCGCCCGGCGGGTGCAGACCGACTTCCTGCGGCTGCGGCACCGGATGCTGCCGTACCTGTACACGATGAACCGCCGCGCCCACGAGGGCCGCCCGATCGTGGAGCCGCTGTACTGGTCGCTGCCCAGCCTGGAGGCGCTGCGCTGCCCGACGACGTACGGCTTCGGCTCCGAGCTGCTGGTGGCCCCGGTCACCAGCCCGGCGGACCCGGCGACCGGGCTCGGCTCGGTGCAGACCGTCCTGCCCGCCGGGCTGTGGTGGGACGTCTTCAGCGGTGCCGGCTACGACGGCGGCCGGCCGGTCACCTTCCACCGGGACCTGGAGTCGGTGCCGGTGCTGGCGAAGGCCGGTGCGATCTGGCCGCTGACCGGGCCCGGCGAGCTCGGGACCGCGAACCCGGCGAGCCTGGAGGTCCGGGTCTATGCCGGCGCTGACGGCGAGCTGGTCCTGTACGAGGACGACGACGCCGCGAGCCCGCGCGAGGTCCGGACCCGGCTGGCGCTGGACTGGTCCGGCGGCAGCTTCAGCATCGGCGCTGCCGAGGGCGACTGGGAGGGTGTGGTGCCGGCGAGGCGGACCTGGACCCTGGTGCTGGTCGGCGCCGGCCAGGTGCCGGTCGAGAGGTACCCGACCCGCTGGGACGAGGCGACCGGGTCGCTGACCGTGGAGCTGGGCGAGGTCGCTACCGGGGCCGGTCTGACCGTACCTCTGGGCAGGCTGCAGGTGGCTCCCCCGGACCCGCGGCAGCGGCTGTCCGGGCTGGTCGACCGGGCCCAGGTCCCGTTCGCCGACAAGGACCAGGTGATGCTGGCACTGAGCCAGCCCACCCCGGCCGCGCAGGCCCGCGAGCTGCTGGAGCGGCCGATCGACCCGACGCTGCGGGCAGCCGCCCTGGAGCTGGTGCTGGCCCGCTGCTGAGCCAGGTGCGGGCAGGAGGACCCAAGCCTGGCTCTAGCCCGGCAGCGCCTCAGAGACCGTCACAAAGCGGTACCCGGCCCCCTGGAGCCGGTCGATGACCGGCCCGACCGCCTGCTGGGTAGCGGTCCGCCCGTGCCAGGGGTGGAGCAGGATGACCGAGCCGGGCCGGGTCTGGGCTACGGTCTCCCGGACCAGGTCCTCGCTGCTCTGCGGTGCCGCGCGCGAGCTGAAGTCCTCGACCGCCACGTCCCACATCACCGTGGTCCGGTGGTGCTGCTCCAGGTACAGCGGCAGGTTGAGCAGCTTCTTGCCGTACGGGGGCCGGAAGGTGATCGGCCCCTGGTAGCCGGCCCGGCGGATCGCGGCGTCGGTCGGCTCGATCTCGGCGGCCACGGTCTGCTGCGAGACCAGCACCATCCGGCGGTGGCTCCAGGTGTGGTTGCCGAGCTCGTGCCCCTCGGCCACCAGCCGCCGGGCGGCGTCTGGAGCCTGCTCGACCGCGGCCCCGTTGACGTAGAAGGTGGCCCGTACGCCTCGGGACCGCAGCGCGGTCAGGACCGGCTCCAGGTCGTCGGCGGTGGGCCCGTCGTCGAAGGTCAGGGCCACCACCGTGTCTGTGGTGGGCAGCCGGGCCACCAGGCGGCCCGTCACCTGCAGGGTCCGGGACGCGGCGAGCTTGTACCCGCCGCCGGCCACCAGCCCGGCCACCAGCACGAGCAGCCCGGCGCCTATCCAGAACCGACGCACCGGGCCACCGTACCTGCCGCGCGGCTCGCTCCTGAGCGGTCACGAGGATCTGCCCGTGGCCGACCCGGGCCCGTGCGTGCGCTGGCTCAGGACCGGCTGGGTCGGCACCGGTCTGCCTCCGCAGCCACCGTACGGAACGCGGGCGCGCTTCCGGTCCCTGCGAGTCATCCGTCTGGACGACAGGCGCATCACCCGTCCAGGGGATACCGCCCGGGGCCACCGGCGCCCAGGATGAGGGCCCGTGAGTACCCAACCGGCAGCCATTGAGATCACTGACCTGGCCAAGGAGTACCCGCCAAAGCAGGCCCTGCGGGGCGTCAACGTGCGGGTCCCGTACGGCACGACGCTGTGCCTGCTGGGGCCGAACGGTGCCGGGAAGACAACCACCGTAGAGATCCTGCAGGGGCTGCGGCGGGCCAGCGGCGGCACGGTCCGGGTCCTCGGGGAGGACCCGGCTCCCCGTACGAACGCCTGGCGGGCCCGCATCGGGGTGGTCTCTCAGGCCTCGGGTGACCTGGGTGAGCTCACCGTACGGGAGGCGGTGGAGCTCGCCAGCCGGTTCTTCGCCGACCCGATGCCGGTCGACGAGGCGGTGGCGAGGGTCGGGCTCTGCGACGACGCCCGGAGCCGGGCCGGGAAGCTCTCCGGGGGACGGCGGCGCCGCCTCGACATCGCGCTGGCGGTTGTTGGGCGGCCCGAGCTGCTCTTCCTGGACGAGCCGACGACCGGCTTCGACCCGGAGGCCCGCCGCGGCCTGTGGCAGCTGGTCAGCGACCTGAAGAGCGACGGCACCACCGTCCTGCTCACCACCCACTACCTCGACGAGGCCGAGGTACTCGCCGACGACGTCGCGATCCTGCTGGACGGGCGGGTCGTCGAGCAGGGCAGCCCGGCCGCGCTGCGCGACCGGGCCGGGCAGTCCTCGACGGTGTCCTGGCTGGAGGGCCCGACCCGCCGCAGCGTGGAGACCGCCACCCCGACCGCCGTGGTCGCCGACCTGCTGGCCCGCCACCGCGGGACCGACGGTGAGGTGCCGGGGCTGCAGGTGGTCCGCCCGAGCCTGGAGGACCACTACCTGGCCCTGATCACGGCCCACCAGCACCCGTCCGCCCCCGAGACCGCCAGGAGGCCGTCATGACCGCACCCGCCCACGACACCCGCCGCCCGGGGCGAGCCGGTGCGGTGGTCACCGGGCTGACCGTCAAGAACCTCCGCTCGGTCGTCCGGACCCCGATCAGCCTCATCATGAGCCTGGCCTACCCGGTCGCCATGTACGTGCTGTTCGCCCTGGTCTTCCGTGACCCCCTGCCGAGCGGCATCACGTACGCGACGTACTCGCTGCCGGCGATGGTGGTGATCGGGCTGTTCTCGAACTGCCTGTTCAACCTGTCGGTCGATGTCACCAGCGAGCGGCAGCAGGGTCTGCTGAAGCGGCTGGCGCTGCTGCCCTGCCCGGCCTCGGCGTACCTGGTCGCGAAGATCATCTCCGCCGCGGTCCTGGCCACGGTGTGCACGCTGGTGCTGCTGCTCACCGGGGCGCTGGTGCTGAGTGTGCCGCTGCCGACCTCCCTGGCGGCGTGGGGCCTGATCGTGGTCACCAGCCTGCTGACCACCGCCTACTGCGCGGCGATCGGGATCGCCGTCGGGCGCACCCTGGGCAGCGCCCAGGCCACGCTGGGCGTGGTACTTCCGGTCTTCATGGTGGTCCCGTTCGTGTCGGGGATCTTCCTGCCGCTGTCGCTGCTGCCCGGCTGGCTGGTCACAGCGGCATCGGTGCTGCCGCTGCGGTGGTCGGCCCAGCTGCTGCGGCACGGCTTCCTGCCCGACTCGATGGCCGCCGTGGAGCCGTCCGGCGGCTGGCAGACCGGCACCGGGCTGGCCGTGGTCTGCGCCTGGGTCGTGATCGGCGTGGTCTGGGCCGTGGTCGCCACCCGCCGCGACACCTTCGACCGGTGAGCCTAGGGGTGGCGGGGCGGACTACTGGCCCGCCTCGCCAGCGGCCGTACCAGTGGGACAGACTGCGCAGGTGGTCGCCAGCTCCAGTCCAGAGCAGGCACCGGTGAAGACTCCGCGACCGGTGCCGTTCCTGGACCGGTGGCCCAGCGCCGCCCTGGCGTGGCTCCTGGCGGCGGTCAACCTGTACCTGCTGCCCCGCAGCCCGCTCGCCTTCGCCGGCTTCAGCCTGGTCTATCCCGCCTTGTGGCTCACCCACCGCAGTGTCCGTGGCGGCGTCGTGGCCAGTCTCTTGTTCAGTCTCGCCGCCGGTGTCTGCCTGGTCGGGCGGACCGGGGCCGGTGCAGCCACGCTGATCGCTGTCGTGTCGGGCATCGGCTCGATCAGCATCGGAGGCTGGCTGGCCTGGCTGGGCTCGCTGCGGGAGCGGACCAACCAGGCCCTGGCCGAGAAGGAAGCAGCCCTCGCCGCCACCCGGGAGGCTCTGGAGCAGCTGGCGACAGCCCAGGAGGCCCTCGTGGCGGCGGAGCGGGCGGCCGCTGCGTACGCAGAGCGGCAGCGCTGGGCGCACGAGGTCCACGACACCCTGGCCCAGTCGTTCGTGTCGCTGATCACCCTGGCCCGGGTGGCCGACGACAGCGACGCGGCCGAGGCGGCCCAGGTCCACCAGCGGATCGCCACCATCGCCCACGAGGGGCTGCGCGAGGCCCGGGCCCTGATCGCCGGCGGCGAGCCGGTGGCGCTGGCCGGGGGGCTGGCAGACGCGCTGCGGCAGCTCTGCGAGGGGCAGGCCACGTACGGGGCCCCGGTGCCCGAGCTGCGGCTGGGCGTGGACCGGGAGCTGACCCCCTGGCTGCAGGCGACCACGCTGCGGGTGGTCCAGGAGGCGCTGAGCAACGTACGGCGCCATGCCCAGGCCTCCGAGAGCCTGGTTGAGGTGGTCACCGAGGACCAGGAGCTCGTGGTCCGGGTGCTCGATGACGGCACCGGCACCGGTGGTGCTCCGGAGGGCACCGGGCTGACCGGGATGCGGGAGCGCCTGGACGAGCTGGGTGGCTCGCTGACGGTGGACCCGGCCCGCCCCAGGGCCGGTCGGACCGGAACCCTGCTGGAGGCTAGATTGCCGCTGTGAGCTCTGCAGCGGGGTCCGAGCCGTCTGGTGCCGACGCCGAGACCCCTCCGGTCCGGCTGCTGGTGGTCGATGACCACCCGGTGGTGTGCTCCGGGATCGTGCAGCTGCTCCAGCCGGAGCCGGGGATCGAGGTGGTGGCCGCGGCCGGCGACGGTGAGCAGGCCGTGGCGCTGGCCGCCGAGGTCGAGCCGGATGTGGTCCTGATGGACCTGCGGATGCCCAGCACCGGGGGCGTCGAGGCCACCCGACGGGTCCGGGCCCTGCCCAACCCACTCCGGGTCGTCATCCTGACCACGTACGAGACCGACGCCGACGTCGCCCGGGCGGTGGCGGCCGGGGCGATCGGCTACCTGCTCAAGGACTCCACCCGCGAGCAGATCGCCAGCGCGGTCCGGACCGCGGCCCAGGGCTGCGCCGCGATGTCCGAGGTCGTAACCACCCGCTTTCTCCGCGCGACCAGGCAGGCCGCCGCCGGCGACCTGTCCCCCCGCGAGCGGGAGGTGCTGACCGCTGTCGCCCAGGGCCTGTCGAACACCGAGGCCGCCCAGCAGCTGTACGTCTCCGAGGCCACCATCAAGACCCACCTGCGCCGGATCTACGCCAAGCTCTGCGTGGACTGCCGCACCGCCGCGGTCACCGAGGCCGTACGCCGCGGCCTGGTCGAGATCTGAGCCGTCCGCAGGGGCCCCTCAGGACCACCAGACTGACCGTTATAGTTGACCTTCCCTTCATCGAGATGACGCGATAGCATCCCCATAACTAGCGGTCAGCCCTTGCCGCTCACCTGAGGTCGGTCAGCGCTGCCGTCACGAGCACCAGGAGGATCGCGATGCGGCATCCACTCTCACCGTGGTACGCCTACCCAGTACTTGCCCTAGCCCTGCTGCTGGCGGGAATCAGCCCAGCACCGTCTTGGGCAGTCCCCATCTTCAAAGCTCCTTTCCTCTGCAACCAGACGTGGACCGCCTCCACGTACCCCGGACACGGGGCGGGCGACAACGCTGTGGACTTTAATCTCTACCCCGGGCAGTCAGACCTGGGCCAGCCCGCCCTGGCGGATGCCCCCGGCGAGGCTCAGACTCACTGGGACCGGGGGGGTGGAAACATGGTCACGATCGACCACCGCAACGGCTGGCGCTCTGTGTACGCCCACTTGCTGGACACCACCTTCAGCGGCAAGAAGTGGGTCAGCACCGGGGAGCAGATTGGCCGAGTTGGAGCAACTGGCAGTGACGCCACTGCACCACACCTCCACTACGCCCAGAAGCTCAACGGCGTCGAGCAGCCGGTGCACTTTGATGGCAGTCGCATCAGCGTCGGCCGCAGCTACACCGCCAACGACCCCAAGGTTCGGAGCACGAACTGTGGAGGGACCACGCTCAACGACGGCGACTTCATCTTCTACCAAGGGAATGTCTACCGAATCGCCGGGGGCGCACCCATTTACGTCAGCACCTGGAACGCCTTCGGCGGCCCCCAGCCCCTCATTCACATTGGAGACGCTGACTGGGTGAAGCTCCCTCAGTACCCACGAGACGGAACATTCATCCAGTCGATCGATGGCGCAGTCTTCAGAATGGCCGGAGGAGCTCCTGTCTACGTCTCCGACTGGAATCGCGTCGGCGGCATGCAGCCTCACGTTATCGTCGACTCGATAGCTCTTCATCATGCCGGTGGGGACGGCGTCTACTCGCACGTGAGAGCGCACCCGGCCGACGGCACCTTCCTGATCACCCAGGCCGGGGACGTCTACTGCGTCGCCGGTGGCGCACCGGTCTACGTATCGAACTGGGACCACGTCGGCGGGGTCAAGCCGCATACTCAGGTGGACTCGGTGGCTGTCGACCGAGCCGACAGCGGCGGCTACTTCTCGTACCTGCGCTACTACCCGCCGAACGGGACAGTTCTGAGAACCAGCGCCGGGAAGTACTTCCGAGTCTTCGAAGGCACCCCGGTCACGGCAGACCCCGCAGAGCCGTCCTCTCTGGTCGACTTCACCGCTGTTCAGCACGCGGGAGAGCCCGGACCGCTCAGCCACCTGCACGCCTCAGGGTCTTTTGTGTCGCTCCCCCCGTCGCGGGTCCTCGACACCCGAACTGGCACCGGCGCCACCGGACCCGTCAGCCCCAACACCACCATCACCATCCCCGTCACCAACCGAGCCGGAGTCCCCAGCAACGTCAGCGCCGTCGTCCTCAACCTCACCGTCACCGACACCAACGCCCCCGGCTACATCACCGCCTGGCCCTCCGGAACCCAGCAGCCCACCACCTCCAACATCAACTTCCAGCCCCACCAGCCACCCACACCCAACCTCGCCATCGTCAAAGTCGGAACCGACGGCAAAATCAACCTCATCAACGCCAGCGCCGGAACCTCCCACATCATCGCCGACATAGCCGGCTACTACCGGAGCTGACAGCGACCTCTGGAAGGGCGGCGGACTCCTGGTCGGCTCAGGTCCAGCGGCGGAAGCCGCCCTCGGTGCTGATCACCTGGCCGACCACCCAGCGGGCGTCGTCGCTGACCAGCCAGGCGATCAGCCGGGCCGGGTCGTCGGGCTCGCCGACTCGGCCACCGGGGAAGCGCCGCCTCGCAGCCTCCAGGGTGTCGTCGTCGAACCCCATCCCGGGGTCCAGGTAGCCGCTGTTGACCGGGCCGGGGTTGACGGTGTTCAGCCCGATCCCGAGGTCGGCCAGCTCGTCGGCCACGGTCTGGGTGATCCCGGCCAGGGCGGCCTTCGCCGACCCGTACGCGATCTCGCCGGGCAGCGGGCCGAGCTGCTGGCCCGAGGTCATCCAGACCACCCGGGCTCCGGGACGCGACGGGTCGTGAAGACGGGCGAAGGCCTGGGTCGCCAGGAGCACCGAGCGGGCGTCGACTGCCCAGTGGTGGTCGAGCTGGGTGACGGTCTGCTGCAGCAGCGGCCCGTCACTGCCGGACGCGGCGTGGTTGCAGACCAGGATGTCCAGCGGCCCCGCCAGCTCCTGGGCCTGGCACACCACCTGCTCCGGGGTGCCGGGCAGCGCAAGGTCCCCGGGGACCTCGGCCAGGCTGGCCCCGGGAGCCAGCAGCGGACGGATCTCGGCCAGCACCGCCTCCAGGTCGTCGCCACCCCACGGCTGGGAGTCGTCGTGCGGGCGGTGGTGGTGGATCACGACGCTGGCCCCGGCCGCGGCCAGCCGCTTCGCGATCGCGACACCGATCCCGCGACGGCGGCTGGCTCCGGTGACCAGCGCGGCCCGGCCGGCGAGCACAGGGGCAGAGGCTTCGGTCATGGCCCCTGCTTAGCAGGCGGGTCGGGGCGCGGGCCAGCGGTTTCGCCGGGTCAGCGTCCGAAGCGGCGCTCCCGCTGGGCGTACGAGCGCAGCGCCCGCAGAAAGTCGACCCGGCGGAAGTCCGGCCACAGCGCCTCGCAGAAGTAGAACTCCGAGTGCGCCGACTGCCACATGAGGAAGCCTGACATCCGCTGCTCGCCCGAGGTCCGGATGATCAGGTCCGGGTCCGGCTGGCCGGCGGTGTACAGGTGCTCGGCGATCTGCTCGATCTCCAGGGTCTGCGACAGCTCCTCCAAGGTGGTGCCCTTGGCCGCCTCCTGCGCCAGCAGCGAGCGGAAGGCGTCGCGCAGCTCGTGGCGCCCGCCGTACGAGACGGCGACGTTGACGCACAGCCCCTCCTGCTCCTCGGTCGTGGCGCAGGCGGCCCGCAGCCGCTCGGCGACCTCGTCGGGCAGCAGGTCCAGCGCCCCGACCGTACGGACCCGCCAGCGGCCCGCCGCGGCCAGCTCGTCGACCATGGTCGCGATCACGTCCAGCAGCGGCCCGAACTCGTCGTCGCCGATCCGGGCGAAGTTGTCGGTCGACAGCACCCACAAGGTGATCACGCTCAGCCCGACGTCGTCGCACCAGCCGACGAAGTCCTTGAGCCGGGCCGCCCCCGCCCGGTAGCCGGCGACCAGCGGCTGGCCGGGGGCGTTCAGCTTGGCCCAGCGCCGGTTCCCGTCGGCCAGCACCGCGACGTGACGCGGCAGCCGGTCCGGGTCGAGCTCGGCGATCAAGCGTTGCTCGTACGTGCTGTACAGCAGCCCGGCCGGGTGCAACCGGTCTAGCCAGTTCCGGAACCGCTCCCTGCGCCCCACGGCCACACCTTAGCGAGACGGCACCCGTCCTGGGAGCTGGGCGCGCGAAGCCAGCAGCCGACGACCGGGTGGGACCAGCGGCTAGGGTGGCCAGACCACAACCTACGGTTGCGTTAAGGAGTGCCGATGTCCAGTAGTGGGTCCATCGAGAAGGTGGTGGCCGAGATCAAGCCCCGCCTGCGGGGCTGGCTCCACGCCGCCGCGGTACCGCTGTGCCTGGTCGGGGGGATCCTGCTGATCGTCTTGTCCACCTCGACCGCCGGCCGGGTCGGCAGCGCGGTCTACCTGGCGGCGTCGGTGATGCTCTTCGGCACCAGCGCCCTCTACCACCGAGGCCGCTGGGCACCGAAGGCGGTCGCGGTGCTGCGCCGGCTGGACCACTCCAACATCTTCGTCTTCATCGCCGCCACGTACACCCCGCTCGCGCTGCTGCTGCTTCGGGGCACCGACCGGGTGGTCTGCCTGTCGGTGGTCTGGGGGGTGGCGGCGCTCGGAGTCTTCTTCCGGGTCTTCTGGCTGGGAGCGCCCCGCTGGCTGTACGTGCTGCTCTACCTCGGGCTGGGCTGGGTGGCGGTGTTCTGGCTGCCGCAGATGTGGGCGGCTGGCGGGCCGCTGGTGGTCGGCCTGATCATCGCCGGTGGTCTGGTGTACAGCCTGGGCGCCATCGTGTACGCCCGCAAGCGCCCCAACCCGTTCCCCCGCTGGTTCGGCTTCCACGAGGTCTTCCACCTCTGCACGGTGGTGGCTGCCGGCAGCCAGTTCGCCGCGATCACCCTGATCACGGTCTAGCTGTCCGTCCTGGCAGCGGACGAGCCCGGCTCAGCCGTGGTGGTCAGGCAGCTGAGGCTGCAGCTGCGCGGCCAGCTCCTCAGCACTCGTGACCGGGGCCTGGCAGACCGACCCGCGGCACAGGTACGCGGTCTGGACGCCGGTCTTGCCGCTCAGCAGAGCCTCGAAACCCGTCCTGCCGGCCGGGGCGACCAGGACCACGCTGCCGTCGGGCGCCAGCCGGTACGCGGCCTGGGCCAGGGCCGAGACCGGGTCGTCGCTGAGCACCACCAGCTCGGCCGGGCCGCGACGGTGGTGGACCTCCGCGGCCTGCAGCAGCTCCCGCAGCGGCCAGCCGGCGAACCGGGGCGAGGCCGACACGGTGGCGTGCTGGGTGGCGAGGGCCTGGTCAGCGCGCTGGTGGTAGCGGGTCTCGCCGCTCAGGCGCCCCACCAGCCGCAGCGCCGCCACCAGCGCCGAGGTCCCCGACGGGGTGGCGGAGTCGGCGACCTCGCGGGGCCGCAGGTAGAGGTCCTCGGCGGTCGTGTCCCAGAAGCCGCCGTCGTCGGCGGCGAAGTCGTCCAGGGCCACGTCGAGCAGCTGCTGGGCCCGCTCCAGCCAGACCGGGTCGCCGGTGCCGGCCGCGAGCCGGGCCCAGCCCAGCGCGACCGCCCCGTAGTCGTCGGCGGCGCCGGGCACCTCACCCGGCTCCCCCAGCCGGGAGGTCCGCCGCAGCGCCCCCTCCACCCAGTGCACCCGCCACAGGTAGTCGGCGGCCTGACGGGCCAGGTCCAGCCAGCCGGCCTCGCCGAAGACCCCGGTGGCCTGCACCAGGGAGTCGACCAGCCAGCCGTTCCAGGCGGCCACCACCTGGTCGTCCAGGTTGGGCCGAAACCGGTTCTCCCGCTCGGCGAGCAGCCGCTGGCGTACCGACTCCAGCCGGACCGGCTCGACCGCGCCCCGCAGCTGCAGGGTCGACAGGCCGTGCTCGACGTTGCCACCGGGGGTGACGTGGAAGACCTCCTGGGCCCAGGCGGCATCCTCCTCACCCAGCGCGTCCAGCAGCAGCTCCGGGTTCCACAGGTAGTAGATCCCCTCGTGCGGCAGGCCGCGGACGTCGGCCGAGTCGGCGTCCAGGCTGGCAGCGAAGGCACCCTCGTCGAGGCGCAGCTCTCGCTCCAGAAAGCCGACCAGGCGCCGGACCACGTCCTCCAGCAGCCAGCGCCGGCCGTGCTCGCCGTCCGGCACCCGGCACCAGCCCCGGGCGTACGTGCCCAGCAGCAGCGCGTTGTCAGACAGCATCTTCTCGAAGTGCGGCACCGCCCAGGCGGCGTCGACCGCGTACCGGTGGAAGCCGCCACCGACCTGGTCGTGGATCCCGCCGCGGGCCATCGCCTCCAGGGTGTCCAGCACCACCTCGTCGCTGTCGGCCCGGTTCCGGGCCAGCAGCGCGTCCAGCACCAGGGTCGGCGGGAACTTCGGGGCCTCACCGAAGCCGGCATAGACCGGGTCGTACGCCTCGGCCAGCTCTTCCAGGACCGGCTTCAGCGACGGCGCCTCGACCACCTCGACCTGGCTGCTCGCCCGCAGCCGCTCGACAGTCACCGCGGCCGACTCCAGCACCTCGTCGCGACGCTGCTGCCAGGCCTCGACCAGGGCAGCCACCACCTCGGTGAACGAGGGTCGGCCGTCGCGGACCGGGGGGAAGTAGGTGCCGGCGAAGAACGGCCGCCCGTCGGGGGTGGTGAAGACGTTCATCGGCCAGCCGCCGGCGCCGGTCAGGGCCAAGGTGGCGTGCAGGTAGGCGGCGTCCACCCCGGGGTGCTGCTCGCGGTCGACCTTGATGGCGACCAGGTTCTCGTTCAGCAGCCGGGCCAGCCCGGGGTCGCTGAACGACTCCTCCCGCATCACGTGGCACCAGTGGCAGGCGGCGTAGCCAGACGAGACCAGCACCGGGACGTCACGGCGAGCAGCCTCGGCGAACGCCTCTGGGCCCCACGGCCACCAGTCGACCGGGTCGTCCGCGTGCTGCAGAAGGTACGGACTGGAGCTGGTACGCAGCCTGTTCATGCCCGCACCTCATCATGACCTGAGCACCGACGTCACCTTGGCAAGCACCAGGACCGGTCCCAAGTCGTGGTCCCCGCGCCGCCAGACCGAGCCCGCGCCCCCTCCGGCGAGCGGGGTCTCGCTCACTCCTCGGCCGGCTCCCCGGCGGCGGCCGCCTCTCGAGCCCGCCGCTCCCGGCTGGTCTTGGCCAGCCTCGCCAGCGACTTGCGCAGCCCGATCACGGCGATCACCACCATCACCAGGGTGATCAGTCCGCTCTGGATGTGGCGCAGCCCCCCGTACAAGGCGATGTAGACGTACGGTCCGGCCACCCCGACCAGGACGCAGACCATCGCGACCGTGCCCCGGGTCCGGCTGTGGGAGCCGGTCATCGCGCCCCGCACCAGGTCCCCGATCCCCCACACGTACGGGACCGTCGTCACGATCTCCAGCACCAGAAAGACCCGCCAGTCGGTCTGGGCGACGGTGTCGATCCCCGTCGCGACCGCCACCGTACGGAAGGCCGTGTACACCATCATCAGCACGAAGGCGGTGACCTCCGGCCAGAACTTGCGGAACCGGTGGTAGATGGTGCGGAACGTGTCGACGACAGAGGCGAGTCCCTGGGGCGCGGACGCACGGGCCGGAGCAACGTCAGCTCCCTTGGCCATGCTCTCCCCTCCGTGCGTGCTCATCGCCGGCCAGGATAGCCAGGTTCCCCCCGCAGACCCGCTGCTCGCCAGCCTCTGTGGCCACTCCCGCTCCTTTTCAGCGGGCAGGTCCTGGCCCTGGCGCAGGTGCCGGGCGCAGTCCGCGGCTCTCACCGAGGAGCCGGTCAGGTGCGGGAGCACCAGACCGGCCTCGCGCAGCACGCCGTCCAGCGTAGCCTCAGCCGCACTGGTCAGATCGTGAACTCGGGCTCGGGCTCGGGCACCTCTACCGCGATCCCGGAGAAGAGGTCGTGCTCGGGGATCGTGGTCGGCACCGTCGACAGCACCAGCTGGTAGTCCTCGGTTGGCCAGCCGACCTTCTGGATCTCCATCGGCACGGCGAACCAGTGCCCGTCCGGGTCGATCTGGGTGGCGTGGGCGCGCAGCGCCGCGTCGCGGACCGGGAAGTAGTCGGCGCAGGGCACAAACGTCGTCAGCCGGTGGGCGAGGTGGTCGGTCGGCCACTGGGTCAGCCGCTCGGTGTAGACCGGCTCCAGCCCGTGCTCGTGCATCAGCTCGTCCAGCTTGGCGAACCGGTTCCGGTGAAAGGTCATGTGGTAGTAGACCTTGAGGACCTGCCACGGCTCCCCCAGCTCGGGCCGGTCGGCCGCAGCCGCCATCGGGACGGCCGCCATCGACACCCGGTGGCACTGGATGTGGTCAGGGTGCGGGTAGCCGCCGTTCTCGTCGTACGTCAGCAGCACGTGCGGGCGGAAGTCCCGAATCACCTCGACCAGCCGGTACGCGGCCTCGCTCACCTCCTGCAGCGCGAAGCAGCCCTCGGGCAGCGGCGGCAGCGGGTCGCCCTCCGGCAGGCCGGAGTCGACATAGCCCAGCCAGACCTGCCGGATCCCGAGCAGCCGGCGGGCGGTCTCCATCTCAGCGGCCCGGATCGAGGCGATGTTCTCCCAGACCTCCGGGCGGTCCATCTTGGGGTTGAGGACGTCGCCCCGCTCACCGCCGGTACACGTCGCCACGAGCACCTCAACGCCCTCGGCAACGTACTTGGCCATGGTCGCGGCACCCTTGCTCGACTCGTCGTCAGGGTGGGCGTGCACGGCCAGCAGGCGAAGAGGATCGCCCGCCGGGTCGAGGCGGACAGGCTCGGGCATGCCCGGTATTGAACCACCGACTGCCCCACCCACCAGACCAGTGACAACGGAGTGGACGCCCGCCGCTGGAGGCCGGGCCACCTGGTGCAGGGCACAGCGCCGCCAGAGCCCGCAGCCGCCGCGCTGCGGGCCGCTTGGCCTGACGCCCGCCCCCGGCAGCCTCCGACTGGACTAAGATGCCCCGATGAGCACGGACGAGATCTGGCTGACCCAGGACGCGTACGACAAGCTGCGCGAGGAGTACGAATACCTGATCAACGTGGGGCGCGACGAGGTCTCCACCAAGATCGCCCGGGCCCGCGAGGAGGGCGACCTCTCCGAGAACGCCGGCTACCACGCGGCCCGCGACGAGCAGGGCCAGCAGGAGCTGCGGATCCGCCAGCTCAAGGAGATCCTGGCCCACGCCCAGGTAGGGACCCCGGGCAGCGGCGACACCGTCCAGCCGGGGATGAAGATCACCATCGCCTTCGACGGCGACCGCGACGACACCGACACCTTCCTGCTCGGCTCGCGCGAGCTGGTCGGCCTGGACGACTCGGTCGACCTGGCCGTGTACTCGCCGCAGTCGCCGCTGGGGGCCGCGATCACCGGCCACCAGATCGGCGACGACGTCTCCTACCAGGCCCCCAACGGCCGCACCATCACGGTCACGATCATGGACGCGGTCGCGTACTGACTCGAAGCGTCACCGGTCGACCAGCCGTCGGCTGAGACAGGTCGGCGCCCATCCTCACAGGTCGACGAGCAGCCGCTGCGCCTCCGCCGGGTCCAGCGCTCCGGCCGCGACCTCCCTCAGCACCTGCTCGCGGGTCAGGACCGGCTCCGGCTCAGCCTCGGCACCGGCCAGCCCGAGCCGGCTCAGCACCTGCGTGAGCCGGGCCCGGGCGGTCGGGTACGAGACCCCGAGGTGCTTCTCCAGCTCGCGGACGTTGCCGCGGGCCGCCAGGAAGACCCGTAGCACGTCCAGCTCGACCTCTGACAAGGCACAGAACTCGCAGGGCTGGAAGTGCCCGCCGATCTCGGAGCCGCAGCCGGGGCAGCCGAGGCGAATGACGGCGAGCCGCTCGCCGCAGACCGGGCAGTCCGAGGGGGCCCGGTAGGCACCGGTCATGACGGGTCCTGAGGCTCGGGGCTCTCCGTCTTCCCCAGCCGCACCGTGGCGTACCCCATCACCACCGAGATGTCGAGCCGGGCCGAGCCGTTACCCATGACAACCTCGTCGGCGCCCTCGGCGTGCCGGCCGGGCCAGGAGACCCGCCCGAGCTGGGTGTCGGCCTTGACCAGCACGTGGGAGTCGTCGTCGAGGGCGATGGTCATGCTCCCCGACTCGCACCGCATCCGGGAGCGGCCCGAGGTGATGGAGCCCGAAAGGCTGACCTGGCCTGCCTGCACCAGGACGTCGGAGGCCTCGGCCACCCCGTCGAGCACGGCCGACCCGGCGGTCACCCGGACCTTGCCCAGGTACGGGACGTCCTCGGCGTGCAGGGTGCCGGCGGTGAGCTCGACGTCCAGCACGATCGCCGGGTTCACCCGCAGCAGCAGCTCCTTGCCCAGCCCCAGCGAGCGCAGGTCGTCGAGGCTGCGCGGGGGGCGCAGCAGGGAGAAGCCGTCCAGGCTCGGACCGACCTCGCCGTCGCTGGCGACCTCAAGCACCGAGCCGTTGCGGCGCAGCAGGTGCGGCCCCTCGGCGGCTGCGGTGGCGACGGCCGGGTCCCCGACGATCCGGACCCGGCGGCCGACGGCTCGGACCGAGATCCGGTCGACCCCGTTGGTCCCGGGCGCGCGGCGCTTCCTCGGGCGCTCCGGCTCCTCGCGGAACGACTCCCGGGCATAGCTGCGCCACTCCCCGGACGCCTCCTGCGGAGTCGGGGTCGGCGGCTGCTCGAAGCGGACCGGGTCGGGCTGGTTGCGCAGGTGGTCGATCCGGCGGCTGGCCTCGGCCGCATCGATGCGGCCGGCGGCGAGCTCCTCAAGGATCGGGGTGATGTCAGCTGAGTCCGTCATGCAGGAAATGCTAGTCGGAACTTTCGAGATTAGAAAGACCGGCTTACCTGCTTAGCATTGATATCCTCCCGGCATGGACTCCTCCCCTCGCCTGCCGGGCGCGGTGTGGGTCCTCGGCGTCGTCGGCTTCTGTGTCTCTGTCGGGTTTGGCGTCGTGGTCCCGGTGCTGCCGGTGCTCGCCCGGACCTTCGAGGTCTCCGCCTTCCTGGTCGGGGTGGTCCTGTCCTCGTTTGCGCTGGTCCGTCTGCTGTCCACCCCGCTGGCGCCCCGGCTCACCGAGGCCTGGGGCGAGGCGACGGTGGTCGCCGTGGGCTGCATGGTCGTCGCCGGATCCAGCGTGGCAACCGGCCTGGCCGACTCGTACCCGGCCCTGCTGGCCTCCCGCGCGGCTGGCGGGATCGGCTCGGCGATGTTCAGCCTGGCCGCCCAGCGGCTGATCATCCGGGTCAGCCCGGCGCCGGTGCTGGGCCGTGCCAGCAGCATCCTCGGCGGTGGCTTCCTGCTCGGCAGCATGGCCGGGCCTGCGATCGGCGGAGCCCTGGCCTCGATCTCGCTGACCGCGCCGTTCTTCTTCTACGCTGCCACCCTGGCCGTGGCCAGCCTGGTCGCAGTCACGGCACTGCCCCGGCCCGGCCGCCACGAGCAGGCCGACGTGGAGTCCCTGCCGCTGTCGGCGGCCCTGCGCGACCCGCGCTACCGGGCCGCCCTGATGTCGGCCTTCAGCTCTGGCTGGCAGTCCCAGGGGGCGCGGGGGCTCGTGGTCCCGCTGCTGGTCACCGAGGTCCTGCTGCTCCCAGCCGCCAGGTCCGGAGTCGCCTTCGCGCTGGCCTCGGCAGCCCAGGCCGTCACCGTGTACCTGGCCGGCTGGCTGACCGACCGGGCCGGGCGGCGGCCGGTCCTGGTGACCGGGTCGCTGCTGACCGCCACCCTCGGGGTGGGCTTTGCCATGGCCGGCAGCTTCACCTGGCTGGTGGTCCTGCTCTGCCTGTACGGGGTGGGCGCCTCGCTGTCGTCGACATCCACCCAGGCCGTGCTCGGCGACGCAGTCGGCCCCCGGCGGGGACCGGCGCTGGCCGCGTACCAGATGGTCGGAGACCTCGGCATGATCGTCGGTCCGCTGGCGGTCGGGCTGCTGCTCGACCACTACCCGGCCGCGACGGCGATGTCCGCGGGCGCGGCTCTGCTGCTGGTCACCGCGGCCCTGGCGGCGGCGGTCCCCCGGCGTCGAGCAGCTCACGAGCCGCGTACGGGTCTGCGCTGAGCGAGCGGACCAGCGCCGCCGCGGCGGCGCCTGGCCGACCGGCTTCCTCCGTACGCTCCCCTGGCCACCGGCGCATCCTCGTGCGACCCAGCGCTAGGCTGCCGGGCATGGCCGAGCTTCGTGACCTCGTGGCTGCTGACTGGGCTGCGGCCCTGGCTCCCGTCGAGGACCAGATCCACCAGATGGGCGACTGGCTGCGCTCTGAGCTGGCCGAGGGCCGCGGCTACCTGCCGGCCGGGGAGCACGTCCTGCGGGCCTTCACCCGGCCCTTGTCCCAGGTTCGGGTGCTGATCGTCGGCCAGGACCCGTACCCGACCCCGGGTCATCCGGTCGGGCTCTCCTTCTCGGTCGCCGCCGATGTCCGTCCGCTGCCGCCGTCCCTGCGCAACATGTACGCCGAGCTGCGCGACGACCTCGGGGTGGAGCCCCCCAGCAACGGCGACCTGACGCCCTGGTTCGAGCAGGGCGTGCTGCTGCTGAACCGGGTCCTCACGGTGCAGCCCGGCAAGGCCGGCTCCCACCGCGGCCGGGGCTGGGAGGCGGTCACGCAGCGGGCGATCGAGGCGCTCGTCGCCCGGGGTGGGCCGCTGGTGGCGATCCTGTGGGGCCGCGACGCCCAGACCCTGACTCCGCTACTGGGAGACGCCCCGGTCATCGCCAGCGCCCACCCGTCGCCGCTGTCGGCGCGCTCCGGCTTCTTCGGCTCCCGCCCGTACTCGCGAACCAACGCCGCTCTGGTCGAGCAGGGCGCCGACCCGATCCGCTGGGCCTGACCCGGCCTGCCCGCGCTGGCTGAGCCAGCCGGACGGCCGCAGCAGCGACGCCCTGGCGCCGCTGGCCCGGACAGCCCCGCCGGGCGCCTGGGTCTGCGAGCCGGTCTACCCCGACCCCAGGTACGCCTCATCATCCCTTGCCAGAAGCGGTTCTTCGGGCAGCCCAGGAGCGCCCGAGAGCCGTCGCCCACCCCTGGCGACACCCTCCGCCGAGTGAAAAGTAAGGTAAGCCTCACCTCTCGATCTGGATGGAGTCTGATGTCTTCCTCGGCCACCGTCACCAGCCGCCGCCTGGCCCCGCCCGACCTGATCACCGTGGGCATCTTCACCGCCATGTACTTCGCGGTCTTCTTCGGCTTCGGGATGCTGGGCTTCTTCGGCCCCGCTGTCCACGCGGTCGGGATGGTCCTGGGCAGCCTCGCCAACGGCGTCGTCTTCGCCCTGTACACCACCCGGATCCGCAAGCCCGGGATGGTGCTGCTGACCGCGCTGGTCTCGGCGCTGCTGATGCTGCTCACGGGGCACGCCTGGACCACCCTGCTCACGGCGGCCCTGTTCGGCGGCCTGGCCGACCTGGTGCTGGCCCGTGGCGGCTACCGCTCCCGGTGGGCCGGCGTGCTCAGCTACGGGCTGTTCTCGCTGTGGGTGTGCGGCCCGCTGCTGCCCCTGTACTACCAGCGCGAGGCCTACCTCGCCGACATCAACCGGCAGATGGGTGAGGTGTACGCCCAGGCCTGGGAGGCCCTGTTCTCTCCCGGCTTCCTGCTGGCGCTGCTGGGCCTGGTCTTCATCGGCTCGTGCCTGGGTGGGCTGCTGGGGCAGAAGCTGCTCCGCAAGCACTTCGTCCGCGCCGGCATCGCCTGATGCAGCTGCTGGCGGTCACCACCAGCACCGGCTGGCTGCGGCTCGACCCGCGGACCAAGCTGCTGCTGGTGGCGGTGGTCAATGTCGCCGCGCTGACCCGAGCCGAGCCGGTCTCCTCGGCGATCGCCTTCGCCTGCGGTGCTGTCCTGCTGGCCAGCATCGGCTCCTGGCGCAGCCTGACCACCCTGAGCCTGCTGTTCCTGGGCTGCCGAGGGGTCCAGCTCCTCGGCACCCGGGTGCTGGCCACGTCGCTGTGGCAGACCGTGGGGGCGGTGGGCTTCTTCATGGGCAACTTCGTCGTGGTGCTGACCATGGGGGTGTACCTGGTCCGCTCGACGGGCCCGTCCGAGCTGGTCGAGGGGCTCCGCCGGCTGCACGCCCCCGACACCGTGGTGATCCCGCTGGCGGTCATGCTGCGCTTCTTCCCGACCCTGGCCGAAGAGCTGCGCGCCGTCATCGAGGCGGTCCGGCTGCGCCGGCTGCACCCCGGCCCCTGGGCAGCACTCAAGGAGCCCCTGACCCTGGTGGAGCACGTCATGGTCCCGTTCCTGGCCTCGGCCACCCGGATCGGCGACGAGCTGGCCGCGGCCGCCCTGAGCCGCGGGCTCGGCAGCCCCGGGCCGCGTACCAGCATCGCCGACCTCCGGATGCGCCGGGCGGACCTGGTCGGGCTGGGGATGTCGGCGCTGGTCGCCGGGGCCTTCGTGGTGGGTGTCAGATGATCGATCTCGACCAGGTGAGCTTCGGCTACGGCGACGGCGACAGCCTCAGCCTCCACGAGATCAGCCAGCACGTCGAGCCGGGTGAGTGCCTGCTGCTGTGCGGCCCCAGCGGCTGCGGCAAGTCCACGCTGCTGCGGCTGCTGAACGGGCTGGTGCCGCACTTCCACGACGGCCGGCTGAGCGGCCAGGTACGGGTCGCCGGGCTGTCGGTTAGTGAGGTCCCGCTCGATGTCACCGGGGGCGTGGTGAGCACGGTCTTCCAGAACCCCAGGACTCAGTTCTTCGCCTCCCGGGTCCGCGAGGAGCTGGCCTTCGCCTCGGAGAACTGTGGCGTCGAGCCGGACCTGATCCGGCAGCGGCTGCAGGCAGCCGCTGAGCAGACCGGCATCGAAGGGCTCCTGGACGCCAGCCTGTTCCGGCTCTCCGGCGGCTACCAGCAGCTGGTGTCCTGCACCGCCGCCATGGTCGCCCAGCCCCAGGTGTACCTGCTGGACGAGCCGACCTCGAACCTGTCGGCGAGCTCGATCGAGCGGCTGCGTACGGTGCTGCTGCGGCTGCGGGAGGCCCAGGCGACGATGGTCATCGCCGAGCACCGCCTGTCGTACCTGCACGACGTCGTGGACCGGGTGCTGCTGCTGGGCCAGGGCCGGGTGGTCCGCGAGATGCCCGCCGCCGAGCTGTGGTCCATGCCCGAGGCGGAGCGCGTACGGCTGGGGCTGCGCAGTGTCCAGCCGCTGCCGCCCCGGGCGTCTGATGTGGTCCTGCACGACCAGGTGAGCCTCCCGGAGCCTTCTCCCCCGCCGGCCTCGGCTGGGCTGTCGCTGCGAGACCTGCGCCTGAGCTACGGGTCGCACCCGGTGCTCGACATCCCGGCCCTCGACCTGCCGCGCGGGCAGGTCACTGCCGTGGTGGGGCCGAACGGGGCCGGCAAGACCACCCTGTCCCGGGTCCTGGTCGGGCTGCAGCGCGGCCAGGGGCAGATCTGGCTAGACGGGCAGCCGGTCCGCCCCCGGCAGCTGGTTGGCCTGGGCTATGTCGTGATGCAGGACGTGCACCGCCAGCTCTTCGGAGCCGAGGTCCGCGAAGAGCTGGTGCTGGGCCTGGACCACCCCGAGCGCTACCAGGACCGGGTCAGCGCGGCCCTGGCCCAGCACGGGCTGACCGACTGCGCCGAGCGGCACCCCATGTCGCTGTCGGGAGGCCAGCAGCAGCGGCTGGTGATCGCTGCGGCGCAGCTGGTCGACAAGCAGGTCTACGTCTTCGACGAGCCGTCGTCAGGGCTCGACCACCGCCACCTGCAGTCCAGCGCAGCGACGATTCGCGACCTGGCCGACCAGGGCCGGGTGGTGGTCGTGGTCACCCACGACGAAGAGCTGCTGGCGGCCTGCGCCGACCGGGTCGTCGAGATGCGCCCTCTCTCCCGCCCGAGCCGGTAGCCCCCGCCACGGGACTGCTGAGCCGGCGCCTGGGACCTGCCCCAGCGCCAGAGGCACCGGGCACCAGGTGGCCGCGGTCCGCCCACTCACTCCTGCACGGCCAGCGACTCGGGGGTGATCACGGGCAGGACCGACCAGGGGAAGTTGATCCAGCGGTCGGTGACCCGCCAGCAGTAGTCAGGGACGAAGACCGACCCGGGCTTGCGGTACAGGACCGCCGAGCGGGCGTCCACAGCGACCGTACGCCCGCCCACCTCCAGCCCTTCTCGGCGCAGCAGGTCCATCACCAGGCGCAGGGTCTGCCCGGAGTCGACGACATCGTCGACGACCAGCACCTTCTTGCCGGGCAGGTGGGAGGCGTCCATCAGTGGCGGCAGGATCACCGGCTCGTCCAGGGTCTGGCCGACTCCGGTGTAGAACTCGACATTGATCGTCCCCATCGCCTTGACCCCGATCGCGTACCCGATGGCACCGGCGGGGATCAGCCCGCCTCGGGCGACCGCGATGATCAGGTCGGGGAGCCAGCCGGAGGCCACGACCTGCGCCGAGAGCTCTCGCCCGGCCTGGCCGAAGAGCTCCCAGGTGAGCTCCTCCCGCTCGGCGCTGGCGGGCGCAGCATCACTCACAGGGGCATCCATAGCGTTGTCAGGCTAGCGGTCGCGAGGGCACCTCAGAGCACAGGCTCCAGACTCTGCCCGTGAGCCCACCGGGCCTGGGTCCAGGCACGCGACCTTGACTCCCTCTGGTGTTCCATGGTTCATTCGTCGGGCAACGGGCTAGTGAAGCAACGGGGAGCGTCCGGAGGGAGGAGCTGCGGATGCACTTCGCAGATGCCACCCCGATCTACCTCCAGATCGCCGAGGACCTGCGCACCCAGATCCTCAACGGCAGTCTGGAGGAAGGAGCCCAGGTGATGTCGACGACGCGCTATGCCACCACATACCAGATCAACCCCGCTACGGCTGCCAGGGCCTTCGCCCAGCTGGTGGCCGAGGACCTGCTGGAGAAGCGGCGCGGAGTCGGGGTGTTCGTCCGGCCCGGTGCTCGCGACGCGCTCCGGGAGCGAGGCCGCAACCGCTACTGGGACGAGGTTCTGGCCCCCGCCCTGGACCAGGGGGTCCGCCTGGGTCTGGACCGGCACGAGCTGGTCAACCGGGTCCGCGACTACCTGGGCTCTCGGAAGGAGGAGTGCCGATGATCGTCCTGGACCGGGTCAGCGCGGGCTACGGGCAGCACCCAGCCCTTCAGGAGATCTCGCTGAGCCTGCTGCCGAGCACGGTCACCGGCCTGGTCGGGCCGACAGCCTCCGGCAAGACGACCCTGATGCGGGTCCTGGCCGGGATGGTGCCCGCCACCAGCGGCAGCATCACGGTCAACGGCGAGGCTCTCGACGCCAGCCGGCGGCTTCCGTGGTGCTCGTACGCTGACGACGGCGCCCGGTTTGGCAGCCAGCGGCTGTCGCGGGTGGCCTCGTACGCCTCGCTGCGCCCCAGCTGGCAGCCCGAGCGGTTCGCCCGGCTCTGCGAGCGGTTCGGGATCGACCTGCGCCGCCGGGCCCACCGGCTGTCGGTCGGCCAGCGGTCGGTCTTCTCGGCTGTCCTCACCCTGGCGTCCGGTGCCCCGGTCCTGCTGCTGGACGAGTCTCAGGCAACCCTGGACGTGCCGACCCGGTACGGCCTGTACGAGGAGGTCCTCGACCTGGCCAGCAGCGGCGAGCAGAGCATCATCGTGTCGACCCACCTCGTCGGCGAGGTCGAGACCGTCGTCGAGCAGGTCGTTGTCCTCGACGCCGGGGCACTGGTGGTGGCCACCGGCGCCGACGACCTGCGGTCCCGGATGACCAGCCTGGTCGGCCCGCCGTCAGCCATCGACGCCGCCCTGGCCGCGCTGTCGGGGATGATGGTGATCTCGCGGCGCTCGCTCGGCTCCACCACCGCGGTGGTCCTCGAAGGCCACCTTGACACTGCCGTCCTGACGCACCTGTCCGAGCGCGGGATCACCACGAGCCCGGTCCCGTTCCAGAACGCCTTCGCCCATCTTCTCAAGAAGGTCCACCCATGAGTGCCTCCTGCCCCACCACCCACCCGCGTCTGCCCCAGCCCCGGCGCACCTCACTGCTGGCCCTCGCCTGGGCCCTGCTGCGGCAGGGCGCCGCAGAGCTCTTCTGGGCCGAGGCCGCGGTCCTGGCGCTGGTGGTCTTGACCGTGGTCGGCGTCGCCCCCGAGCGGCCCCCCGTCGGCCTGGCCGAGCAGGCACTCCTGGTCGCTGGGCTGTTCTCTCTCGGCTTCGGGCTGGTCTACCCCACCACCATGCCCACCCAGGCCACCTCCGGGGCCACCCGGCGCCAGCTCGCGACCGCGGCCTGGGCCGTGGACGCCGTGATCGCTGCCCTGGCCCTGGTGGCCTGCCTGGTCGGCTCCCTCGCCACCCGGGCGCCGGTCCACTCGGTCCAGCTGTTCACCCTGCCGGGAGTGGTGCTGCTCGGCGGCGGCACCGGCCGGCTGCTCTCGGTCGCCTGCCGGGACCTGCCGAAGGTCCTCACGCCCCTGTGGGTCGTCCTGGCTCTGCCGGTCCTGGCCTTCGCCAGCCTGTGGGTCCTCCCGACCCAGGACCTGACCGTCACCGCCGTCTTCGGCCTGTCCCGCTGGCTGCTCCTCCCCTACGGGGCCGTTCTCGCCGCCGCCGGCCTGGTCTCCACCGCCGCCACGCCATCTGCCTGACCCAGCCGGCTGGACCACGGCTGAAGCGCTTCCTCACCGCGCGGAAGCGGCCGGGCCCGAGTGGTGCTCGGGCCGTCAGGCACAGCCGCGCAGGTGGCCGCGGTCACGTACTGGCAGCGATCTTGCGGTGGTGGCGGACCACCTCGGTGACGATGAGCTGCAGGAACTTCTCGGCCAGCTCGGGGTCCAGGTCGGCCTGGACCGCCAGCTCGCGCAGCCGGGCGATCTGCTGCTCCTCGCGGGCCGGGTCGGCCGGTGGCAGCCCGAGCCGGGCCTTCAGCTCTCCGACCCGGCGGGTGATCTTGAACCGCTCGGCCAGCAGGTGGACCAGGGCGGCGTCGAGGTTGTCGATCGAGGCCCGGGCCGCGCTCAGCTCCGCAGGGACCTGGTTCATGAGGTCAGCACCAGCTCGATCCGCTGGAACTCCTTGACGTCGGTGTAGCCGGTCGACGCCATCGAGCGGCGCAGCGCCCCGACCAGGTTCATCGAGCCGTCCGGGGTCACCGACGGGCCGTGGATGATCTCGGCCAGCGAGCCGATGGTCTCGAACTTGGCCCGCTTCCCCCGCGGCAGGCTCGGGTGCCAGGCCTCGGCGCCCCAGTGGTACCCGCGGCCGGGGGCCTCGGTGGCCCGGGCCAGCGGAGCCGCCACCATCACTGCGTCCGCGCCGCAGGCGATCGCCTTGGCGATGTCGCCGGAGCGGCCGACCGCGCCGTCGGCGATCACGTGGACGTACCGGCCGCCAGACTCGTCGAGGTAGTCCCGCCGGGCCTCCGCCACGTCCGCGATGGCCGAGGCCATCGGAACCTCGATCCCCAGCACGTCCCGGGTGGCGTGCTGGGCGCCGCCACCGAAGCCGACCAGCACCCCAGCCGCGCCAGTCCGCATCAGGTGCAGCGCCGACTGGTACGTGGCGCAGCCGCCGACGATCACCGGCACGTCCAGGGTGCGGATGAACGTCTTGAGGTCCAGCGGCTGCTCCCCCTCGGCGGCCACGTGCTCAGCCGAGACCGTGGTGCCGCGGATCACGAAGAAGTCAGGCGCAGCGCTGACCACCACGCTGGCGTACTGCTGGGTGTTGTTCGGCGACAGAGCGCCGGCGACCGGCACCCCAGCATCGCGGATCTGGGCCATCCGCTGGGTGATCAGCTCGGGCTTGACCGGCTCGGCGTAGAGCTGCTGCATCCGCCGGGTGGCCTCGACCTGGTTCTCAATCCCGGCGAGCTCGGCGAACAGCGGCTCGGGGTCCTCGTACCGGGTCCACAGACCCTCCAGGTTGAGCACCCCCAGCCCGCCCAGGCGACCGATCTCGATCGCCGTCGCCGGGCTCATCACCGAGTCCATCGGCGCCGCCAGCAGCGGAAAGTCCAGGGTGATCGCGTCGATCCGCCAGGTCAGGCTGACCTCCGACAGGGCTCGGGTCCGTCGTGACGGCACCAGGGCCACCTCGTCGAAGGAGTAGGCCTTGACTGCTCGGCGGCTGCGCCCGATGTCGTACATCTGTGGTTACCCTTCGCTGGAGTAGTTGGGAGCTTCGATCCGCATCTGGATGTCGTGCGGGTGCGACTCGCGCAGCCCCGACGAGGTGATCCGGACAAACCGTCCGCGCTCGTGCAGCTCGGGGATCGTCGAGGCCCCGGTGTAGAACATCGACTGCCGCAGCCCTCCGACCAGCTGGTACGCGACCGCCGCCAGCGGGCCGCGGTAGGCGACCTTGCCCTCGATCCCCTCCGGGACCAGCTTGTCGTCGCTGGTCACGTCGGCCTGGAAGTAGCGGTCCTTCGAGTACGAGCCCTTGCGGCCGCGGGCCGCCATCGCGCCGAGCGACCCCATCCCGCGGTAGCTCTTGAACTGCTTGCCGTTGATGAAGACCAGCTCGCCGGGCGACTCGTCGCAGCCGGCCAGCAGCGAGCCGATCATCACGGTGTCAGCGCCGGCGACCAGGGCCTTGGCGATGTCGCCGGAGTACTGCAGGCCGCCGTCGCCGATCAGCGGCACCCCGGCCGGGCGGCAGGCCCGGGAGGCCTCGTAGATCGCGGTCACCTGCGGCACGCCGACCCCGGACACGACCCGGGTGGTGCAGATCGAGCCGGGCCCGACCCCGACCTTGACCCCGTCCACCCCGGCCTCGACCAGGGCCAGCGCCCCGTCATAGGTCGCGACGTTGCCGGCCACGATGTCGACCCCGCTGGCGGCCGGGTCCTTCTTGAGGCGCCGGATCATGTCGACCACGGCCCGGCTGTGCCCGTGCGCGGTGTCGACCACCAGCACGTCGACACCCTCCTCGACCAGGCTCATCGCCCGCTGGTAGCCGTCGCCGAAGAAGCCCACCGCGGCCCCGACCCGAAGCCGGCCCAGGTCGTCCTTGGTGGCGTTGGGGTGCTTGTCGGACTTCACGAAGTCCTTGAGGGTGAACAGCCCGGTGAGCCTGCCGTCGGCGTCGACCAGCGGCAGCTTCTCGATCTTGTTGGTCGCCATCAGCTGCAGCGCCTTCTCACCGCTGATCCCAGGCTCCCCGGTGACCAGGGGCATCGGCGTCATCACGTCACGGACCAGGCGCGTCGGGTCGTCCTCGAAGCGCATGTCGCGGTTGGTCACGATCCCCAGCAACCGCATCTGCTCGTCGACCACGGGCACCCCGGAGATCCGGAAGTCGGCGCACATCTGGTCGACCTCGCCGATGGTCCGGTCAGCGGTGATGGTGATCGGCTCCTCCACCATCCCGGCCTCGGAGCGCTTGACCCGGTCCACCTGGGTCGCCTGGGCCTCAATAGTGAGGTTGCGGTGCAGGATCCCGAGCCCGCCCTCGCGGGCCATGGCGATCGCCATCCGGGCCTCGGTGACGGTGTCCATCGCCGAGCTCAGCAGCGGGATCTTGACCGCGACACGGCGCGAGACCCGGCTGGAGGTGTCTGCCCCCGACGGGATCACGTCACTCTCGTTCGGCAGGAGCAGGACGTCGTCGAACGTCAGCCCCAGCATCGCGAACTTCTCGGGAACCCCAGCACCTGTCAGGTCGGACACGCCACCACCTTTCGCCTGGCCGCCATCCTAGGGCGAGCCCACCGGGTCGGGGTCACCGACCGCACTGCGACCCGGACGCCTGCTGTGGTCTCTGCTGTCGCTGGTAGCGCCCGGCCTGTACCCGGAGGTCTTCAAGGCGCGCTACGCGACCCCGACCGAGCGCAGGGGAGCTCTTCGCCCAGGTCGTCGACGACGGCTCGGTCCTGTCGACCGCCCCGACCGGGGACGACCTGCAGGCACTGCTGGCGCCCTGACGGCCCGGCTCAGTCGCCGCCGATCCCGGTCCGCTCCACGCCCTGGACGATCCAGCGCTGCAGGAAGACGAACATCACCAGCAGCGGGGCGATCGCCACGATCGCGGCCATGAACAGCTGGGCGTAGTTCGTGCTCTGGGCGGTGATGAAGGTCGACAGGGCCACCTGGACGGTCCAGGCCTCGGCGTCGCGTCCGATCACCAGCGACCACAGGAACGCGTTCCAGGAGCCGATGAAGGTGATGGTGGCGATCGCGGCGGCGAAGCCGGACGAGCTCGGCACCACGATCCGCCAGAAGGTGCCCCAGTAGCCCAGGCCGTCGATCATCGCGGCCTCCTCGAGCTCGCGCGGGAAGCCGAGGAAGAACTGCCGGAACAAGAACGTGGCCAGCGCCTGGAACAGGCCCGGGATGATCAGCCCGCGCAGGGTGGAGACCCAGCCCAGCGACGAGACCAGCACGAAGCTCGGCACGAAGGTGATCGAGGCCGGGACCAGCAGGCTGGCGGTGACCGCGCCCAGCACCAGGTTCGCCCTGCGGTACGGGATCCGCGCCAGCCCGTACCCGGCCATCCCCGACAGCACCAGCACCCCGGCGGTCTGGGCCACCGCGATCACCACCGAGTTGACCAGTGCCCTGGCCAGGTGCAGGCTCGGGTCGGCGAACAGCCCGGTCAGGTTCTCCCAGTGCCAGGTCGGCAGCCAGCGCCAGACCGGGGAGGCCAGCTCGGTGTTGGTGAGCAGCGCGTTGCGGGCCAGCAGGTAGAACGGCAGCAGGAAGACCACCGTCGCCAGCCCCAGCGCCAGGTAGCGGGCCACGGCCGCGGCCCCGCCCGACCGGCGTCCGGCCGCCATCAGTCCCGGCTCCCCAGCCGCAGCAGGCGGCCCTGGAGCACCGCGACCACCGCGATGATCCCGGTCAGGATGACCGCCCCGGCCGAGCCGTGGCCGAAGTCCTGGCCCTGCCCGAGCGCCACGTAGTACAGGTAGACCAGCGGCGGGCGGGCGTACGGCGGGTACTGCCCGAAGGTCGACATCAGGTTGAAGAACTCGTCAAAGGCCTGGAAGGCGCTGACCACCAGCAGCAGCAGCACCGCGGTCGAGGTCGGGCGCAGCAGCGGCACGGTCAGGTGCCGGAAGGCCTGCCAGCCGCTGGCCCCGTCGATCGCGGCCGCCTCGTACAGCTGCGGCGAGATCCGCTGCAGCCCGGCCAGGAACACGATCATGTAGAAGCCCAGCTGCAGCCAGAGCCGGACCGTCACAATCACCACCCAGTACAGCGGCGGCCGGGTCTGCGACAGCCACAGCACCGGGTCGGCGCCCAGCCCGCCCAGCACCTGGTTCACCAGCCCGGCCCGCGAGCTGGAGAACAGCGACATCTTCCAGACCAGGCTGGCGACCACGTACGAGCAGGCGGTGGGCAGGAAGAACACCGACCGGAAGAAGGCCTGCGCCCAGCGGACCTGGTTCACCAGCACCGCCGTCGCCAGGCTTAGCCCGAAGGTCAGCGGCACGATCAGCGCCGCGAAGCCGCAGAAGGTGAGCAGCGAGTCCCGAAAGGCCCGGTCGGCGAGCATGTCGCGGTAGTTGGCCAGCCCCACCCAGGTGGTCGGGGTGACGGTGTTGTATGAGTCGAAGAACGACAGGTACCCGCTCCACAGGATCGGGACGTACACGAACAGCGCCAGCCCGGCCGCGAACGGCCCGACGAAGACCCAGAACCACAGGCTGCTGTGGTGACGGCCCAGCAGCCGGGCCGCCAGCGACGGCGCTCGGGTGGCGGCGAGGCTCATCGTCCCCGGACGCGGCTCACCTCGGCCTCGACCTGCGGCTTCGCGCTCGCGATCTCCGCGGCCGGGTCGGCCCCCTCCTTGACGATCCGGGTCAGCATGTCACCGACGACCGTCTGGCACTTCGGGGTCCACAGCATCTGGTTCTGGGCGTGCCCGTACGCCTGCACCGCGTCGACGGCGTCCTTGCCCTGCCCCGACTGCAGCGGCTTGGCCTGGCTGAGCAGCGAGGTCCGGCTCGGGATGTGGAAGCCGTAGCTGGTGGCGAAGTCGAGCTGGTGCTCGGTCTGCTCCACCCACAGCCAGCGGGCGAAGTCCTGCGCGGCGGCGACACTGCGGCTGCGGGTCGACACGCACGACCCGTACGCGCCGACCGTGACCGACGCCCGGCCGCCGTCGCCGGCCGGCCAGGGAACCACCGCGTAGTCGTCGCCGAGCTGCCGGGCGAAGTCGGGGAAGTTCCACAGCCCGGTCATCGCCATCGCCGCCTGCCCGGTGGTCAGCGCGTCCGGGGCCCACCAGCCCTTGCCGTCCAGCACCAGCTGGGTGACCTTCTCCTTCCACAGCGAGGCCAGCAGGCCCCAGGCCGTGACCGCCTTCGGGTCATCAAAGCCGACCGTCCCGTCGGCGGTCAGGAAGTCCAGCCCCACCGACCAGAGCAGGTTCCCGCCGACCAGCCCGGCGCCGCCGTCGTTGCCGAGGTAGAGCCCCTTCACGCTGCCCTGGGTCAGCGCGCGGGCCGCGTCGGCCAGCTCGCTGAGCGTGGTCGGAGGCTGCACCCCGGCCGCCTTCAGCAGGCTCGGCCGGTAGACCAGCAGGATGCAGTCGACCACCTGCGGCACTGCCCAGATCTTGCCGTCGTGGGTGTAGCGCTGAATGATCGCCGGGTTGAAGTCTGAGACCTCCGCGCCTACCACGGCGGTCATGTCGGCCACCTGGCCGCCGCGGATCATGTCGATCGTGGGCCCGTTGGAGTACTCGAAGACGTCGGGCCCGTGATCGGTCAGCAGCGCCGCCGCGGTGGTCTGGTCGTAGTCGCCGACCTTCCACTCGACCTGGACCTGGGCCCGCTGGTACCCGGCGGCGTACCGCTTCACCGCGTCCTGGGTGCCGGCCTCCCCGTACTGGTGGTACCACTGCGACAGGCTGGCGCCGGCCGGGCCGGACGGGGTCGGCTGCCGGCCGGTGTTTGAGCCGCAGGCCGCGAGAGCACCCAGCGCGGCGGCCCCTCCACCGAGCCGGATCAGGTGACGACGGGAGAACGGGGTGGTCATGGTCAGCCTTCCTGGAGTCGGGTGCGACCACATCCTGTCAGGAGTAGCGCTGCCCTGCCAGGCAGTCTCAGCCCGACCGTACGATGCCCCTGTGACCAGCACCGAGCGCCAGTACCACATCGGCTACGGCCGCCGCGACCTTCCCGCGGGGACGACGACCGCCCTGCTGTCGGGAGACCCCGGGCGGTCGGAGCTGATCGCCACGACCTCGCTCACCGGGGCCCGCGAGCTGTCTCGCAACCGGGGGCTGGACGGGTTTGTGGCCCAGCTGCCCTCGGGGCGCCCGGTGGTCTGCGCGACCAGCGGCATGGGCGCGCCGTCGATGTCGATCGTGGTCAACGAGCTGGTCGCGGTCGGGATCCGGACCATCATCCGGGTCGGCACCTGCGGCTCGATCAGCCCGGACGTCCGGGCCGGCTCGGTGGTCATCGCGCAGGCCGCGCTGTCCAGCCAGGGCGCGACCCTCGACATCGCCCCGCCGCAGTTCCCGGCGGCGGCCGACCCGTTCCTCACCGTCGACCTGGTCACCGCGGCCCGTGACCTCGGCGTCGACCACCGCCTCGGCGTGGTCGCCTCCACCGACACCTTCTTCGAGGGCCAGGAGCGGGCGTCGTCGTCAGCCAACCCGGCGCTGCTGCGGCGGCTCCAGGGCCAGACCGACGAGTACCGCAGCCTCGGCATCACGGCGTACGAGATGGAGGCCGGCGCCCTGTTCACGATGGGGCTCGTGTACCGGTTCCGCGCCGCCTGCGTCCTCGGCGTGGTCGCCGAGCGTACGGAGCAGGAGCAGCCGCTTCTGGACGCCAAGGACCGGGCCGTCGCCAACGCGGTCGCGGTTGCGGTTGCCGCCGCCGACTACTCGGTCGGCTGAGCAGCGCCAGTCAGCCGAGAGCCGCCGGAGCCGGCAGCCCAGGCCCTGGGCTCGCGGCCGGCGCTGCCTGCGACCTCGCGCCGAGACGGCCAGCCGCAGGCGCTCACCCAGCGGCGCCGCCGTGGGCGGGCGGGTCGCTCCAGCTGCCGCGGATCTCAGGAACCGTCTGGAAGCCGTTCATGACCGCCGCCAGTCGACGGGCCCGGACGCTGGCGAAGACATCCTCCAGGTAGAGCCGCTGCCCGTCCGGCCCCGACAAGGGGACCCGCCAGTTCGGGTACTCGTCGATGGTGCCGGGCTGGTTCTGGGTCCGCCGGTCCCCCACCGCGTCGGTCAGCGCCACCCCCAGCACCCGCGACGGGGTCCAGGTCACCAGCCGGTGCAGCGCCAGCACGAGGTCCTCAGTGTCGCGGTCCCCCTCGGGCAGAGCCCCTCGCGACTCGAGCATCCCGATCACAGCAGCCTGCTCGCGGGCGTCGTGCTCAATCTCGGAGTCCAGCGACTCGGTCAGCAGCCCCAGCTGGTAGCGCAGCCGGACGTGGTCGTGCTGCAGGTAGCCGGCACTGGGCGGCAGGTCGTGGGTGGTGACCGACGCCAGGCAGTACTCGCGCCACTGCTCCGGCGGCAGCGGCGAGCCGTCCGGGCCGTACTCGAACCACAGGATCGAGGTGCCGAGGATCCCGCGCCGGCGCAGGTAGTCCCGGACCCAGGGCTCAACCGTCCCCAGGTCCTCCCCCACCACCAGCGCCCCAGCCCGGTGAGCCTCCAGGGCCAGGATTCCGACCAGCGCCTCGTGGTCGTAGCGCACGTACGCGCCCTGCTGCGGGCCGCGCCCGGCCGGGATCCACCAGAGCCGGAAGAGGCCGATGATGTGGTCCACCCGGACCCCGCCCGAGTGCCGCAGGATCCCCGCGACCATGGAGCGGAACGGCGCGTACGCCAGGTCGGCCAGCCGGTCAGGGCGCCACGGCGGCTGCCCCCAGTCCTGCCCGGCCTGGTTGTACGGGTCGGGCGGCGCGCCCACTGTCATCCCTTGTGCAAAGACGTTGTGCAGGGCCCAGGTCTCGGCCCCGTGCCGGTTCACCCCGACCGCCAGGTCAGACACGATCCCGAGCGGCATCCCGGCGTCCCTGGCGGCCTGCTGGGCACTCGACAGCTGGGTGTCGGCGATCCACTGCAGCCACATGTAGAAGGTGACCAGCTCGGCGTTCTCGGTGGCGAAGTCGGCCACCTCCGGCGAGGTGGGGCGCTGCATCGGCTCCGGCCAGTCCCGCCAGACCCGTCCGTACCGCTCAGACAGCGCGCACCAGGTCGCAAAGTCGCGCAGCTGGCGCCCCTCCCGGCGGCAGAAGTCCTCAAAGGCCATGGTCCGGGCGGGTTTGCGGCCGGACCGGAAGACCATCTCCAGGGCCTCCCGCTTGGAGTCCCAGGCCAGGTTGCGCTCGACCGCCTCCGAGCCGGCCGTCTCGGCCAGCAGCTCGCTCCGGAGCGTCTCGACGGCGGCCCGCTCAGCGGCGCTCAGCCCCGCGTACTCGGGGATCGCCTCGGGGCGGATGTAGAGCGGGTTGACGTAGCGGCGGCTGGCAGGCAGGTACGGGCTCGGCTCCAGCGGGGTGACCGGCTCGGCGGCGTGGAGCGGGTTGATCAGGACGTAGTCGCTGTACGTCTGGGTAGCGGCCCAGACCGACAGGTCCGCCAGGTCGACCAGGTCACCGACCCCCCAGGAGTCGTGGCTGGCGACCGAGTACAGCTGGGTCGCGAAGCCCCAGACCCGCTTGCCCCCCATCTGGCGCGGGAAGCCCAGCCAGCTCGGGGTGACCACCAGGGTGGACTCGACCTCCCGGCCGTCGCTGACCAGCACCAGGCGGTGGTAGCCAAGCGGCATCCCGGCCGGCAGCTCGAAGCTCGCCTCCCCCAGCCAGACCCCGTCCACCTCCCGGTCCGGGGCATGGTTGGGGACCTGGGTGGCGTCGGCGAAGCCGCCGTCCTCGAAGGTGACGTAGACGTGGGCCGAGTGCCCAGCCTGAACGTGCACGCTCACCACGTACGAGTGGTCGGCCTCCATCACCACGCAGGGCGGCAGCGCCCGCTGCCAGATCCGGCGGTGGTACGCGTCGACCGCGGCCCGGGCCAGCTCGGGGGTGGAGGCGTCCACATCCATCGCCTGGAGCACCGCGACCACGGTCTCGTCGTCGACCTCGGTGTGGCGGCCCTTCCAGTCCCAGAACTCGGTCGAGATCCCGTAGCGGTCGGCCAGCTCGGCCAGGGCTGGGTCGGTCAGTGGCATCGCGGCGGCTCCTTCAGTGAGGCTGCCGACCAGCCTCCCAGTGCACCAGCGCTCGTGCAAGGCGTCATGAGCGAGCGCCCCCGAACGGGCCGGCTCACCTGCGGCGCACCACCTGGGTGCGGCTCAGCAGGTCGTGCAGGGTCTGGCGCCGCGGGTGCCACAGCGGCATCAGCCCGTTCACTATCTGGACGGCCTGGAACAGGCCGTACCCGCTGGACAGCAGCGACCAGGCGACGGTCCTCAGCACGGCTGCGCCCGGGGAGACCTTCTCGTGGCCGTGGTCGACCGGCACCACCCGCATCCCGAGCACCCGCTGGCCCAGAGTGCCCGACAGGGTCAGCAGGCAGAGCAGGCCGTACGCCAGGGTCACCGAGACGGTAGCGATCGTCAGCAGGGTCTGCAGGTGGAGCATCTCGGCACTCGGCTCGATCTGGGTGGAGCCCTGCACCACCTGTGACCAGAACCCCAGCACCTCGGTCTGCAGGCGCTCCGAGAGGTTGGCCACGCTCAGCTGCAGCGCCACCGTCGCCAGCACCGACACGACCAGGGAGTCAATGACCATCCCGACCAGACGCAGCCCCCAGGGTGCCAGTGGCACCTCGTCAGCCGTCACCGGACCGTCCCGTCGGGCGGTGGGCTCCGCCGGGGCCGGCCTGGGCGGCGGGGCTGGCGCTGGCTGCAGGGCCTGGGGCACCGTCGGTACGGGGCCAGAGCCCGGTGCCAGGCGGACCTGGTCCGACCAGCGCCGCCCGTCCCAGAGCCGCTCCCGGCCGGGCTCGGCCGGGTCGGGGTACCAGCCCTGCGGCGGGCCCGCAGGCTCGGACGGTCCAGGATCGCTCACGGCTCCTAGTCTGCCGCAGTCGGGCGCTGCTCGGGCAATGCCCGTCGTCAGCCGGGCCGCGGTCGGTGAGAAGCACCACGGAGGAGAGACCGAGACACCCGATCCGGGGTACCATCCCTGCGGGGGGTTGGGGGTACCGGGGACACATCTGCGCCCGGACCCGATCCCCCCGAGGTGTCAGGTCGAGGAAAGGCTCCGTGGAGAAGATCGGTCGCTACCGGCTCACCCAGCGCATTGGCGCTGGGTCCTTCGCGACCGTCTGGCGTGGGCACGACGACGACCTTGACGTGCCGGTTGCGGTGAAGGTCCTCGCCGACAACTGGGCCGACAACGACGACGTCCGCCACCGGTTTCTGGCCGAGGCCCGGCTGCTGCGACGGATCTCCGACGAGCGGATCGTGCGGGTGTACGACATCGGCACCCTGCCCGACGGGCGCCCGTACTTTGTCATGGACTTCGCCAACGGCGGCTCGCTGGAGCAGCTGCGCAAGCAGCCCGCCGAGCCGGGTCGGGTGCTGCGGCTGTGCGCCGAGGCCGCCCGGGCCCTGGAGGTTCTGCACCGGCACCGGATCATCCACCGCGACGTCACCCCGGGCAACATCCTGCTCAGCCACTCCGAGACCCAGGGCGTCCGGGTGCTGCTGGCCGACCTCGGCGTCGCCAAGAACATGGTCGACCGGGCTGGCGCCACGATGACCGCCGGGACCCCTGCGTACATGGCTCTGGAGCAGGCCACCGGCGGGCCGCTCGACCAGCGGGCCGACATCTACTCCGTCGCGGCCGTCACCTACGCTCTGCTGGCTGGGCGGCCCCCGTTCCCGGTGAAGACCCTGCCCGACCTGCTGAGCCGCAACCCGAGCATCGACCCGGCCCCGATCGCGGACCGGATCGGGGCGCCGCCGGCCCTGGACTCGCTGCTGTTCGCGGCCCTGTCGCCAGACCCGAGCCAGCGCCCGCAGACCGCCGAGATCATGGCCACCGCACTGGACCAGCTGGCTGACGTGATGCCCGGCGGTGACACGTACGTGCCTCGCCCGCTCCTGCCGGCCGAGGGCTCAGAGCTGCGGCCGGCCCCGCCGATGCCGTTCGGCACCCCGTCCAGCTTCATCTCGGACCTCCACATGAGCCCGAACGCCCCGGTGTCCCTGCCGCCCAGCACGTACACCCAGCCGCGGCTGCCGGCCGGGATGGAGACCCCGATGAGTGTCATCCACAGCTATCTGCCGGAGGCCCAGTACAACCCGGGCACCGAGCGGGAGCGGCACGGCCCGCTGTTCTACGCCTGGGTGGCGCTGACCTGCCTGGCGCTGTTTCTGCTGACGATGATGATCACCCTCTGGGTCACGAGCTAGTGGCCTGTCTCGGCTGTGGCTGACTCGTCGCTGAGGGTGGCTCGTGCGCCGGCGGCTTTGGCGAGGCCCACCCGGGCCCGCACCTCCCGGTACGGCGCACTCACCGACCGGGCAACCCGTTCCAGGACCTCACGCTGAGCAGGAGCCACCAGGGCAGGCGCGGCAGTCCGACGCCAAGCCCACCACACCCACCTGTCCGTGCTGTGCGGAGCGCGGTGGTGGCCCCGCTGGCCGGGGCTAGCTGGGCTGGGGGTGGGGGGTGCGGTTGGGGACGATGACG
>ERZ772827.21-NODE-21-length-94308-cov-15.210773_pt1 | contig 94308 bp, 80 predicted proteins | sample MGYA00580850_ERZ772827 | MGnify/ENA primary metagenome ERZ772827 (study PRJEB29015, sample SAMEA2737950) | human oral metagenome | biome: human oral; feature: human-associated habitat; material: dental | place: China | collected 2145 ... | reverse complement strand
CGCCCGGAGCCGGGAGTGAGCATCCCCAGCGCGAAGTGCACCACTAGGGCACAGACGGCACAGATCCCGACTCCGGTCAGCAGGTAGGAGACGACGTACCGTAGCCACGGATAGGTGAACACGAAGAACGAGATGTCGTAGCCGAAGTGAGGCTCCTTCACGCCGAACGCCGTCTGGTGGTGGTAGGCCTGCCAGACCGGGGTCGCCGAGGCCGCACTGACCCCCGCCATCAGGCCGAAAAACACCCCTGGGGCGAGCGCCATCAGCCACAGCCGCTGCCCGAGCGCGACCCGGTAGCGGTTGAGCAGGGCACTGGAGGAGGGGCTGCCTGCCTGCGCCAGCCGGCTCGCCAGCACGATCGTGCCGGCGACTGCCGCGCTCAGGGTCAGGCCGAAGACCAGGAAGAGGACCACCTCGGTGCTCAGCCGGGTCACGAAGACCTGCCGGTAGCCGAGGTGGGAGAACCACAGGCTGTCGGTCCACAGACCGGCCAGGATGGTGTACCCGCCACCGAGGACGAGCAGAGTCATCAGCGTCTTCACCCAGGTACGGCGGGGACGGTTCAGGGACTGGGGGCTGGACACAGGCTCCTCCTTGCCGAGATCAGTCCAATGTAGCGAGCAGGGCGGTGGCGAGGTTCACGGCCAGCTCGGGACCACCCAGCAGGTGCTCGGGCTGGTCGCGGAGCCGGGCCACGGCGTGGCGTGACCCGTCTCGCAGCACCCCGGTCACCAGCCGCAGCTCCTGCCGGTGCGGGTGATCGGTCACCGCCTGGGCTGCCAGCTGCGGGTCGTCGGGAAGGTCTGCCTCGTCAGCGGCCGGCAGGAACGCCCGCTCCACGGCGACAGCACAGCCTGCCACCGAGGGCGGCCAGGCCAGGTGGGCCAGCGCCTCGGCCAGGTCCCGGCCGGAGTGAAAGCCGTCCTGCTCTACGCAGGAGAGGTGGTCGTCGGGGCGGTCGGCCCCCAGGTGGGCCCTCAGCTCAGGCACCGCCCGGACCAGGTCGGTGGTCGGGACCAGCGCGAACAGCCGGGCCTGCTGGTCCCAGCCGGCCGTACCGACGTGGCGCTCGATCTCCAGCAGCGACGCAGCCAGGGCCTCGTTCAGCACTGGGGCACCGCCGGCTCTCGGGCTGGGTCCTTCAGGTCCCGCAGCGCCGCCACTGCCTCCGACAGGGTGGCGACCTTGACCAGCCGGACCGAGGTGGCTATCCCGGCCACGTCGGCGCAGTTCCCGGCCGGGACCAGGAAGATGTCGGCCCCGGCCGCCTCGGCCCCGGCAATCTTCTGCTGGACCCCCCCGATGACGCCGACCTCGCCGCGGGCGTTGATGGTCCCGGTGCCGGCCACGGACCGTCCGTCGATGAGCGGGCTGGGGGTGATCCGGTCGTAGATGGCGACCGCGAAGACCAGCCCGCCGGAGCTTCCTCCGATCGCCGGGTCGATAGCGTACGAGACCTCCGCGTTGTAGGAGTAGCCAACATCCAGGCTGACCCCCACCGTGGGCACCCGGCCGTCATTGACCGAGGGCGCCAGGTCAATGGTGACCGTGTCGGCCCGACCGTCGCGACGGAAGCCGATGACCACCTTCTCTCCGACGGCCTTGCGCCGGACCCGGTCCGCCACCTCGGCCGGCATGCTCACCGGCTCGTTGTCCACCGTCAGCACCACATCGCCCGGTTCCAGCTTGCCGTTGGACGGGCCTGCGGTCCGGACTGCGGTGACCCGCGGGAACTCCGCCACCGGCTGCCCGGCCTCGCGCAGAGCGGCGACCACGGCGTCGCTCTGGGCGCTGGTCATCAGCTTCTTCTCCTCCTGCTCAACCTGAGTGGGCGGCTTGCCCGCCTCGTACACGGTCTCGCGGGGCAGGATGTCGCGGTGCGGAAGCAGGTAGTCGATCAGGGCCTCGGGCAGGCTCAGGCTGGAGTCAGCCCGGGTCTGCGAGACCGTTGTCAGCCGCAGCTGGCCGGGCGTGGGATAGGTGGCCAGCCCGTCCACCTGGATGACCTGCCTCCCGTCCGCCCCGGAGCCCAGCAGGTCGTGGCTGTCACCCGGGACCCAGGCAACGAACGGGATCGGGACGAAGGCGATCAGGGCAGCGGTCAGGACGAAGACCACCGCGGCGGTCACCGCGCTCCAGGTCTGCCGGGTCACGAGCGGCCCCGGGCAGGAGCCGATCGGTCCACGGCAACGGGTTCGACCGGGCTGAGCATGAGGAAACCCTACCTGAGCGTCAGGGGCCGGTAGGCTTGCCAGACTACTGTGGCGAAGGAGACCAGCATGGCTAACCGTCCTCCCGAGGGACCGGGCCTGCCCGGCGACGACGGTCCCGAGGACCCTTTCTCGGACGACGCCTTCCCGTTCGCTGAGATCTTCTCCCAGCTGGGCATCCCGCTCCCGAAGCAGGGTGACCAGGTCGACCTGGCCGCCATCCTGCAGGGGCTGCAGGACCTGATGGCTCGCAGCGGCCAGCAGATGACCACCCCCAGCGGTGGTGTGAACTGGGACTTCGCGAAGGACACGGCCCGCAAGTCAGTGGCCGTCCTGGGCCCCGACCCGACCCCTTCGAGCCGAGAGCGGCACGAGGTTGCCGACGCGGTCCACCTGGCCGAGCTGTGGCTGAACTCCGCGACGACCTTCCCCGCGGTGCCCGCGGCCCCGGCCGCCTGGAGCCGCGCCGAGTGGGTCGAGGCCACCATGCCGACCTGGCAGACGATGGTGGAGCCGATCGTCACCTCAATCGCCACCTCGCTCGGCGCGGTGATGACCGACCGGATGGCCGAGGACCCTCAGCTGACCGGGATCCAGCAGATGTTCCAGCCGATGCTGCAGCACTCCGCCGCGAGCATGTTCGGAGCCCAGCTCGGCCAGGCGATCGGGAAGCTGGCCACCGAGGTGGTCTCCGCAACCGATGTCGGGATGCCGCTGACCAGCAAGCCCCAGGTGGCTCTGCTGCCGACCAACCTTGCCTCGTTCGGCGAGGGGCTGGACCTGCCGGCTCGTGACGTGACCCTGTACCTGGCGCTGCGAGAGGCCGCTCGGCAGCGGCTGTTCAGCGAGGTCGCCTGGCTCGGCCCCCAGCTGGTCGCCCTGGTCCAGCACTACGCCCGCGAGATCACGATCGATCTCTCAGCCCTGGAGCAGAACCTGGACCTCGGTACGGGCGAGAGCCTTTCCCTGGACCAGCTCAACGAGCTGGGCCAGGAGTTCAGCCGCAACCTCTTCTCGCCGTCACGGACCTCGGAGCAGGACGCGATCCTGGGCCGGCTGGAGACGCTGCTGGCCCTGGTGGAGGGCTGGGTCGACGACGCAGTGACCCAGGCGACCGCAGCGTACATGCCGTCGGCGGTCGCGCTGTCGGAGCTGGTCCGGCGCCGTCGTGCAGCCGGTGGCCCGGCCGGGCGGGTCCTGGCCTCCCTGGTGGGCCTGGAGCTGCATCCGCGGCGGGTCCGCGACGCCGCCAACCTGTGGGCGGCGGTACGGGCGGACCGGGGAGTCGACGGCCGGGACGCGGTCTGGCAGCACCCCGACTCACTGCCCACCGCGGCCGACCTGGACGACCCGCTGGGCTTCGTCACCGGCGACTCCCGCCAGGCCGACGACCTGGACGCCGAGCTGGCCCGGCTGCTGGACCAGGCGACCCGGGACCGTGACCAGGAGGGACCCGCCGACGGCGCGGCGCGTTGACGACTGCGCCAACGCTGGCTACTGTTTTGGGTGCAAGGTCTTCGCAGACACCGTTCGCAGGGGAAGGCAAACGTGCGTCTGCGGGGGCCTTGTCTTTCTGTGCGGCACCTGGTTCTGGACCACCGCCGGCAGGAGAGAGGGTGTGTGGGCACTCCCGCACCCACTGTCTGTGGCCAGACGCGGGCAGCAGATCCCGGTGGCGGCCGGTATGGGTCGTCATCGCCGAGTGAGGAGGAGACGTGGCCGACAAGACGTACACGGGAGAGTTCTACTGCGTCAAGTGCAAGGCCAAGCGTGAGACGACCGGCGACGTGGTCGTCAACGACAAGGGCACCCGGATGGCCAAGGGCAAGTGCCCCGAGTGCGGCACCAACCTGAACCGCATCCTGGGCAGGGCCTGACGCTGAGCCGCGCGGGGCGGGACCGGTCGGTCCCGCCCCGCTGCCGTCCCCAGGTGTTGTCCGATCGGCCGAGGTGTTGGCGCGGTGTGGTCCGGTGGCCGCAGCCTCTGGCAGCGGCCCTGGTGGCAGGGTCACGATGGGCCAGTGACCGCCATCCAGCTCCCCCGACCCGACTCCTGCCTGTCCGGGATCCCCGACCACCCGCGGCTGCGCTCCGGTGTGACGGTGGTCCAGCGCTCCCCCGGCTGCGTCCAGGTGGGCCTGCAGGGTGAGGTCCTGCTGCTGGAGCAGGTGCCTGAGCACCTGGTGGGCATGGCGAGCCGGCTGGACGGGCGCAGCACCGTGGCCGACCTGCTGTGCCGGGAGGACAGCCGCTGGCTGCCCTGGCTGCTGACGACGCTGCACCAGAACCACCTGCTGGTCGACGGGCCTCCCGAGCCGGCGCACCCCACCTGGGTCCGGGTGCTGGGCCACGGCCCGACCGTAGCCGCGATGCTGCCGCTGCTGCTGGACGCAGGCGTCGAGCTGTCCCTGGTGGACCTGAGCGGCTCCAGCGTCACCAGCCGCAGCCCCGTTCGGGCGCTGGCCGCCAGCCTCGGCAGCCCCCGCCGGGTCCGGGTCGAGTCTCGACCGTCCTGGGACGACCCGGGTGCCGACCTCACCATCCTCGCGACCCGCACCTGTGAGCCCGACCGAGTGCTCACCGACCGGCTGCTGCGGGCCAGCTCGGCCCACCTCGTGATCCGTCACCACCCCGGCACCGCCATCGTGGGTCCGCTGGTCGACCCCGGCCGCAGCCCGTGCCTGCGCTGCAGCGACCTGCGCCGGTCCCGGGCTGACCCGGCCTGGCAGATGGTCGCTCTCCAGCTGTCCCGGACGGAGGCACCGCCGGACCCGCTGCTGGCGACGTGGGCGGCCGCCACTGCGGCCTTCCAGGCACTGACCTTCCTCACCAGCCACCGATCCGACCTTCTCGGGGGCTCGGTGCGGCTGGCCCGGGACGAGGGGGAGAGCTACCAGCGCTGGCCGGCTCACCCCGACTGCGGCTGCCAGGACCCGACATGACTTGGCCATGCTCCCAGCGACGGCCAGAATTGGGTCGTGGCTCGTGACCTTCCCGATGACCAGAGCACCGTCCCGACCTCGGGGCTGGGTCGGAGCGCCAGAATGCTCCAGATTCCGCTGGGCTACGCCAGCCGCCGTACGGTCGGGCTGAGCCGCCGGCTGCTGGGCCAGGACCGCGACGAGGTCGACGCCGAGCTGCGCCAGCAGACCGCGAGCCAGGTGTTCCGGGTCCTGAGCGAGCTCAAGGGCGGGGCGATGAAGTTCGGGCAGGTGCTGAGCCTGTTTGAGGCGGCGCTTCCGGAAGATGTGGCCGAGCCGTACCGGGAGCAGCTGCGACGGCTTCAGGACTCGGCCGCGCCGATGCCCGCGGCCCGGGTCGAGGCGGTCATGGCGCAGGAGCTGGGCAGCCGGTGGCGGGACCTCTTCTCCAGCTTCGACCGCCGCCCGAGTGCGGCCGCGTCGATCGGCCAGGTGCACCGCGCGACCTGGGCGGCCACCGGCCAGGAGGCTGCGGTCAAGATCCAGTACCCGGAGGCCGACCAGGCGCTACGCAGCGACCTGACCGCGATCTCCCGGCTGGCCACCGTCATCGCCCCGGTGGCGGGCGGCATGGACGTGAAAGCCCTGGTGGCCGAGGTCGGTGAGCGGATCGCTGAGGAGGTCGACTACCTGAGGGAGGCGGAGAACCAGGACCTCGCTGACCAGGCCTTCCGCGATGACCCCGACTTCGTGGTCCCCCAGGTGCTGGCTGCCACGCCCCGGCTGCTGGTGAGCACCTGGCTGGAGGGGACCCCGCTGTCTGAGGTCGGGTCGTGGGCCGAGGAGGACCGGAACCGGGTCGGGCTGAGCTACGTCCGGTTCCTCTTCTCCGGGCCGCACCGGGCCGGCTTGCTCCATGCCGACCCCCACCCGGGGAACTTCCTGGTGCTGCCCGACGGCCGTCTCGGGGTGATCGACTGGGGACTGGTGGCTCGGCTGCCCGACGGTCTCCCGGAGCCGATGGGCCGGTTGATCCGGACCGCGCTGGCCGGCAGTGCCGAGGAGATGACCCGCGGGCTGCAGGCCGAGGGCCTGGTGGTGGCCGATGTCGACGCGGACCACCTGCTGACGTACCTGGCCCCTTTCATCGAGCCGGCCCGGGTGAGCGAGTTCCACTTCACCCGGGACTGGATGCGCTCGCAGTACGAGCGTCTGCAGCGGGAGGCGTCCGATGTCGAGTCGGTGATGCCGGCCCTCAACGTTCCCCCGGTGTACGCGCTGATCCACCGGGTCTGGACGGGTGGCGTGGCGGTGCTGTGCCAGCTGGACGTCCGGGCCCGGTTCGCCGATGTCCTCGCCGAACTGCTGCCTGGCTTCGCCGCCGACCAGGGCTGAAACCGGGTACGAGACCAGCCACCTGCTGGCCCGTACCCGGCCCTGACAACGGCTGACAGCGTTACCTGCGGCCTAGGGGCCTAGGCGGCCTGATCTGCCCCGGCGGCGGCAGCCACCAGCGGCTCCTCGGCGGGCTGCACCTTCCGCGGCCGGCCACGAGGCCGCTTGCGGGCCACGACCTCGCCGGCGACGAAGAGCTGGCCTCCCCAGACACCGTGCGGCTCGCGCCGCCGCAGCGCCCCGGCCAGGCACTGCTCCCGGACCGGGCAGGGTCCGCAGACCAGCTTGGCCAGCTCGATGTCGGCGGGCGACTCAGCAAAGAAGAGCTCCGGCTCTTCCTCAGTGCACGGCAGGTCCAGCCGTCCTTCAAAGGGGGCGAGCAGCTCTAGCATGACGGTCACGTGATTCTCCTGGAATGGTCGAGGTCTCCCCGGAGAAGCACGAAGGCCGTGGATTCCGGGGTCCGGTCTCCACGGCCTGAGGGCCTGGTGGTGCTACGCCGTCATGGCGCATCCCAACGGATGGACCGGAGCAGGGTGCCGGACGGGGTGAACGGGGTCTGGTCGTTCAGGAAGGCACGCGGCTTCTCATGAGTGCGCTTAGCCACGACCTTGCCGTACTGCTGTCCGGCTGGGCCGCTGAGGATCAGCACCGCGTCGCCTCCCTTCCGTTCTTCTCCTGGCACCGCCGACTCGCAGCGGGCACAGGCAAGAGCCTAGCGAACCTCGGGGGTCACTGCGCAACACATTTTTCACCAGGGGTTTCACGTCTAGTCGGGGTCGGGGTCGACCTCCACCAGGGCCAGCACGTCGGCCGCGTACTTGCTCAGCTTCGCCGGACCGACTCCCGGCACCTGGGCCAGCGCGTCCCGGGTCAGCGGCTCAGCCTCCGCGATCGCGGTCAAGGTGGCGTCAGTGAAGACGCAGTAGGCCGGCAGCCTGGCCGCGCTGGCAACCCGGGTCCGCCACTGCTTCAGGGCGGCCAGCAGAGGCTCGTTGTACGGGGCGGGGCAGTCCTCGTGGCGCCCCAGCACCCGCTCGGCGGGGCTGGTCAGCCCGCCCTGACAGACCCGGCAGACCCGGGCTAGGGCCTTCTTCTGGGCCTGGCGACGCCGCTGCGGGGTGCGCGCCGAGCCGCCCTGCTCCCCCACCAGCGAGTCCAGGAAGCGGGAGGCCGACCGGTCTCCGCCGCCACCGTTGCGGCTGCGGGCCCACGAGATCCGCAGGTGCCGACGGGCCCGGGTGATCCCCACGTACAGCAGCCGCCGCTCCTCGGCCAGCTGCTCGGCGCTGGTGGCTAGGACGAACGGGATGCTCCCCTCGTGGACGCCGAAGAGGGCAACCGCCTCCCACTCCAGCCCCTTCGCCGAGTGCAGGGTCGACAGGACGACCCCACTGGCCGACGGCGGCTGCTCCAGGCTGGCCCGCCGCTCCAGCTCGGCCACGACCTGGGCCAAGGTGGTGCTGGGCCCCAGCCGAGCCGCGATCTCGGTCGCCGACTCCACCAGCGCGTTCTGCGACTCCCAGCGCTCCCGGACCCGCCCGCCGGCCGGGGGGGCATCGCTGCTCCAGCCGAGGGCCGCCACCACGGCCCGGACCCGCGGCACTCCCTCCAGCTCCCCCTCGGTACGAGCCGCGGCCGCCAGGGCAGCCATCGCCTGGCGTACCTCGGGCCGGTCGTAGTAGCTCTCCGCGTTGCGGACCTGGTACGGGATCTTCCGCTCCGCCAGGGCCAGCTCCAGCGCCGGCGACTGGGCGCTGACCCGGTACAGCACCGCCATCTGGTTCCAGGCCACCCCGCTGCTGCCCAGCTCGGCCAGCCAGGCGGCGACCTCCTCGGCCTCCGCCGCCTCGCTGGCGGCGCCCTGGAGCAGGACCGCCGGCCCCGGCGGCTGCTGGGCCACCAAGGTGACGTGCTGCTCGGCCGAGCGGCGCAGCACCTCGTTCGCGGCCGCGACCACCTCGGGGGTGGAGCGGTAGTCGCGGACCAGCTCGATCCGGCGCGCCCCCGGGTGCCGGCGCGGGAAGTCGCGCAGGAACTGAGGCCGAGCCCCCGCGAAGCTGTGGATGGTCTGGGCGGGGTCGCCGACCACGCAGACGTCATGGTTCTGCTCGCCGAGCCACAGGTCCACCAGGCGCTGCTGGACCGGGCTGACGTCCTGGTACTCGTCCACCACCAGGTGGCGGTAGGTGCGCCGGACCCGGTCCGCCACGTCGTCGTGCTCGCTCAGCAGCGCCACCGTGCAGAGCAGGATGTCGTCAAAGTCGATCCGGCGCCGCTCCTGCAGCAGGGCCTCGTACCCAGACAGCACCCGGGCCACCTGCTCGGGCTGCAGCGAACCCACCGTCCGGCCCGCAACCCGGGCCAGGCTCGGGTAGGCCTCGGGGAGCACGTTGCTGACCTTGCACCACGAGATCTCGCTGGCCAGGTCACGGACCAGGGCGGTGTCGGTCGCCAGGCGCAGCGCCCCGGCCGCCTCGGCGACCAGCCCGTAGCGGGCCTCGGTCACCTCGGGCAGCGGGGCCCCGTACGCGGTGGGCCAGAAGTACTGAGCCTGCCGCAGCGCCGCCGAGTGGAAGGTCCGAGCCTGTACCCCGAGCACTCCCAGCTCGGCCAGCCGGCCCCGCAGCTCACCGGCGGCCCGGGTGGTGAAGGTCACGGCCAGGGTGGCCCTGGGGTCCAGCGCCCCGGTCAGCGCGCCGTAGGCGATCCGGTGGGTGATGGCGCGGGTCTTGCCGGTCCCGGCCCCGGCCATGACCACCACCGGCTGGCCGAGGCTGGTCGCCACCTCCCGCTGCTCGGGGTCCAGCTGCTGCAGCACCTCGTCCGGGTCGGGTCGCGCCATGGGTGCCACTCTGCCAGAGTCCTGCGACAGACCGTCACCGGCGCAGCCCGCGCAGACCGGACCGGAATACCAGCCCGGCGCCGGGTGTTGCTGCGACCATGGCACTGACGATGTACACAACCGCCTGGTGCGGCTACTGCCGGCGGCTGGCGGCCCAGCTGGACCGGGCCCAGATCCCCTTCGAGAAGGTCGACATCGAGCAAGTCCCCGAGGCAGTGGCGATCGTGGAGCAGGCCAACGGCGGCAACCGTACGGTGCCGACCCTGCTCTTCGATGACGGCTCAACCCTCACCAACCCGAGCGTGAAGGAAGTTCAGCAGCGACTCGCCAGCCTGGCCGGCTGAGCCGGTCAGAGCCTGTCAGCGGCCGCCCCTAGGGTGGTCGTCGTGGCGGAGACCGGAGTGCAGCTGTGGCAGGCGCAGAGCCTGGCCGAGGTCGCGGACGCGCTCGGGGCCGAGCTGGCCCGGCCCCGCGCGGACCCCTTCGCCGCCGACCTGGTCCTGGTTCCCGGCCCGGGCCCGCAGCGCTGGCTGGCGCAGCGCTGGTCGCAGGTGCTGGGCGCCGAGACCGGCGACGGGGTCTGCGCTGGGATCGACTTCGTCACCACGGCCACCTTCGCGGTCGAGACCGAGCTGGCGGCGCTGCGGCTGGAGCCTGGCGACGACCCGTGGCGGGAGGACCAGCTGACCTGGAGCCTGCTAGCCGCCTTCGACGCCTGCCGGGGCCAGCCCTGGTTCGAGCCCTTGGCGGTCTTTCTGGGGCACGCCGACCAGCAGCGCCCCGGTCGGAGGCTCAGCCTGGCACGGGCGACCGCTCGGCGCTTTCTGCGGTACGCCCGGTGGCGGCCCGAGCTGCTGACCACCGTCACCGGGCCGACCGACTGGCAGCCCCGGCTGTGGCAGGCGGTGACCCAGGTCATCAGCGCCGAGGCCCCGTGGCTGCGGCGGCAGCGAGCCGTGGCGGCGCTGCTGCGAGAACCAGGACTGTCGAGTGCCCCGCCGGTCCTGTACGTGGTCGCCCCGCCCCGGCTCAGCCCGGCCGAGACCGACATCCTGGCTGCCCTCGGCCGGCACCGCCAGGTGGTGGTGGCGACGGTCCGCTCGTCGGTGGCCGACGAGCCTGTGCACCCGCTGCTCCGCTCGCTCGGCCAGGCCGAGCTGGCGACGGCTGACCGGCTGCGCACGATGGCCGACTCGGTGAGAACGATCACGGCCCCACCTAGCCCACCGGCCACCATGCTGCAGGCGCTCCAGCGCGGAGTCCGAACCGGCCAGGTCGGCGCCTGCGGGCTGCCCACCGACGACTCGGTCCAGGTCCACGTCAGCCACGGCCCCGACCGGCAGGTCGAGGTGCTGCGCGACCTGCTGGTGGACCTGCTCGAGCGCGACCCCAGTCTGGAGCCGCGCGACATCCTCGTGGTCACCCCGGACCTCGACCGGGTCGCTCCCCTGGTCCGGGCCCTGTGCACCCTTGACCAGGACCGGGCCGCCGGCCCGGTCCACCCGGTCGGCGAGGTCCGGGTGCAGGTGGCGGACCGCTCCCTGCGGCAGGCGAACCCGGTGCTGCTAGTGCTGGAGCGGCTGCTGGCCCTGACGACGTCCCGGGCCGGGGTGGGCGAGCTGCTGGCCCTGTGCTCGATGGCCCCGGTGGCCCGCCGCTTCGGCTTCGACGAGGAGGCGCTCCAGACCCTGACCGAGCTGACCGAGCAGGCCGGGATCCGGTGGGGCATCGACAGCCGCACCCGGCGCCGGTTCCAGATGGAGCAGTTCGGGCAGAGCACCTGGATGGCAGGTCTGCAGCGGCTCCTGCTGGGGGTCACCCTGAGCGAGCAGGACCTCGCCACGCGAGGCTCGGTGCTCCCGGTGGGGACGGTTGAGTCCTCTGACGTTGAGGTGCTCGGAGCCCTGGCAGAGCTGGTCTCCGTGGTCCGTCAGGCGGTCCTCGACTTCGAGCAGCCGACCGACCTGCCCGGCTGGGCGACCCGGTTCCGGGGCCTGCTGGAGCGGCTGGTGGCGGTCCCGGCGGCCGACTCCTGGCAGCTGGCGCACGCCTGGCGGCTGCTGGCCGAGCTGGAGCAGCCACGCTCGACGGTCCTGTCCGCAGGCGAGGTCCGGGCCCTGGTCGCCGAGTGGCTCGGTGGGCGCTCCCCCCGCCCGGCGCTGCTGACCGGCTCCCTGACGGTGACCTCGATGGAGGCCCTGCGCCACGTACCACAGCGGGTGGTCTGCCTGGTCGGGCTGGACGAGGCGCGGTTTCCCGCCAGCAGCAGCCACGACGGCGACGACCTGCTGGCGCGGGCGCCTCTGCCGGCGGAGCCGAACCCGTCGTGGGACGACCGGCAGCGGTTCCTCGACGCGGTGCTGTCGGCGAGCGACTCGCTGCTAGTGGTCTTCAGTGGCCGAGACCCCCGCACCAACGACGAGCTGCCGGTCCCGACCCCGGTCCTGGAGCTGCTGGAGGCGCTGCGAGGGCACGGTTTTGACCCCGCCACGGTGGTTCGCCAGCACAGCCTCCACCCGCACGAGCCTCAGGACCCGTCACCGACGTACGACCGACCGGCCGCCACCGCCCGGCGGGCTCTGGCCCGGGCCCGGTCCGCTCCTCCGCCGCCCCGGAACCGCTTCGCCACCGCGGACCTGCCCGAGGCCGAGCTCGAGGCGGTGGTCCCCCTGGAGCAGCTGGTGGCCTTCTTCCAGCACCCGGTCCGCAGCTTCTTGACCGCCCGGGTCGGCTCCTGGTGGGACATCTCCCGCTTCGAGCCCCGGCCCCGGCCGGCGCAGCGGCCGCGTGAGGAGATCCCCGTCGACTCAGACGGCCTGAGCCGCTGGGCCGCTACCGACCGGCTGCTCAGCCTGCGGCTGGCCGGCCACGACCCGGCTGCCGCGGCCGCTGCCGAGTGGCGCCGCGGCGAAGTGGCTCCCCAGGCTCTCGGACGAGAGCAGCTGGAGGTGGCCGAGCATGACGCCACCGAGATCTGGCAGCGGGCGCAGGCGTACCTGACCAGGCCGCTGCAGCACCGCGACCTGCAGCTGCGGCTGGGCGACCGGCTACTCACCGGCCGGGTCCCGGTCCACGGCGAGGTGCTGCTGCAGGCCAGCGCCTCCTGGCCCCGCGGCCGGCGCCTGATCCAGCCCTGGCTAGGGCTGCTGCTCCTCGCCGCGGCCGAGCCCGGCCCGACCTGGCGAGCCGTCCTGTGCGGCCGCGGACCTGCGGTCCAGCTGGGCGCGCCGGGCCCCGAGCAGGCCCGCGCAGTGCTGGGCGACCTGGTCGAGCTGATGCGCGACGGCTGGCAGCAGCCGCTGCCGCTGCCGCCGGACACCGCGATCCAGGTCACCGAGTCCCCGCACCTAGAGGACACCCTGCTGGAGCGGACCTGGGGCTTCGAGCAGGACCCGACCTGGCGGCTGTTCTTCACCAGCCTGGGCGACCTGGACCGGGCCGCCCGAGCCCGGCAGACCAGCTTCGAAGAGCTGGCCCGGCGGGCGTACAGACCACTGGTGGCGGCGAAGGGGCGACCATGACCTTCGACCTCACCGCTGCCCTGCCGACTGGCGGCCTGGTCCTGCAGGCCAGCGCCGGGACCGGCAAGACCCACACCATCGCCACCTTGGCCACCCGCTACATCGCCGAAGGGGTCGCCACCCTGCCGCAGCTGATGGTGGTCACCTTCTCCGGCGCCTCGACCCGGGAGCTGCGGACCCGGATCCGGCGGCGGCTGCAGCAGCTCCACCGCGCCTGCCTGGCTCCCCAGTCCGACGACGACCCGGCCTGGGCGGCGGTCCTGACCGCAGCAGACCCCGGCCTGGTGCGCCGGCGGGTCGCCCAGGCTCTCGGCTCCTTCGACGCCGCCATGATCTGCACCACGCACCAGTTCTGCGACCGGATGCTCGCCGAGCTGGGGATTCTCGCCGACCACGAGCCGGGCACCACCTTGGCCGACGACCTGCAGGACCTGGTCCGCGAGGCCACCGGGGACGAGTACCTGCGCCGCTACGCCGCGACCGGCCGGGCCCCGTTCCTGCTTCAGGACGCGGTCCGGTTCTGCCGGGCAGCGGTCGAGAGTCCCGCTGCCCCGCTGCTGCCTGACCCCGGCACGGGTACCGGCGCCTGGCGGGAGCGGGTCAGTCTGGCACAGACCGTGCGCGAGCTGGTCGAGCAGCGCAAGCGCGAGCTGCGGTGGTACTCCTTCGACGACATGCAGCTGCGGCTGCTGCAGGCCCTGCAGCACCCGGTGACCGGGGCGGTCGCGCGGGAGCGGGTCCGGCGCCGGTTCCCGGTGGTGCTGGTCGACGAGTTCCAGGACACCGACCCGGTCCAGTGGCAGATCATCAGCCAGACCTTCGCCGGCGACCAGACCAGCACCATCCTGATCGGGGACCCGAAGCAGTCGATCTACGGCTTCCGGGGCGCTGACGTCCAGGCCTACCTGGAGGCTGTCCGCAGCTCTCGGGTCGAGGTTCTCGACACCAACCGCCGCAGCACGCCGGCGCTGGTCGCCGCGGTGGACGCGATCTTCGGCGGCGCCGCCCTCGGTGACCCCCGGATCGTGGTCGAGCCGGTCCGGGCGGCGGGCCAGACCCGGCTCGAGACGACCGGGCCCTGGCGCCGGGCGGTCCGGATCCGCCACACCCGGCAGCGGTCGTCGTCGGCTTTCTTCCGTACGGCCGCGGCCGACCTGGTGAACGACCTGGTCGCCCTGCTCGGCTCCGACGCCGAGCTGGTCTGCGGCGGCTCCCGCCGCCGGGTCCGAGCCAGCGACGTGGCGGTGATCGTGCACACCAACGAGCGCGGCCGCTACCTGCTGGACCAGCTCACTCGGCACCAGGTGCCGGCCGTCTTCACCGGCAGCCGCAGCGTCTTCGCCGCCCCCGCCGCCCAGGACTGGCGCAAGCTGCTGACCGCCCTGGACCGTCCTCAGGCGGCTGCAGTCCGCGCGGCGGCGCTTACCGACCTGGTCGGCTGGGACCTGCAGCGGCTCGCCACGGCCAGCGAGGACGAGCTGGCCGAGCTGGCCCAGTCGGTCCGCCGCTGGGGCCGGCTGCTGCCCCGGGTCGGGGTGGCTGGCCTGCTGCAGGTGCTTCAGGCCGAGGGTCTGTCAGCCCGCCTGGTGGCCCAGGCCCAGGGTGAGCGCAGCCTGGCCGACATCCGGCACCTGGCCGAGCTGCTGAACGCCGAGCAGGTCGCCACCGGCGCCTCGGCGCTCGGGCTGTCGCAGTGGCTGGAAGACCGGATCACCGAGGCGACGACGTCCCAGACCGACGACCGCAGCCGCCGGCTGGAGACCGACGACGCGGTGGTCCGGATCCTGACCGTGCACCAGGCCAAGGGGCTGGAGTTCCCGGTGGTCTACCTGCCGGACCTGGCCATCCGCCGCGCCCGACCAGTCCGTGACGAGGCCATCCAGCTTCACGTGCCGCGGTCCACCCACGACCCGGCCGGGCCCGGGCTGGTCCGGGCGCTGGATGTCGGTGGTCGGACCGCCCCCGGCCGACCGGACCGGGTCCGGGCGTACCTGGAGGAAGAGGCAGCGGAGTCTCTGCGGACCCTCTACGTCGCTCTCACCCGAGCCCAGGTCCACATCACCTGCTGGTGGGCCCGGACCGACGACACCCCTGGCGCCGCGTTCCACCGGGTACTGTTCCGGGACCCGGCCTCGCCCCAGGTGCCGCTGGAGGTGAGGCGTCACGACACCGACCTGACCACTGTGCCCCGGCTGCTGGGTGCCGACCTCGTAGTGGAGGCGATGGTCCCGGCCGAGCATCGTCCTCCTCCTGCCCGGCACGCGGACCCGGGCGCCTGCCAGCCGGCCCGGTTCACCCGCAGCATCGACCAGGAGTGGCGCCGGACCTCGTACTCGGCCCTGACAGCAGCCGCGCACGACAGCGTCATGGCCGACCCGGAGCTGCTGCACGACGAGCCGCCGCTGCCCGAGGACGCCTTCCCCCCGGAGCCGGACCCGGGCCTGGCAACGGTCTCCGCGGACAGGCTGCTGCCGGGCCTGGAGCAGCGCTCACCGATGGCAGACCTGCCGGGCGGGGTGGGCTTCGGTAGCCTGGTGCACGCGGTCTTCGAGTACGCCGACCCGGGCAGCGCCGACCCGCAGGCCGGGCTGCAGACCATCGTCGCCGAGCAGGTGGCCCGGACACCGGTCCCCGGAGTCACCACCCACCACCTGGTGACGGCCCTCACCCCCGCCCTGGTGACACCGCTGGGGCCGCTCTTCGAGGAGCGGACGCTGCGTGACATCCCGGCCCGGGACCGGCTGGCCGAGCTGGACTTCGAGCTGCCACTGGGTAGCGGGGAGCACGGGGCCACCATCGCCCAGGTCGCCGAGACCCTGGCCGCTGGGATACCACCCGGCCACCTGCTGGCCGACTACCCAGGCCGCCTCGCCGCCGCGGGCCTCGACCGTGGCCGGCTGCGGGGCTTCCTGACCGGCAGCATCGATGCCACCCTGCGCATCGGTGAGCGCTACCTGGTGGTCGACTACAAGACCAACCGGCTGGCGCCACCGTCGACCGAGCTGCTGCTGGCCCACTACACCCCGCAGGCGATGGCGGAGGCGATGATGGCGTCGCACTACCCGCTGCAGGCGGTCCTGTACGCGGTCGCACTGCACCGCTTCCTGCGCTGGCGGCTGCCGGGGTACCGGCCCGAGCAGCACCTGGGCGGAATCGGGTACCTCTTCGTCCGGGGCATGGCCGGCGCAGCGACTCCCCGGATCGGCACGATGCCGTGCGGCGTGTTCTGCTGGCAGCCGCCGGCGAGCCTGGTGACCGAGCTCTCGGACCGGCTGGGAGGCCGATCATGACCACGGCACCGGTGTCGAGCATCGCGACCGGCCTGCTGCGGGACTTCAGTGAGGCCGGAGTGCTGACGGTGGCCGATGTCCAGGTCGCCCGGCGGGTCGGGCACCTGTTTGACCCTGCCGCCCCGGAGAGTGTGCTGCTGGCCTTCGCGCTCACCGTCCGGGCGCTGCGGATGGGCGCGGTAGCCCTCGACAGCACCCAGATCCCGCAGCTGGTGGAGGCCTCGCTGGAGGAGCCACCCCCGCAGCCACTGCCCTGGCCCGAGCCCACCGCCTGGGCCGCCAGCCTGCGCAGCAGCCCCTTGGTCACGGTCGGCGCCAGCGAGCCGGGGCGCCGTCCCCTGCGCCTGGTCGACGACCTGCTCTACCTGGAGCGGCACTGGGCCGAGCAGGAGCTCGTCCGGCGTGAGCTGCTGCGCCGCAGCCGGCGCCGCCCGCAGGTCGCCGACCCTGACGGGCTAGCCCAGTGGGCGGCGGAGGTCTCCGCCCGGGACCGGCTCGGCCCCGGCGAGGTGAACCGTCAGTCCGAGGCCGCCCAGAAGGCGGTCGAGTCGTCAGTGCTGGTCCTGGCGGGCGGGCCCGGGACCGGCAAGACCACCACCGTCGCGAGGGCCCTGGCCCTGGTGGCCCGCGAGCTCGGATGGGCCCCGACGGTGGCGCTGGCGGCCCCCTCGGGACGGGCCGCGGCCCGGCTGGAGGAGGCCGTGCACCAGGCGCTGACCCAGATCGACGTCATCTCACCGGAGATCCGCCGCGAGCTGCAGGCGACCCGGGCCACGACCGTGCACCGGCTGCTCGGCTACCGCGGCCGCAGCTACAGCCGCACCGCGGCCGATCCGCTGCCGCACGAGGTGGTGGTGGTCGACGAGCTGTCGATGGTGTCGCTGTCGCTGATGGCGAACCTGCTCCCGGCCGTACGGGATGACGCCCGCCTGATCCTGGTCGGCGACCCGGAGCAGCTGGCTCCGGTGGACGCCGGCGCGGTCCTCGCCGACATCACCGCCGCCCTGGAGGAGGCCGCCAAGCCACCGCTGCCGCTGGTGAGGCTGCGGCACACCTGGCGCTACAGCGGTGAGATCCAGCAGCTGGCCGACCTGGTCCGCTCCGGCGAGGCCGAGCCGGCCCTCGAGCTGCTGCGCCACGGCTGCGAGGTAACGCTGGTCCCCCTCGACGACAGCGGGAACCCGGGCGACCTGACCGAGGTGGCCCAGGTCGCTCAGCAGGTCGGGGCCGCAGCCGATGCCGCCGCCCGCGCCGGGCAGGTGAGGCAGGCGCTGCAGGCCCTGAGCCAGCACCGGGTCCTGTGCGCCCACCGGCACGGCCGGTACGGGGCCAGCACCTGGGCCCGGATGGTGGAGCAGTGGGTCGGGCAGGTTGTCGACGAGCACCGCGGAGAGTGGTACCTGGGACGCCCGCTGCTGGTGACGAAGAACGATGTCGACCTCGGGATCGCCAACGGTGACGCCGGGATCATCGTGGCCACCGAGTCCGGGCCCCGGGCCGCCTTCGAGCGGGGCCCGGAGCCGCTGCTGCTCCCACCGGCCCAGCTGGTCGACGTCGAGACCATGCACGCGATCACGATCCACAAGGCCCAGGGCAGCCAGTTCGAGGAGGTGACGGTGGTGCTGCCACCGCTGCCGTCGCCGCTGCTCACCCGCGAGCTGCTGTACACGGCGGTGACCCGGGCCACGACCCGGGTCCGGGTGGTGGCGCACCCGGAGGCCTTCGCGGCGGCGGTCGCCACCCGGGCACTGCGAGCCTCCGGCCTGCGCTCGCGGCTGCTCGCTGCGAGCTGACCGGCCCCGGCCGCACCACCGGGTCAGTCGGCGGCAGTCAGCCAGCCGTCGATCAGCCGGAAGGCGATCGACGACTCTCCAGGCAGCAGCAGGGTCTGGGCAGCGGCCCCGGCTCGTACCTGCTCGCGGCTGAACCAGCGGGCGTCAGTGATCTCGTCCTGGTCCACGGCAATCGTGGTCGCCACCGCCCGGGCCCGGAAGCCGAGCATCAGCGAGCGTGGGAACGGCCAGGGCTGGCTGCCGACGTACTCCACCTGCTCCACCTGGATCCCCGTCTCCTCCACCACCTCCCGGTGCACGGCCTGCTCCAGCGACTCGCCTGCCTCCACGAAGCCCGCCAGTACTGAGTAGCGTCCCTGGGGCCAGACCCGCTGGTGCCCTAGCAGCAGCCGGTCCTGGGAGTCGGTGACGGCGACGATCACGGCCGGGTCGGTACGGCAGAAGAGCTCCCGGTCACAGCGCGCGCAGTACCGGACCAGCCCGCCGGATGCGGGGCGGGTCGGCTCGCCGCAGCGCGGGCAGTACCGCTCCCCGCTGTGCCAGGCCGCCAGGGCTGCCGCCATCGCCGCGGCCTGGGCCTGCTCGGCCGGCAGCAGGGCCCCGGTCTCGCGCAGGGTGACCCCGTCCACCTCGTCCTGCGGCTCGCAGAACAGCGCGGCCCCGTCCACTCGGCCGAGCAGCCAGTGCCGTTCCGGGTCGAAGCTGCCCTGGGTGGCGGCGACGGCGAGCCGGACCGTCGGCGGCTGCCGGTACGCCGGCGGCCGGACCGCCAGGACAACCTCGCCGGAGGACTGCCACTGGTCGGGACCGACGGGCTCACAGACCGGGAAGACACCGCGCCGGTCGACCGGCAGCACCCGGCTTGTGCCCGCCTGCCACAAGGCCTGCAGCCGCTGCGGGTGACGGTCCTGGTTCATCCGGTCCAGCTCGGCGGGGTCGCCCCAGATCCTCATGCTCTCGTCTCTACCGGAACGTACTCAGGCGGCGCAACACATGATGTCTCATGCCTGGTGCCCGAGCGTTGTCACCAGGGCCTCGATCCCGTCCCGGTCCGGCAGCCCGCCGACCAGCTGGAGCCGGTCGCTGCGGACGAAGTAGAAGCCGGCCGCGACCCGGTCCAGGTCCAGTCCGTTCAGCTCGGCCCAGGCCAGCCGGTACATCGCCAGCTGCAGCGGGTCAGGGGGCGAGGCGCCGGTCTTCCAGTCCACGACCAGGCCGTCCATCCCGGCCGGGGTGACTGGGCTGGCCAGGTACGCGGCGTCGATCCGGCCGCGGACCACCGACGAGCCGACCAGCACTGAGAACGGCAGCTCGAGCGCCGCCGGGACGACCTCGGCGAACCGGCCGGCGGCGAAGGCCTGGCACAGGGCGCTCAGGTCTGTGTCGTCGATGACCTCGGCGTCCGCGGCATCCAGCTCATCGGGGTCGACCAGGGTGGGGGCCTCAAAGTGGCGCACCACCCACTCGTGGAACCGGCTACCGAACCGGGCCGCAGACGACGGTGCCCGCGGGAGCGGACGGGCCAGCCGGGCCGCCAGCGCCTCCGGGTCCCGGGTGGCCAGCATCACCTCGGTGGCGGTCAGCGATCGCGGCGTCGCCACCTCGACCACTGCGCAGCGGGCGCTGCGGGCCTCGGCCAGCAGCCGGGCCAGCTCGTCGTCCCACCGGGCCACCAGGTCCGCGACCTCCCCCGGCGCGACCGCCAGCGCGGCCTGGGCCTCGGCCCGCAGAGCCTGGGCGGCGGGCTCGTCACCGGCCATAGCCCGGACCGTAGCCGCTGCCCGGCGTCGCCGGGCTACCTCCTCGGGGCTGGCCAGGGCGGGCCAGTCCACGGGAAGGACCTGAGCCTGCAACGGGTTCTCCGGCGGGACTGGGGCGCGGCTGGCCCGGCCCAGCCGCTCAGAGGTCTCCTCCAGCGCCTGCAGGTACGGCGACGGCTGGCGCTGGCGCTGGTCTCCCGCCCGCCAGCCGTGCCCGGAGCCGATCAGCAGCCGCCGGGCCCGGGTCACGGCCACGTACGCCAGCCGGTCCTCCGAGCGCCGGTTCTCCGCCTTCAGCGCCGACTGGTACCGGTTGAACCCGGCGTCGCCGGTCTGGTCCAGCTGCGGCACCGAGGCGGCGTCGCCGCGCAGCTCGGCGGGGATCATGGCGGCTGAGGTGACCCAGTTGTCGGTCACCCGGTCTGAGGGGAAGGTCTTGTCGCACAGTGCTGGCAGCAGCACCACGTCCCACTCCAGCCCCTTGGCCTTGTGGATCGTCAGCAGCTGGACCGAGTCGGCAGCGGCCGGGGTGGCCTGGTCCAGGCCGGAGCCGAACCGGACCTCCGCGTCGAGGAAGCCGAGCAGCCCCTTCAGGCTGGCGTCGGTGTCGACCTCGGTGTACGCGGCGACCGCGTCGGTGAAGGCGCCCAGCTGTGCGGTGGAGCCGCTACCGGCCCGGGTCACCAGCTCCGCTTCCAGTCCGAGGGTGGCCACGACCCGGCGGACCAGGTCGGTCACCGGTTCTCCGGCGTGCCGACGCAGCATCTCCAGCTCGGCCCCGAGCATCGCGAACCGCTCCCGGGCAGTCTCGGAGAAGGGGCCGTCACCGAGGTCGGTGAGAGCCTCGGACAGCGACACCAGCTCGCTCGGGTCGACCTCGGCCACCGCCTCGGTCAGTGCCTGCCCCAGCGGGTCGTCGTCGCTCGTGGGGCCTCGGTGCCCGGTGTCGGCGAGCTCTCGGGCGCGGCGTCCCAGCAGCTCCAGGTCACCGGAGCCGATGGCCCACCGGGGGCCGGTCAGCAGCCGGACCAGGTCCGGGTTGGCCGTGACGTCGTCGACCAGCCGCAAGGTGCTGACCACGTCGGCCACCTCGGGCACCGACAGCAGTCCTCCCAGGCCCACGATCTCGGCCGGGATGTCGCGCTCCCGCAGCGTTGCGTAGACCGCACCGATGTCCTGGTTGCGCCGGGTGAGGACCGCGATCTGGGACCAGCTCGTCGCCTCGCCGCTGGTGTGGACGTGCTCGACCCGGTCCGCGAGCCAGTCGACCTCATCGGGCCAGGTCGGCAGCCAGGCGGTCTCGACAGCGCCGGGCGGGGTGCCGCCGGGCGCCTGGAGCAGGTTCTCGCTCAGCCCGTACGACAGGCTGGCGTCGGCCCGCAGGGGCCCTGCCAGCCGGTTCGCGACCTCCAGGATCCTCGGCCCGCTGCGCCGGTTCACGGTCAGCGGGAGGACTGCGGCTGGCGAGCCGTCGCGGCGGGGGAAGTCGGAGGGGAACTGCATGATGTTGCTGGGGGCCGCTCCGCGCCAGCCGTAGATCGCCTGGAACGGGTCCCCGACCGCCGTCACCGGGTGCCCCCGGCCCGTGCCCGGCGCCCCGGAGAACAGGTGCGCCAGCAGCGAGGCCTGGGCCGAGGAGGTGTCCTGGTACTCGTCCAGCAGCACGATCCGGAACTGCTCGCGCAGCTGGTAGCCGACCCGCGGGACGGCTGCCGCCAGCCGGGCCGCGGCGGCCATCTGGTCGGAGAACTCCACAAAGCCGAGCCGCCGCTTGAGGTCGGCGTAGGCACGGGCCAGCGACGCCAGCTCGCGCCTTTCCCGGGCCGTCGCCTCGGCTCGCCGTACGGAGGCATAGGTCTGGCGGTACCGGTTCTTCGGTGCCCTGGCCAGCTCCAGCAGAAAGGAGCGGGTCTGCTCGTCCAGCGCCTGGTCCGAGACCAGGTGCGACTGCAGGTGCCCGTCGAGCGCCAGCACCCGGTCGATGACCGAGGCCGGCTGCAGCCGGGAGAGCTGCTCAAAGGGACCGGCCGCTGCCCCGACCACCCGGGCCGCCAGCCGGTGCCGGGCAGCGCCGGTGATCATGGTCGGGTCCGACTCATAGCCCAGCCACAGGCCGTGCTCGCTGACCAGCCGGGCCGCGAACGAGTCGTAGGTCAGGATCACCTGCTCCCCGGCGTCGTCAATGTCGTCGGTCGCCAGCACCCCGGCCCGGACCAGGGCGCTGCGAACCCGGTGGGCCAGCTCGGCGGCCGCCTTGCGGGTGAAGGTCAGTCCCAGCACCTGACCGGGCTGGACCTGCCCGCTGCCGACCAGCCAGACCACCCGGGCGGCCATCACCGTCGTCTTGCCGGAGCCGGCGCCGGCAATGACGACCGTCGGCTCCAGGGGTGCCGTGATCGCGGCCAGCTGCTCGTCAGAGAAGGGGATCTGCAGGGCTGCCACCAGGTCGTCGCTGTCGCGCAGGGCCGGGCGCGGCAGCCGGCTCACCGGACGCATCAGACCACCTGCCGTCCGGTCGGCCGCGCCGGGCAGCTGGAGGAGAAGACGCAGTACCGGCAGGACTCGCCAGCCGTGGCGGCGAAGCGCCCGGCAGACAGCACCTCTGCGGCGGCTGCCAGCCGCTGGTGAACCCAGGACGGGTGGTCGTGCTGCTCCCCCACCCGCCGGCGCCCGGCGTCGTCGAGCATGGGCAGCGGCTTGGGCTGGTCCAGGTACGGGTGCTCAGTCAAGGACGGCTGGGCGACCACCTTCGGGTACGGGCGGTCGCCGTCGTTGCGGCGCAGGTAGACCAGCTCGGCGCCGGCGACCTGGGCGCCCGGGCCGGCGAGGGCCTCGAAGGCCCCCAGCTGGGCGGCCAGCTGGTAGACCCCGAGCTGGTCCAGCCCGGCCGCCTCGACCGAGGTCGGCACCGAGCGGCCGGTCTTGAAGTCGACGATCTGCAGCCGCCCGTCGGGCATCTGGTCGAGCCGGTCCACGGTTCCGGTCAGCCGCATCTCCACACCGCCGGTACGAAACGGCACCTCGAATCCGACCTCGACCCCGAGCACCCGTCGCCCGCTGCGGGCCTCGGTCCAGGCCACCAGCCGCTCGAGGGCGTCGTCGGCCTCGGCCCGCTCGGAGGCCGAGAACCAGACCGCCTCGAACGGGATCTCTTGCCAGACCCGTTCCAGCTGGGCACTCAGCTCGGCCGGGCTCAGCCCGTCGCGGACCCCGTGCTCCGCGAGGACATGGACCACGGAGCCGAAGCTGGCCGAGGCAGAACGGCGCCCGCCTGCCTGGACCCGGCGCTCCAGGAACCACTGCCGGGGGCAGGCGAGGAGAGTCCCGACCTGGCTGCCGGACAGCCGGACCGGTCCAGGCCGGGCGGGCGGCACGCCCCGGGTCAGGTCCCGGACTCCCCACCAGCGCTCCGGGTCGGCCGCCGGCGCCAGCGGGCGCCCGGAGTCGTCGGTGGCCGCGGCCAGGACCGCGAGCCGCTGGGCGGCGGCCGCCCGGGCGGCCGGGTGAAGCTGCGGGTCGACGACCGCCCGGCGCAGCTCGGCCACCAGTCCAGTGAGCGTCAGCGGCCGCCGCGGCCCGCCGGCCACCGGCACCGGCTCCACCCCGAGCTCGGTCAGGAAGCGGGACGGCTGGTCCCCTTCGCCCTCGGCCCCGTCGACGGCGGTCACCACCAGTCGTCGGCTGGCCCGGGTGCAGGCGACGTAGAACAGGCGACGCTCAGCGGTCAGCAGCACCGAGGAGGGGGTCGGCTCCCCCACGCCGTCCACGGCCAGCCGGTCAGTCTCGAGCAGTGATCCTCGCCGCCGCGGATCGGGCCAGACCCCTTCCTGGACCCCGGCCACCACCACCAGGGGCCACTGGAGACCCTTGGAGCGGTGCGCGGTGAGGATCCGTACGCCCCGGTCACGGACCCTGGACTCGCGCGCCGTGTCGGCTGGGATCTCCTGGGCTGCGACCTCCCCCAGGAAGCTCAGCACCCCCCGCCCACCGGTGAGCTCGTCGGAGCGTTCCGCCACCTCGAAGAGCGCGCACAGGGCATCCAGGTCCCGGTGCGCGGCCCCTGCCTGGTCGGGTCCCCCGGCCAGGGCGCCCGTCAGCCGCTGGGACCACGCGGTCCCCTCCCACAGCAGCCACAGTGCCTGGTGAGCGGTGGCTCCGGTGGTGACCGCCTCCCGGCAGCGCCTCAGCAGCCGGCCCAGCCCAGTGACCACCTCGACCTCTGGGCCCGCTTCGACCTCGGCCACCGTCTCGGGGTCGGCCAGCGCCCGCCGTACCAGCTCGGCCGACGACCGAGGTGAGGCGGCTCCGGCCAGCTCAGTCCGCTCGCGCTCGCGCAGGGCCCGGCCCAGCCGCCGGAGCTGGACCGAGTCCAGCCCGCCCAGGGGCGACAGCAGCAGCTGGGTGGCAGCATCGGCGTCCAGCCGCTCCTCGTGGCAGACCACGTCGAGCGCCAGCAGCAGCGGCTTCACGGCAGCAGAGGTGCCGAGTGCGATCTCGTCGCCAGCCACCTCGACCGGGACCCCGGCAGTCAGCAGCGAGCGGCTGAGGCTGGCGATCATGCCGGCGGACCTCACGAGTACGGCCATCTCGGTCCAGCCGAGCCCGTCGCGCAGGTGCGCCCGCCGCAGCAGGTCAGCGATCTGGTCAGCCTGGGCACCGGAGTCGGTGCAGGTCAGGACCTCCACCACCCCCGGTGCCAGCCGGGGGTCGGCAACCGGGCGACGCAGGCCCTCCCGCACCGGCCCGGCCAGCGCCCGCGGCAGGGCCAGCCGGTCAGCGACGCGCCGGGTCGCGGCCAGCAGCCTGGCCCCGGCCCGCTGGCTGGTCGACAGGACCAGGACCGGGGCCGGGCGCCCGCTGCTGGTTCGGAACCGGTCCGGGAAGTCGAGGATCTGGCGGGGCTGGGCCCCCCGGAACTCGTAGACTGACTGGTCGGGGTCCCCCATCACGATCAGGTCGCCGCCCTCGGGTACGAGCTGGCGCAGCAGGCCCACCTGCGAGGGGTCGGTGTCCTGGAACTCGTCAACCAGGACGACCCGGGCGCTGCGCCGTACCTGGTCTCGTACCTCGGGGTCGGTCAGCAGCACCCGGGTCCGGTGCACCAGCTCGGCGTAGTCCAGGACCTGCTCGGCCTCCAGCACGTCGAGGTAGGTGTCGAAGAAGTGGCCCAGGCTGGTCCAGGCTGGGCGGTCGTGCTGCTGGCCCCAGGCCCGCAGCAGGTCGGCGTCGATCCCCTGCTGGCGGGCAGTGGCGAGCGCCCCGCGGACCTCACTGGCGAACCCCCGGGTCGGGTAGGCGGCCGCCAGCTCTGGGGGCCAGGTCGTCGCGGACCCAGCCGCCAGCAGCTCGCGGACCCGGTAGTCCTGCTCGGGGGCGGTCAGCAGCCGGACTGCCTCCCCGTACAGCTCGACGTCGCCGAAGCGACGAACCACGCTGTAGCAGAACGAGTGGAAGGTGACCGCCCGGGGCGTGCAGACCGAGCGGCCGAGCCGCAGCGCGATCCGCCGGCGCAGGTCGACCGCTGCCCGGCGCGAGAAGGTCAGCACCAGCAGCTGGTCCGCCGGCAGACCGGCCTCGACCCGGGCGGCGGCGGCCTCCACCAGGGTCGTGGTCTTTCCTGTACCCGGGCCCGCCAGCACCAGCAGCGGCCCCGCCCCGTGCTCAACCACGGCCCGCTGCTGGTCGGTCAGCCGGACGCGGTCACGGTGCAGCGGGCGAGCCGGTACCAGCCGGTACCTGGGCCCGGTTCTGGAAGTCACAGGGCTACTCAACCATCTCCCTGTGACACTCGGTCGAGCGCGGCCCCTCGGCCCGGTTGCGTCAGCCGCAGGACGGCACAGCACCGCCGAGCCGCAGGGGTACCCGCCTGCCCACCGTGGCGAGGAGGCCTGGCCTGCTTGAGTGGTCGAACCCAACAGTCGTTGATGTATCAACCGGCACTCGAGGTGACTGGACAAGTTCCGCGGGCCACCGATCTGTGGTTGGCTGGTAGCGCTGCTCCCCCACCCCGGGGGTCGGGCCCTGGGCTCAGCAGACTGAGATCTCAAGGTGCGGTCTCAGACAGTGCAGTTGGGAGAAGTGCATGGCGCAGGGAACCGTCAAGTGGTTCAATGCCGAGAAGGGCTACGGCTTCATTGCCGTCGAGGGCGGCAACCAGGACGTTTTTGTCCACTACAGCGCGATCGATGCGACCGGGTTCCGGTCGCTCGACGAGGGCCAGAAGGTTGAGTTCGAGATCACGCAGGGCCCCAAGGGCCCGCAGGCGGATCACGTCCGCATCATCTGAGGCTTCCGCTACCGCGAGGGGTTCCGGTCACAGGCCGGAGCTCCTTGCTGCGCCATCAGCCACCGCCGGAGGCTTCCTCCGCTGACCTCGAACCAACCCATGACTACTCCTATCACCACTCGGCTCCATGACCGCGGGCTGACCCTGACCAACCTGGGCAAGGTCCTCTACCCCGCGACCGGTACCACCAAGGCCGAGGTGGTGTCGTACTACCTGGACGTGGCTGCCACCGTGCTGCCGCACCTGGCCGGGCGGTGTGTGACCAGGGTTCGTTTTCCTCAGGGTGTCGGCGGGTACTCCTTCTACGAGAAGAACCGCCCTTCCGGAGCCCCCGACTGGCTGGTCTCGCAGCGGGTCGAGTCGTCGGAGGGCGGGGTCGACTACCCTGTCATCACCGAGCCAGCGGCACTCGTCTACCTGGCGAACCTGGCCGCCCTGGAGCTGCACGCCCCGCAGTGGACCCTCCAGCACGCCACCCTGCGTGACCAGAGTGTGGTCCTCGACCCTCCCGACGAGCCGCGGGCCACCACCTGCGTCCTGGACCTCGACCCTGGTCCCGAGGCGGGGCTGGAGGCGCTCGTCACCGCGGCTCTGCTGGTGGCCACCCGGGTGGCGGCCGACGGCCTGGTCCCGTACCTCAAGACCACCGGGTCCAAGGGACTGCAGATCTCCTGCCCGATCAGCCCCACCCGGGCCGAGACCGTCGTGCGCTACGCCGCCCAGGTCTCGGCCGAGCTGGCGCGGCAGCGCCCCGACCTCTTCGTCACCACGATCGCCAAGGATGCCCGGCAGGGGCGGATCTACCTGGACACCCTCGTGAACAAGGCGGCCCGCAGCTGTGTCTGCGCCTACTCGCTGCGGGGTCGTGACCGGCCCGCGGTGGCGACCCCGATCAGCTTCGAGGAGCTGGCGGCAGCCGCCGGGCCCGAGGACCTCCGCTTCAGCCCCGATCAGGTCCTGGAGCGGGTGGCGCGCCACGGCGACCTCTTCGCCCCGGTCCTGGCCGAGGGACCGAGCCTGCCTGTAGCAGACGAACCGCCCGCCGTACGGCCCCAGCGTCGCCGCTGCAACCAGCCTTGAGCCCTGCCCTCGGCCGTGCCAGCATCAGGCCATGACTGACCCCGCCCAGATGCGCGTCGGCGACGCCGACCGCTCGGCTGCTGTGGCCCGGCTGCGCCAGAACCGCGATGCCGGGCGTCTCACCGAGACCGAGCTTCAGGAGCGCGAGAGCCAGGCCCTGGCGGCCCGGACCCAGGGTGACCTGGACATGGTCTTCGCCGACCTTCCCCCGGTCCTGACCAGCGGCACCTACGACCTGTACCCGCACCGGGCGGTGGTCCCCGCCGACGAGCCCGACCCGCGCCCTGCCGAGAGTGCCCGGGCGGCGCAGGACTTCACCTACTGGCCGCCGAGCCGGCAGGGCTTCCAGGCCTTCCTGCAGGCGGTCCCGGCCTGGGTCTGGTGGGTCGCTTCCGCCTGCTTCCTGGCCTCGCTCATCGGCTCCACCACCAGTGGCTACCCCGGCCTGTGGCTCCCTTGGTGGCTGGTGTTCTTCCTTCCGGGGGTCTGGAACCGCAAGGGCGACCGCCGCAAGCGGTAGCGCATGCGGCAGCCGCGGCGCCCGCGGGGGGCCACCGAGCTGTACCTGGGTCCCGCTAGATTGGGCTGTGGAACCGTGACCGCGCTGCTGCCACCGCCGTGCGGCTCTTGACGAAAGGCGATCCATGACCGACCAGGCCGCTGCGTACGCTCCCCTGACCCCGCCCACGGCTGGCGCAGCCCTGACCCTGGAGGCACCGCCGGCGATGCAGCAGGTGCCGACCACCGCAGCCCCCAAGATGGCTCCTCAGGTCGAGGCCTCCCAGGTCCCGGTCCTGGACCAGAAGGTCGATGCCTTCATGGAGGCGATCACCAAGGCTCAGACCAGCTCTCCGGAGTTCTCGGCCCAGGCCGACGCGGTCCGGTCGATGGGCGACGCCGACATCCGCAAGGCGGCTGAGACCTCCAACCGGCTGCTGAACACTCCGGTCAAGGCACTCAAGGAGGGCGGCATCTCCCAGGGCAGCAAGGTGGGCCAGACCCTGCTCGACCTGCGCCGTACGGTCGAGGACCTGGATCCCAACCGTGAGGGGGTCGAGAAGAAGGTCCTGGGGATCTTCCCGGTCGGCAAGAAGGTGCAGGACTACTTCCGCAAGTACCAGTCGTCGCAGACCCAGCTGAACGCGATCCTGCACGCGCTGCGCTCCGGGCAGGACGAGCTGACGCGCGACAACGTGGCACTCAATATGGAGAAGCAGAACCTCTGGCAGACCATGGGCCGGCTGAACCAGTACGTCTACATCTCGGAGCGCCTCGACGCCAAGCTGACCGCTCAGATCGCCGAGATCGAGATGAGCGACCCGGACCGGGCCAAGGCCATGAACCAGGACGTCTTGTTCTACGTCCGTCAGAAGCACCAGGACCTGCTCACCCAGCTGGCGGTCTCGATCCAGAGCTACCTCGCCATCGACATCATCATCAAGAACAACATCGAGCTCATCAAGGGTGTCGACCGGGCCTCCACCACCACCGTCTCGGCGCTGCGGACCGCGGTGATCGTGGCGCAGGCCCTCGGCAACCAGCAGCTGGTGCTGGACCAGATCACTGCCCTCAACACCACCACCTCGAACATGATCCAGCGCACCTCGGAGATGCTGAAGGAGAACTCGGCCCGGATCCAGGAGCAGGCCGCCAGCTCCACGATCGGCATTGAGCAGCTCCAGGCGGCGTTCGCGAACATCTACCAGACCATGGACTCCATCGACGAGTTCAAGCTGCGGGCCCTGGACAACATGGCTCAGACCATCGGGGTGCTGGAGAACGAGGTCGTCAAGTCGCGCGACTACCTGGAGCGGGTGCAGCGCAGCCAGCCAGCGCAGGTTCCGAACCTCGACGTCGACGTCGCCCGCTGACGGCGGTCGCTGAACCACGATGGGGCTGTTCGACTGGTTGAAGGGTGACGAGCCGGAGCCGCAGGCGCCGCCAGCCCCGGCCGGCCCGCCGACTCCGGAGCAGATCGTTGCCTCGCTGGGGCAGGTGGAGCAGATGGCGGTGGACGGGAAGGTCCCCCCGCCGGTGCTGTCGCGGGTCTACCGGGTGACGCGGCGGCTGCGGGAGACTCTGCCCCGGATGGCTAACGCGGGTCTGGACTCGATGGAGCAGTACTCTCTCATGGCCACCGCCACCGACTACCTGCCAGAAGCCCTCAGTGGCTACCTGCGGCTTCCCCGAGACTGGGCCGACAGCCGCCCGATCGAAGGGGCCAAGACCTCGTTGCTGCTGCTGGTCGACCAGCTCGACCTGCTCGGGTCGACAGTCGACAAGATGTACGACGCCGTGCTCCAGAAGGATGCCCAGGCCCTGATCGCCCACGGCCGGTTCCTGCAGGAGAAGTTCGGGCAGGCACCGACCCAGCCCCCCGCTCCCCCGAACCCCTCTCCGGCCAGCCGACCCGCTCCCGCCGGCCCGTCCAACCCCCTCGACCTGGAGGTCTGAGTTGTCCGTCACACTGCGCACCGCTCTTGAGCAGCTTCAGCAGGCCGCTGCTGCGGCCGGTCTGGACCCGGCTCAGGCGCGACAGGAAGGGCTGCAGCTGTCGGCCACCATCGCCGAGCCGGCCCGAGGGGCCTTCCGCACCTGGGGGGAGGAGACCGGTGAGCCGGGCGGAGCCGAGGCCTTCTTCGACGCCGCCAGCCGAGGCCGCCGGTTCCGCAGCGCTCCGACAGTGCTGATGTCCCAGCTGGCGCACAACGACCTGGCCCAGGCCGACGCCTACGCCGAGGCGCTGGCCCAGGTGGCAACGGCTGCCTGCCTGCTCGGTGAGCCTCATCCGCAGGTGACTGGCAACGCCACCCTGGCCGCCTCGGCGCAGCGCTCAGTGCTCCCTTCCTCGGCCCCGGCCTCACCCGATCCGGTGCCGTCGGCAGACCAGCCCCACAGCGGTGTGCTGCCACCGGTGGACGGCCCCGGCGCCTTCCCCGGCCTGCCGACCGGGTCCGAGCCGGCCCCCGCCCCAGCAGCCAGCGACGACCAGTCCTGGCTGGAGTCGATGGCCGGCCACGGTCGGGACGCGGCCGAGGCCATGGGCGACTTCACCAAGCGGGCTCCGGGGATCCTGTCCAACGTCCTCGGCCAGCTCAGGCACACCCAGCAGCGGATGGCCGAAGCCGGGATGCGTCCCCAGCCGGACCTGCAGCCGCTCCAGGTCAACCCCTTCGACCTGACAGGCCTGGACCCCCACTCCCCCGGGGCCTTCCCAGGCATCACCGCCACCCCTGCCGCCTCCCCCGCGGCCGGGAGCGACCCGGCTGCGGCGCCGGCCCCGGCCCAGGCTGCGCCGAGCCCGGAGCCGCAGACCGAGCCGGAGGAGCCGCAGGAACCGGCGAAGTCCGTCGAGGAGCTGCTGGCCGAGCTCGACGAGCTGGTCGGGCTGCAGTCTGTCAAGGAGGAGATCCACCGGCAGTCGGCGATCCTGAGGGTGCAGGCGCTGCGCAGCAAGGCCGGTCTCAAGGACCCCACCATCACCCGGCACCTGATCTTCGTCGGCAACCCCGGCACCGGGAAGACCACCATCGCTCGGCTGGTGGCCGGGATCTACCGGGCCCTGGGACTGCTCAGCAAGGGCCAGCTGGTGGAGGTGGACCGCTCCGAGCTGGTCGCCGGCTACCTCGGCCAGACCGCCATCAAGACGGCCGAGGTCTGCAAGAAGGCCACCGGCGGGGTGCTGTTCATCGATGAGGCCTACAGCCTGTCGGGCGACCAGTACGGCGAGGAGGCGATCAACACCCTGGTCAAGGAGATGGAGGACAACCGCCACGACCTGGTCGTGATCGTGGCCGGCTACCCCCGCCCGATGGCCACCTTCATCGACGAGAACCCCGGCCTGAGCAGCCGCTTCCGGACCACGATCGAGTTCACCGACTACTCCGACGACGAGCTGGTCCAGATCTTTACCGGGATGGCCGAGAAGGCCGACTACGACGTCAGTGAGGACACCGCGACCGCGTTCCGGGTGCTGCTGGCCCAGCAGGGGCGCGACGAGTCCTTCGGTAACGGCCGGTTTGCCCGGAACACGCTGGAGGCCGCCATTGGTCACCAGGCCTGGAGGCTGCGCGACGTTACCGACCCGAGCCTGGACCAGCTGCGAGAGCTGCTGCCTCAGGACCTGGCCCCGACCAGTGAGGAGGAGGCCGTGCCCTGGGAAGGTGCGCCGACCGACGACGCCCCTGCCGAGGACGCCCCTGCCGAGGACGCCCCGACCGACGACGCCCCTGCCGACGACACCGGTCTGGGAGCCGGCGCTGCCGCCCCGGAGTCCCCGCTCTCGCCCACGGGCCCTGAAGCCTCCCCGGAGGCATCCTCGTGAGCAGCAGCCTCTACGGGGCGACGGCCACCCAGGCGCCCCCCGTGCGGCCTACCGGGCAGCAGCTGGCGACGATGGCGCCACCTGCCCGCCCTGCCGGGCCCGACAGTCCTCAGCAGGGCATGTCGACCCCCCGGCTGCTGGTGGCACTGCGGACTGTGTCGGTGGTGCTGTGCCTGCTGTTCACCGGGCTGTCGCTGCTCGGGACCCTCGTGCCGAGCTACCAGCTCAGCTACGCCGTTGGTGACGTCTCCCAGGGGCAGCGGCTCCGAGAGGCCCGGACCCAGCTCGCCCAGGCAGACCAGATCGCCGCCGACGCCTTCCTGGCGGAGACTCCGCCGCCGGCCGAGCTGCGTGACTTTCAGAGAGTCATGGACAGCGTCTCGACCAGCCTGATTCTGGCGGCCTCATACAACGAGACGGATGCTCCCCGCCTGTCGCAGGTGCAGGAACGGGTCAATGCCTACCGCCGACAGGTTGATGCCGCTGTGACTACCAGCGGCAAGGACCCGGCCGCCGGGGCAAAGGAGTTCGCCCAGACCAGCACCACGCTGGAGGAGCCGATGCAGATCCTGGCGGAGCTGGCGAGCAAGACCGACGCGACGGCCACCTCCCGGTTCAGCCTGACCTTCGGGACGATGGCGGTGGTGACCGGCTGGGTCTCGGTCGCGGTCCTCCTCCTGGCGAGCGTGCAGACGGCCCGACGTACTCACCGAGTGCTGAACCCGGGTCTGGCGATCGCCATGGCCCTGCTGCTTGCCGCCACGCTGACGCTGACCAGCCACCAGGGCACGACCCGCGACACTCTCAGCAGCGCTGAGCAGACCACCATCATCTCGGCGCACTCGGCGGGCGACGCCCGAACCGCGGCACTGCGGGCCAAGGCCGCCGAGAGCCGTGCCTACCTCGTCCCCGACGGCGGCTACGACCGGCTCTGGTCCCAGCACAACCAGGAAGTGACCGCGGCGCTGGCTCGTCTCCGGCCCGGCTCGCTGCAGACCACACCGGCCAGCCAGTGGGCGACGTACAAGTCCGCCCACACCGGCGTCAGCAGCCGTGACGCCCGCGCTCTGGGCCGGTCGACCGGGCAAGGCGGCACCCTGGGCCCGATGAAGGCCTTCGTCGAGACGGTCTCCACCCTGGAGAGGGCCCAGACCGCAGCTGCCACCGACGAGATCAACAACGCTCGCCGGCCGGGGACTGGGGTGATGATCGTGTGCCTCCTGTGCGGGCTGGGCGCGGTCGGTACCGCGGCGTGGGGGCTCAGCCGACGGCTGGCGGAGTTCCGATGACCACCGCCCCTGCTGCTCCAGGCCGTCTGGGAGAGCCGGTCGAGCCCCAGGCTGCGATGGCCTACCTTGGCCAGCTCGGGGCCTGGGTCGCCGAGCGCCGGGCCGAGCTCGACGAGCTGGACTCGCTGATCCTGGCCTCCGCCGACAGCGCGACCCTGACCAACGACATGGTGCTCTCGATGTCGGTCTGGCAGGCGATCAAGAACCGGTACGACCTGCTGCTGACGACCTGGGACTCCGGCAGAGTCGAGCGCCAGCAGCTGGAGCAGCTGTCGAGCCTGATCTGGGGCCGGCTGGACGACACCGACTCTGGCTCCTCGAGCGCGGCTGCGGTCACCGGGCTGTCGGTCTCCCTGCCTGAGGCCTGCCGACTCAGTGACGCCCTCGCCTCCCAGCTGCGGAGCAAGCTGGTCCGGGCCCCCGGCGCCGACCAGCTCACACGGCGGCTGCGCGACCTGCGGGCCCAGCTGGAGCGGCTCCGTGACCAGGTCAAGCTGGAGCCTCCCGCCTCGGCCGAGCAGGCCATGGCGAAGGTCACTCAGATGGCTGCCCGGACCCAGGACCTCGACGACCGCCTCTCCCGGGGCGGCGACATTGGTGGGATGCTGGGACCGTTGGAGATCCAGGCGGCGACCTTGGAGCGGGACCTCATCGTCGGCAACACCCTGCGCCGCCAGGCGCGCGACAAGCTGAGCCGGGCCCGTGGCCTACGGGAGGACCTGGTGCTGCGCGAGAAGGCCCTCACCGAGCTGGTCAACCAGGTCGTCTCGACCGTGACCCCAGCACCGAAGTACGCGGTGCCCCAGGTGGAGGCTCTGGGCCCGGTCCCCAGCAGCGCCTCGCAGCTCGACTCCTACCTGACCCGGCTGAACCAGGTCAGTGCGGCCATGCAGGTGGCGCAGCAGGCGTACGCGAAGGCACTCGAGTCCCGCTCCGGGCTGGCACGGCAGATGGCGACGCAGCGCGAGCAGGCCCGGTCCCTGGGGCTGGACCGGGACGCCGACCTGGCCGCGCTGGACCAGCTGGTCCAGCGCTACCTTGATCGCACCCCGTCTCCCACCGACGTGGTCAGTCGTCTGGTATCCGCCCACGCCGAGGCGGTCCGGGTCCTGGCTCCAGGAGGTTCGGCATGAGATGCAGTCAGCCTGGCTGCCCAGGCACGATTGCCGACGGCTACTGCGACATCTGCGGGATGCCGGCGCCCGGGGGCGCCCACTCGGCCGCCGCCGCCTCGGTCGGGGGTCCTCACGCGGCCGCCGTCTCGGTCAGGGGTGCCCCCTCGGTGAGGGGCCCCGCCGCGCCCCGGGGCACCCCGCCGGCGCCATCGCAGCCCTACCAGCCGCAGCCCTTGTCGTCGCGGGGTATCCCCCAGGCGCCACCGGCCCAGGTCGCCACCGGCGCCTGCGGGATGCCAGGCTGCTCGGGCCGGGTCATCGACGGCTACTGCGACATCTGCGGAACTCCCGCCGGTGCCACCGTCTCAGCCCCAGCCTCGTCCTCGAAAGCCGCAACCTCGGTCACCCGAGCCTCAAACCTGATCGGGTCCACCGCCCTGGGATCGGCCCGGGCGGGCGCTGGCCGGTCCTCGCGACGGGTCCGCAACACCCAGCGCTTGCGGGCCGCCCGGCTCGGGGCCGGTCTGACGACCGTCCCCCCGGCTCCCGACACCGATCCCGAGAGCGTCGTGATGAAGGACCCGGTGATCCCGGAGGACAAGCGCAACTGTCCATCCTGCGGATCCCCGGTCGGTCGCTCCCACGGTGAGCAGCAGGGGCGGCTGGAGGGCTTCTGCCCTCAGTGCCGCCGCCCGTACTCCTTCACCCCCAAGCTCCAGCCGGGTGACCTCGTCGCCGGGCAGTACGAGGTGAAGGGCTGCCTGGCCCACGGGGGGATGGGCTGGATCTACCTGGCCCGGGACAAGAACGTCTCGGACCGCTGGGTGGTGCTGAAGGGTCTGCTCAACCTCGGCGACGAGGACGCCCTGGCAGCCACCATTGCCGAGCAGCGGTTCCTGGCCCAGGTAGAGCACCCCCTGATCGTCGAGATCTACAACTTCGTCACCCACCAGGGTGCCGGCTACATCGTGATGGAGTTCGTCGGGGGCCGCTCCCTCAAGGACCTGCTGAAGGAGCGGAGAACCGCTAACAACGGGTCTGCCGACCCGCTCCCCGTCGACTGGGCCATCGCCTACATCCTGGAGGTGATTCCGGCCTTCAGCTACCTGCACGACCAGCACCTGCTCTACTGCGACTTCAAGCCGGAGAACGCGATCCAGGTCCAGGACTCGATCAAGCTGATCGACCTCGGCGGGGTCCGCCGCGAGGGCGACGACGACTCTCCGATCTTCGGGACGGTTGGCTTCCAGGCCCCTGAGGTGGCGACCCTCGGCCCGTCGGTGGCTAGTGACCTGTTCACTATCGGGCGGACCCTGATGGTGCTGACCGCGGAGGTTCCCGGCTACCAGAGCACCTACGAGTTCACGCTGCCGCCCGTCGACCAGGTCCCCGTGTTCGCCGAGTACGACTCGCTCTACCGGCTGCTGCTGAAGTGCTGCGCACCGGACCGGACCGATCGCTTCGTGTCGTCCGACGAGCTGCGGCTCCAGCTGCTCGGAGTGCTCCGGGAGGTCGTCGGGTCGCAGCAGCCGGGCATTGCCCAGAGCTCGGCCACCTCGCTGCTGTTCGAGCCTCCCACGGTCAGCGGCAACACCTTCGACTGGCACCAGCTGCCACGGCTGCGGCCAGACACCACCGACCCGCAGTTCGCCTGGCTGGCGTCCATCAACCTGGAGGACCCGGTCGAGCGGCTGGCTGCTCTGAGCGCCGCCCCGCAGACCACGAGCGAGGTGCTGCTGGCGAAGGCACTGACCGCACTGGAGATGGACAACCACCAGCTGCTGCGGCAGTTCGTCAACGAGCTGCTGACCGCCGACCCCTGGGAGTGGCGGGCGGTCTGGATGTCCGGGATCGGGGCGCTGCGGACCGGCGACTGGCAGACCGCCCAGTCATCCTTCAACGCCGTGTACGGGCAGGTGCCAGGTGAGCTGGCTCCGAAGCTTGCCCTGGCCACGGCCTGCGAGATGGGCGGCCAGCCGGATGTGGCCGAGAACCTCTACCTGATCTGTGCCTCGACGGACGCCAACTACATCACCCCGGCGGCCTTCGGCCTGGCTCGGCTCCGGGCCCAGCGTCAGGATGTTCGAGGCACCCTGGACGCGCTTGACCTGGTGCCGTCCACCAGCCGCGGTTACCTTGAGTCCCGCCGGCTCAAGGCCGAGCACCTGCTGGCCCACAGCAGTGGGCTGGCCGACCTGCAGCAGGCGATGACGGCAAACCACAGCGCCCGGCTCGACCAGCTCACCCAGGCCCGGATCGATGTGCAGATCTATGAGCGGGCCCTGGCAGAGGTCCGGGCCCGCGGGGCACAGGCCAGCACGACGGTCGGGGACGTACCGGCAACCTCGGCCGCGCTGCGCGACCGGCTGGAGCAGGCGTACCGGGCCCAGGCTGTCTTGGAGACCGACCCCGCTCACCGGACCGCCCTCGTCGAGAAGGCCAACCAGACCAGAAAGTGGAGCCTGCTGTGACTGATCCTGAGACCACGGTTCCCGATCCTCTGCCCGGCCCAGGTGACGCCCCGCTGCCCGACACGCACCAGTCGGCCGCTCCACCCCCTGTCACCGCACCGCCCGCCTCTCCTGCGTCGCCCTCCAGGCCGGCCAAGAAGCAGTCTCTCTGGTCCACGCTGCTGCCCAGCAGCATCGAGCGCTGGATCCGGGGCCGTGGCCAGCAGCCGGGAGTCGAGTGGCACCCAGGTCCTGCAGCCGTGCCCGACCCGTTGCCCGGCGACGACCCGGTGCTGCGGTACCAGCCACCCGGGGTCGAGTGGACCCCGGCTCCCGACACCGACGCCGAGCTGTACCCACCGCGCAGCTGCTACCGGTGCGGCGGCGAGGTGGACCAGGACAGCTACTGCACCGTCTGCGGAGCCAAGGCGCAGAGCGAGCGTGACCACTTCCGCGAGCAGCCTGCGGACTGGGTCGGCGGGGTCTGCGACCGCGGCACCCGGCACCCCCAGAACGAGGACGCCATGGCGCTGGCCGCGGACCAGGCTCCGGGGAGCCGCGCCGTGCTCGTGGTCTGTGACGGCGTCTCCAGCTCTGAGGACTCCGACGTCGCGTCCCTGGCGGGAGCCCAGGCAGCCCGGGACGAGCTGTGGGAGGCGGACCTTCCCGATGCCGACCCGGTCGAGGCCCAGCTCGCCGCGGTGACCTCGTCACTGATCAAGGCGGTTGCCGCTGCCAACCGGGCAGTCGTCGAGAGGACCAGTCCCGACAGCGTCAACGCCGCCTCCGCCACCTTCGCCGCCGCTGTAGTGGTCGGCTCGCAGGCCTACGTGGCGAATCTGGGGGACTCCCGGGTCTACTGGCTGCCGGACGCCGGCGACCCGGTCCAGCTGACCGTGGACGACTCCGTCGCTCAGGACAGGATCGAGTCCGGGGTCTCTCGGGAGGATGCCGAGGCCGGTTTCGGTGCCCATGCCATCACCAAGTGGCTGGGACGCGACGCACCAGACCTGGTCCCGCGGGTGGCGACCCTCACGCTCTGCGGTGACGGCTGGCTGCTGGTCTGCTCCGACGGGATCTGGAACTACGCCTCCACACCCGCCGAGATCTGTGAGGTCCTGCAGACCGCCCTCACAGCGCAGCCCGGCCCGACCTGCGTCGTCGATGTCTGCGAGAGCATGGTGGCCTGGGCCAACGAGCAGGGTGGCAAGGACAACATCACGGTCGCCCTGGCCAGGATCGGCACCCCAGCCCAGTACCGGGCCCCGGAGCCGGCTGCCGCGGATGTCCCCAGCACCCCGGCCCCAGAGCCCGTCACAGTCTCCAGCTCCCCGTCCCCAGCCGCTCCGGAGGAGGACCACAGCCAGCCCGGCACCGGCCCTGCCTCTGACGCCCCCGAGGCTCGACCGCTCGTGGAGCCGGAGCCGGACCCACAAGGCGGCTCGCTTCCCGGCACCACCACCGGGTTCCCGTCCGCCACGGATCAGCCCGGTACGCTCGCCGAGCCGCCCGCCTGGCAGGCACAGCCCGCTTCGGAGCCGACCTGGCAGCAGCCGCCCCCGCCAGCCTGGCAGCAGCCGCCCCCGACGACCTGGCAGTCGGCCCAGGCCGAGCCTCACCCGACCTGGCAGCAGCCCTCCCAGGCAGCCGAGCCGACCATGGAGCGGTACGTGCCCCCGAGCCCGGTGCCTCCGCCCGACTCCGCAGCGCTGTACCCGTACCCGGCCGTGCCCACACCAGCGGACCCGCCCCCGACCGCTCCCGGTGACCGGACTCATCTGACTCCCTTCCCGGTCCAGGCAGCTGACGCTGCAGAGGAGTACCGTCACCCCGATACACCGCAACCGGGTCGCGAGGCCCACTGAGAGGACCGCATGGCACAGTTCACGTCGACCGTCTACCAGAACGAGTTCCTCACCGACGGCGGCACGGATGTCAACGCAATCGTCACGATCGACTGCGTCGGCGCTGGTGCAGCCGGGCAGACCGGCTCCGGGGACGCGGGCGAGATCATCATCGTCGACACCTCGGGCTCGATGGGTGACGCCAACATGCACGCCGCGAAGCAGGCCGCCATGGTCGCCGTCGACGCCATCCTGGACGGCACCTACTTCGCGATCGTCGCCGGCAACCACAAGGCCTACCTCGCCTACCCGATGGTGCAGAGCGGGGCCGGCATGGTCCGGATGAACGACACCACCCGGCGCGAGGCCAAGGACGCGATCAGCTTCTTCCGCTCCGACGGGGGGACCGCGATCGGTTCCTGGCTCAGGGTGACCAAGGCCCTGTTCAACTCGGTCGGCCCCCTGTCACAGAAGCATGCGATCCTGCTGACCGACGGGGAGAACCACAACGAGGCCCCGCACCAGCTTGATGCTGCGATCCGCGAGTGCCTGGGCCAGTTCCAGGTCGACTGCCGCGGTGTGGGGGTCGACTGGAAGGTCGACGAGATCCGCAAGATCGCCCAGGCCCTGCTCGGGACGGTCGACATCATTCCCTCGGGCCAGACGATGCCCCAGGTCTTCCTGGAGCTGATGCGCAAGGCGATGGCTCGCGGTGTGGCGGACGCCCAGCTGCGGGTCTGGGTTCCACAGGGTGCGCAGGTTCTCTTCGTCCGCCAGGTCTCGCCGCAGGTAGAGGACCTCACCTCCCGGGCCACCCCGGTCAACCCGCTCACCATGGGCTACCCGACCGGCTCGTGGGGCGACGAGTCGCGTGACTACCACATCGCGGTCCGGCTGGCGGCCAGAGCGGTCGGCCAGGAGCAGCTGGCAGCCCGGGTCCAGCTGGCCCTGGGCAGCAACGTCGTCACTCAGGGCCTGGTCAAGGCCCGCTGGTCGAACGACCCCACCCTGACCGCCCGGATCAGCCCCGAGGTGGCGCACTACACCGGGCAGACCGAGCTGGCGGCAGCGATCCAGGAAGGGCTCGCTGCCAAGTCTGGTGGCGATCTCCAGACCGCCACCATCAAGCTGGGGCGGGCGATCCAGCTCGCGGTGCAGACCGGTAACGAGGAGGCGACCGCGAAACTGCGCAAGGTCGTCGACGTGGAGGACGCCGCCACGGGCACCGTACGGCTGAAGCGTGATGTCGCGAAGGTCGACGAGATGGCTCTCGACACCGCGTCGACGAAGACTACGAGGATCCGAGGCTGATGGCCGGAACCTGCGAGGCCGGGCACCACTCGACCACCGATGACTACTGCGACGTGTGCGGGCTGCCGGTGCACCCGGCTCCCCCGCCCGCCGCTGCCCCGGGGCCCGTCCACGCGGCTCCCCCAGGGGCGGTCCGCCCATCCCCTCCGGGGCCTGTCCGGGCAGCCGCCCCAGGACCCGTACGCCCGGGTCCCCCAGGACCGGTCCGCCCGGGTACGCCCCCGCCAGCCTCCCAGCGCTGCCCCCACTGCCGCACCCCCAACCCCGCCGACGCTCTCTTCTGCGAGGCCTGCGGCTACGACTACACCACTGGCACCCTGCCCCGGACCGACCTGGCCGGTATGCTAGGGCTGCACCCCACCACCGAGGAGAAGCCCGTGAGCGACCTGTCCGGCACCGAAGCCCCCGCCCCGGAGACTGACTGGCTGGGTGACGGCCCCCCCGCCCCGACCGCTCAGAACGGCAAGCCGGCCGAGCCGACGAGTGCCGCTGCCGACGCTGCCCCGGCCGACCCCACGAACCAGTCCGCAGCCCCAGTGGACCAGCCTCCCGCAGCCCCCGTGGACCAGCCCGCTCCCGACCAGCAGGCACCTGCGGCAGACCCCGTTCCCGCCCCAGCAGACGCCCAGCCGGATGACGACACTCCGACCTCTGGGCGACCAGCCCCTCGGGCCGAGGCGTACGTGGCTGAGGTCTGGATCGACCCCGACTGGTACGAGGTGCAGCAGAGCCCCGAGCCAATGCCCTCGGTGGGACTGCCGACGACCTACCGGCTCGGCACCGAGAACCTGGTCGGACGCCTCTCCCGGAGCCGCAACATCTACCCCCAGGTTGACTGCGGCGTCGACTCGGGCTGCAGCCGGGCCCAGGCCCGGATCGTGACCGACGGCAGCCGCTGGTACGTGGAGGACCTGAACTCGGCCAACGGCACGTACGTGGCTCCCTCGGCCGGGCCCCTGCCCACTTCGCCGATCACCGGCCGGACCGAGCTCGGCCCCGATGACCGGATCTATGTCGGGGCCTGGACCCGGATCGTGGTTCGCAAGGCCTCCCGGGACGAGCTGGACGCGCTGGGGCTGACGGCTTAGCCGATGGCGAACAGCGACCCGGCCAGCGCTGGGGTGTGGCAGGCTCTGTGCTGGACCAGCGAAAGGGGAACCCGTGGAGATCAAGGTCGGCATCGTCCACTCGAGCCGTGAGGTGAGCCTGGAGACAGACCGCCCGGCCGATGAGATCGCAGCCGAGCTGACACAAGCCGTCACCGACGGCGGGCTGCTGACGCTGACCGACACCAAGGGCCGTACGGTGCTGATCCCCGGGGCCCGGGTCGCCTACCTGGAGCTGGGCCAGGAGCATGCCCGGCCCGTCGGCTTTGGCAGCCTCTGAGCCCGCCTCGCTGCGTCGCAGGTCACAAAGTCGCTAGACTAGCGGCTAGCCGTGCACACCGTACGGCTCGATACCGGCACCCCGACTCCGTCGGTGCGGTGCTGGCGAGACCATCTCCGGCCTTGACGGGCCGGCCACCAGCGAAGGTACGACCCTGACTAGTTTCGACGACGCCGTCACCGCCGACCCAGGCCAGACCGGCGGTACTGACTCCCCCACCACGTTCGACGACCTCGGGGTGAGCCCCGAGATCACCGAGGCCCTAGCCCGGGTGGGGATCACTCACCCGTTCCCGATTCAGGCGATGTCGATCCCGATCGCGGTCCAGGGCACCGACATGATCGGTCAGGCCCGCACCGGGACCGGGAAGACCCTGGCCTTCGGGATCCCCCTGCTGCAGCGGATCACCGTTCCGGCCGAGCCGGCGTTTGAGCAGCTGGAGGCACCCGGCAAGCCGCAGGCCCTGGTGATGTGCCCCACCCGGGAGCTGGCCCTGCAGGTAGCTCGCGACCTTGAGGTTGCCGCTGCCGTGCGCCAGGCCCGAGTGCTGACCGTGTACGGCGGTGTGGGGTACGAGCCGCAGCTGAGTGCCCTCAGCGAGGGCGTCGAGGTGGTCGTCGGGACCCCCGGCCGGCTGCTCGACCTCGCCGACCGCCGGGCTCTGGACCTCTCCCAGGTCCGGGTGCTGGTGCTGGACGAGGCCGACGAGATGCTGGACCTGGGCTTCCTGCCCGATGTCGAGCGCCTGGTCGCGATGACGCCAGTGAGCCGTCAGACGCTGCTGTTCTCGGCCACCATGCCGGCCGCGATCGTGGCTCTGGCCCGGACTCACCTGTCGCACCCGGTGAACATCCGGGCCGAGGCCCACGACGCCTCGGCCACGGTTCCTGACACCACTCAGTTCGTCTACCAGGCGCACGACCTGGACAAGCCGGAGATCGTCGCCAAGCTGCTCCAGGTGCCCGGTGCCTCCCGAGTGATGATCTTCTGCCGGACCAAGCGCACGGTGCAGCGGCTCACCGACGAACTGGTGGACCGTGGCTTCCAGGCCACCTGCATCCACGGTGACCTGACCCAGGTGGCTCGGGAGAAGGCGCTCAAGAAGTTCCGTGACGGCAAGGCGCAGGTCATCGTCGCCACGGACGTCGCAGCCCGGGGTATCGACGTGGCCCAGGTCAGTCACGTGGTGAACTACGAGTGCCCCGACGACGAGAAGACGTACGTGCACCGGATCGGACGGACTGGCCGGGCCGGGAACACCGGGGTCGCAGTCACCCTGGTCGACTGGCCGGACGTGACCCGCTGGAAGGTGATCAACCGGATCCTGGATCTTCCGTTCACCGAGCTGGCCGAGTCGTACTCGACCTCGCCGCACCTGCTCAGCGACCTGCAGATCCCGGAGGGGACGAAGGGCCGGATCGCGACCTCGTTGCCCCGCGAGCGCGACAGCGAGCGGTCGAGCCGCCGGGGCAAGGGCAAGCGTGGCGAGGGCAAGCGTGACTCCGACGGCAAGCGGCGCGAGAGGGTGCGCCGCCGTGAGGGCGACGTGGTCACGGTCGAGGCACCGGAAGGCAGCGACGGCCCCACCAAGCGGCGCCGACGCCGGCGCCGCAGCGGTGGCGGCTCCGGATCGGAGGCACCGGCTGCAGCTGCCGAGGCCTCGGCGCCCGACCCCGCCGAGTAGCCTGCGCTCCCCAGCCGACGGGTCCGGGACGTGGCGGTGAGCACACTGCACCACCGCCCGCTGGGGCGAGACACGGGCCTGCTGGTCTCCGGACTCGGTGCCGCCAGTATCGAGCACCTGGGCCGTCTGACGATGTCCAGCAGACCAGGCTCAGGCTCTCGCTCGTCACCGCTGGCAGCGCAGCTTCTACCGCCGACGCACAGATGGTCCCCCCTGCTGAGCAGGGGGGACCATGGTTGTAGCCCCGACGGGATTCGAACCCGCGCTACCGCCTTGAGAGGGCGGCGTGCTAGGCCGCTACACAACGGGGCCCTAGCTGGTCAGTGACCGTGCGCAACACTACCGGAGAACCTGGTCTGGCAGCGAACCGCGTTGGGGTACTAGGACTCGAACCTAGACTAACGGAACCAGAATCCGCTGGGCTGCCAATTACCCCATACCCCATCGGCGCCGGGTGGCGCCGAGGAAGAACTGTACCGGAGTGACGACTCCGGCGCCAATCCAGATTCTGCCCCGGCTTCACACCCGCTGCGGGACCCGCATCCGGCGCGCGACCCACCAGGCCACCGCCGTCACCAGGGCGAAGCCAGCCAGCTCGCGCCCCAGACCGGCCCAGCTGATCTCCTGGGTGGCGCGGACCTGGGCCACGGAGCTCGTCAGAACGGCCCAGGTGAAGGCCCCCAGGTTGTTGGCTACGTGGGCGGCGACCGCCGCCTCCAGCCCACCCGTGCGCCAGACCAGTGCCCCGGCCAGAACCCCGAAGCCGAACCGCTGCAGCATCAGGGCGTAGCTCTGGTGGACGCCGTGGAAGACGGTGAACACCGCCGCTGAGAGCACGATCGCCAGCACCGGGCTGCGCACCGCCATCCCGAGCGCCTGCAGCAGGTAGCCCCGAAACAGCGCCTCCTCCCCCAGTGCCTGCACCGGCGCGGTCAGCAGCACGGCCACCAGCCACAGCCAGGCCCCGGGCTGCGGTCGCAGCTGGGGGGCACCGGTACTGGCCAGCAGCACCCCGTTGAGGATCACCATGGACGCCAGCAGCACCACCAGGCCGTACCGCCAGCGCACCGTGGCACTGACCGACCACAACCAGCCGGCTCGGCGTCGGTGCACCAGGCGCAGGACCCCGATCACCACCAGGGTCAGGCTGCCCAGCCCTAGGTGAGCCGCCACCATCCCGGAGACCATCTCGAACCGGACCGCCCGACCCTGGTACTGCGACATGGGCTCACCGGCTCCGAACCAGGCGTGGGTCAGGCTGAGAACCACCCAGTTCACGGTCGGAACGACCAGCGAGAACCCCGCCAGGGCCAGCAGCACCCCGACCACGGCGATCCCCCGGGTCCCCCAGCTCGTCGGGTCGGCTCCGGCTGCCGTCAGGGCCAGCGGGTAGCTGCTGCCCTGCTGCGGGACCGTGAGGCCAGCCAGCTGGTCGGACCGGTCCTGGACCGGCCTAGCCACGAGTGTCCGTGCCGGCTTCGTCCAGGACCGGGCTGGACAGGGAGCCGATCTCGTCGATCTCCACGTCGACCACCTGCCCTGGCAGCATCGGACCCACCCCGGCCGGGGTCCCGGTCAGGATCAGGTCGCCGGGCAGCAGGGTCGTGAACGACGACACGTACTGCACCAGGTCGACGATGCTGTGAACCATCAGCGAGGTGGAGCTGTCCTGAACCAGCCGTCCGTCGAGCCGGGTCCGGATCCCCAGGTCCTGGGCCTCGGCCAGCGAGAGGTGGGTCACGATCCACGGCCCGAGCGGGCAGAAGGTGTCATAGCCCTTGGCCCGAGACCACTGGTCGTCGCGGCGCTGCAGGTCGCGGGCGGTGACGTCGTTGGCCACCGTGTAGCCGAAGACCACCTCGCTCACCCGCTCGGCTGGGACGTCGCGGGCGATCCGCCCGATCACCACCGCCAGCTCGCCCTCGTAGTGCAGGTCGTGGGTGGTGGCGGGCCTGACCACGGGCTCGTCGGGGCCGATCACACTGGTGTTCGGCTTGAGGAAGACCAGCGGCGAGTCGGGGACCTCGTTGCCCAGCTCGGCGGCGTGAGCGGCGTAGTTGCGGCCCACCCCGACCACCTTCGACCGGGGGATCACCGGGGCTAGCAGCCGGACCTCGCTCAGCAGCTGCCGCTCTCCGGTGTACGAGACAGGCCCGGCCAGCGGGTCGCCCGAGATGGCGGCGACGGTGCCAGGATGCTCTCCGCCGTCCTCGGCCAGCTCCACGGTCCCGTACTGGATGGTGCCGCCAACGGCGTATCTCGCAATCCGCATGGCGCCGACTCTACTGGCGCCGCCCGTCACTGAAGGGCTGGCTCAGCGCATGATCTCGCGCCGCTTGGCCAGCGCCTTGCGGGCCCGGCGCCGCTCGAACCAGCTCGGGTGCCGGACCCGGAACGAGCCGATCCCCACGGTGCCGGAAACAAAGATGACCGGGCAGCCCGGCTCCGGGTCGGTCGGCACGGTGCTGCGGGCGGAGCCGATCCCGTGCCCCAGCTCGTCGATGTTGGCCGCCCATCCCTGCGGTACGACCACCACCACCGACCCAGCGCCGGCGCTCACGGTCATGGAGATCACCGGCGCGGCCGGCTTGGCCAGCAGGCAGTCCAGCTTCACCGAGCCGAGACGGGGGCTGACCGCCACGTACGCCGGGACCGTCCACTCGCCCTTGCGCACCACCGAGTCCCAGCCTGCCTGGACCACCAGCGGGTGGTCGGGAGTGCTCCCCGGGAGGACCCGCTCAGCCGGCTCCCGGCCAGGGTAGGCCTGGACCTGGATCGGCACCGGGGCCGGCTGGGCCGGCGATCCCAGGTCCCCCACGAGGACGCCCAGCGCCTCCACCGAGGCTGCAGCCCGGGCGGTCGCAATCCGCTCGTCAGCCTCGTCCAGAGTCAGCCTGCCGTCACCAGCGGCACCATGCAGCCGCTTGATGGTGACAGCCCGTTCCTGCTCGAGCTGGGGGTCGTCCATGACCGGACAGCCTATCCAGCGGCCTGTCCTGCCACCGCGGCGGCCTCGGCACCGGCACCACGGACGCTGATCCCGTACCGGAAGGCGTCGACCAGGGCCTCGTACGAGGCCTCGACCACGTTGGCACCGACTCCGACCGTGGTCCAGGAGTCCCCGTCGAAGCGGGTGTCGATCAGAACCCGGACCTTGGCGTCGGTGCCGTGGCCCTGGTCCAGGATCCGGACCCGGTAGTCGACCAGCTCGTAGTCCGCGACCGCCGGGAAGGCCGGCACGAGAGCGTTGCGCAGCGCCTGGTCCAGGGCGTTCACCGGGCCGTTGCCGTCCCCGGCGTACAGCCGGGGCGCGTCCTCGCCTGTGCTGACTCGGACCACGGCCTCAGAGACGTCGCTCTGGTCGGTGACCACCCGCCAGGTCTCCACCCGGAACGGGTGCTGGCCCTGGCCGAGCTCGTCGCGCAGAACCAGGTCGAAGGAGGCGTCTGCCGCCTCGTACGAGTAGCCGTTCGCCTCACGGACCTTGATGGTGTCGGTGACCCGGGCCGCCAGGCCCCGGTCGGACAGGTTGTGGCCCAGCTGCTCGCCCTTGATCTGGATGTTGGCCCGGCCGGCCATGTCGGAGATCAGCATCCGCATGCCGTTGCCGACCTGGGCAGGCTCGGTGTGCTGGTACAGCATCGGGTCGACCTTCATCGCCGAGGCGTGCAGCCCGGCCTTGTGGGCGAAGGCCGAGGCGCCCGCGTACGGCTGGCGCGCCAGCGGCGCCTGGTTGGCGATCTCGGCGATCGCGTGGGAGGTGCGGGTCAGCTCCCGCAGCGACTCCGGGCTGACCAGCTGCCAGCCGAACTTGAGCTGCAGGTTCGCGATGAGTGGCACCAGGTCGGCGTTACCGGTCCGCTCCCCGTAGCCGTTGACGGTCCCCTGAATGTGCATCGCGCCAGCCTCGACGGCGGCGATCGTGTTGGCCACAGCACAACCGGTGTCGTTGTGGCAGTGGATGCCGAGGTCGACGCCGATTGCGGCGGCAGCGCTCACCACGTCGCCCATCCAGCTGGGCAGCATCCCGCCGTTGGTGTCGCACAGCACGACCACCTCGGCCCCGGCCTCTGCGGCGGCGCGGACCACGTCCAGCGCGTAGGAGGGGTTGGCCCGGTAGCCGTCGAAGAAGTGCTCGGCGTCGACGATGACCCGCTTGCCGTGCCCGCGCAGGAAGCTGACGGTGTCGCGGACCATCTCCAGGTTGGTCTCGAGGGTGGTCCGCAGCGCCTCGGTGACGTGCCGGTCGTGAGCCTTCGCCACGATGCAGACCACCGGTGTCTGGGCGTCGACGAGGGCCTGGACCAGGGGGTCGGTGGCCGCTGTCATCCCGACCCGGGCCGTCATCCCGAAGGCCACCAGGGTTGCGGTCCTCAGCCGCAGGCTGCGGGCAGCCTCGGCGAAGAAGGCCGTGTCACTCGGGTTGGCTCCCGGCCAGCCGCCCTCGATGAAGGTGACCCCGAGCTGGTCCAGCAGCTGGGCGATCCGCAGCTTGTCGGACACCGTCAGTCGCAGCCCTTCCTGCTGGGCGCCGTCGCGCAGGGTGGTGTCGAAGACGTGGAAGTTCTCGGGGGCTACCGGCTTCATGCGCTCCGCCTCTGTCGTCGTGGGTGCGGTCGGCCGGCAGGCAGGGCGGCGCCGCAGTGCGCTCTGGAGTCTTCCGCGGTGGGTCGAAGAGTGGAGTGCGTGCCCGAAGTCTGAGACCGACCACGAGGGCCTGGCCACACCAGGAGCCACGGCCACAGACCACACAGACCGGAAACGACCTGCCTGCTCGGGTACGTCACCGGAGCACGCAGGTTCCGGCCGCGACCCAGAGCGGCTGCCAGTGAGCGGCTGCCTCAGCAGACCTTGCGGGTCCAGCCGTGCTCGTCGGCGGCCCGGCCGTACTGGATGTCGAGCAGGTGCGCCCGCAGCGCGGCGGCCTTCTCCCCCACCGGCTGGAGCAGCCGGGCCGGCTCGGCTCCCTCCCGCACCAGGCTGGCGATCGGGGTGATCACCGCGGCCGTACCGCAGGCGAAGGCCTCCACCACCTGGCCCGAGCCGATCTGCTCGACCAGCTCGGTCAGGGCCACCGGGCGGACCTCCGGGGTCAGGCCGAAGGCCGGGGCCAGGGCCAGGACCGAGTCCCGGGTGACCCCGTCCAGGATGGTCCCGGAGACCGGCGGGGTGAGCAGCCGGTGGTCGGCGGTGACCACAAAAATGTTCATCCCGCCCAGCTCCTCCAGCCAGGTGTGGCTGGCCGCGTCGGTGAACAGCACCTGGGAGCAGCCGTGCTCGTCGGCCTCGCGCTGCGCCAGCAGCGAGGAGGCGTAGTTCCCGCCGCACTTGGCCGCCCCGGTCCCACCGGCCCCGGCCCGGCTGTACTGGGTGGTGACCCAGATGTCGACCGGCATCACCCCGCTGCTGAAGTACGGGCCGACCGGCCCGGCGATGACTGCGTACTGCACGGTCTGGGCCGCCCGGACCCCGAGGAAGCTCTCGGTGCCGAACATGAAGGGGCGGATGTAGAAGCTCTGCTCCCCGCCGCTGGGAACCCAGGCCTGGTCGGCCCGGACCAGCTCGGTGACCGAGGTCAGGAAGTCCGCTTCCGCCAGCCCGGGCAGCCCCAGCCGCCGGGCGCTGGCGCTGAACCGGCGGGCGTTCATCTCTGGCCGGAACAGCCAGACCGAGCCGTCCTCGTGGCGGTAGGCCTTCAGCCCCTCGAAGACCTCCTGCCCGTAGTGCAGCACCGCCCCGGCCGGGTCCAGCGGGAACGGCCCGTACCCGACGATGCCGTCGTCGTGCCAGCCGGTCTCCTGGTCCCAGGTCGCGACCGCCATGTGGTCACCGAAGACCCTCCCGAAGCCCGGGTCAGTCATCGCGGCGGCCCGCTGCTCGGCGGTAGCAGGAGCGGGGTTGGCAGTGAGCGGGAAGTGCAGGGCCATGCCCGGCAAACTACCAGCGCGGCGCTGAGACGAGCGCTCGTCCCAGAGCCTGGGTGGCTAGGGTCGCTCAGGTGAGGCAGCAGCAGACCATCGCCGTCATCGGCGGAGACGGAATCGGCCCTGAGGTGACCCGCGAGGCGGTCAAGGTGCTGACCGCGGTGGCGGGCCCCCAGGCCTTCACCTTCGAGCCGTACGACCTCGGCGCCGAGCGCTGGCAGCGGACCGGGGAGGTGCTCCCGGACGCCGAGCTGGAGCGGCTGGCTGGTGCTGACGCCATCCTGCTGGGCGCGGTCGGCGCGGCTCCCGGCTCGAAGACGGTCCCGTCGGGGCTGCTGGAGCGGGGCCTGCTGCTGCGGCTGCGGTTCGCCTTCGACCACGCGGTCAACCTGCGTCCCTCCAAGCTCTACCCGGGGGTGCCGACCCCGCTGGCGCCGTCGGTCGTTGAGGGCACGACGGTCGACTTCGTCGTGGTCCGGGAAGGAACCGAGGGCCTCTACTGCGGCAACGGCGGCACCGTCCGGCAGGGCACCGCCCACGAGATCGCCACCGAGGTCAGCGTCAACACCGCGATGGGCGTGGAGCGTGTGGTCCGTGACGCCTACCGGCGCGCCAGCCAGCGCCGGGGCCGGCTCACCCTGGTCCACAAGCACAACGTGCTGGTCAGCGCCGGCGGGCTGTGGAACCGGGTCTTCACCGAGGTCGGGGCGGACTTCCCCGGCGTCGAGACCGACTACCTGCACGTGGACGCGGCCACGATCGCGCTGTGCACCAACCCGTCCCGCTTCGACGTGTTGGTCACCGACAACCTCTTCGGCGACATCCTCACCGACGAGGCGGCCGCGGTGACCGGCGGGATCGGGCTGGCGGCCAGCGCCAACATCAACGTCGAGGGCCGCTACCCGTCGATGTTCGAGCCGGTGCACGGCTCGGCCCCGGACATCGCCGGGAAGGGGATCGCCGACCCACGGGCCGCGATCCTCTCGGCTGCGATGCTGCTCGACCACCTCGGCCACGCCGAGGCGGCCCGCCGGGTCCAGGCCGCGGTCGAGGCCGACATCGCCGCCACCCAGGGCGCGTCGCGGACCACCACCGAGGTCGGCGACGCGATCGTCGCCAGCCTCTAGGCGCACCGGGCTCTGCCCGCCTACCTCGAGCTCTGCGGGCCCACCACCTGGGCGGCCCAGGCGCCGGCCCCCGCGGCGGAGTCGCTCCAGGGCCAGGCGATCACGTCGCCGGCGATCAGCACCCGGCGCCCTGGGGCCGAGCGGCGGTAGGCGGCGATGGCGGCCAGGCGCCCGGGCGGGCTGGCCGGCATGGCGTGCTCGATCCGGGCCACCCGGTTCCGCTCCGGGTCGGTAAGCAGCTCGGGTCCCAGCCGGGGCTCCCAGGCCAGCAGGGCCTCGCGAGCGGCGTCCAGGATCTCGGCGTCATTCTGCTCGGCGCGCAGGTGGGCCTGCTGGTCGGTGAGCAGGCAGGTCACCAGGTCTCCCGCTCCACTGGCGTGCCCGGCCCGGGAGGCGACGCAGACGGCGGCCAGCGGGCCGGAGCCGGGAGCCAGCAGCACCCCGTACGCGCCACCCAGCTCGTCGTCTCGGAGCCGCCGACGCACCCCGAGCCCGACCAGCAGGCCCCGGGTGTACGGGGTCGCGGCGACTGCCGCCTCCAGCGGGTCCAGCGCCCACAGGCCGGTCAGCGCCGGGCCGGGCACGGTGACGACCACCCGGCTGGCACGGAGCTCACCAGCACTCGTCCGCAGCAGCACCTCGCGCTCTGCGGCCTCGACGGCGTGGACCTGGACCTGGGTGCGGACCTGAAGCCGCCCGGCGAGTGCCCGGGGCAGCCGCTCCAGGCCACCGGGCAGGGTCAGGGTCCGCTGGCGCAGCCCGTGCGCGGCCATCGCGGCGACCCCGGCGGCCGAGGTCTGCTCGGTGTCGCCGAAGTAGAAGCCGTGGTACGCGGGGCGCCAGGCCCGCTCCAGCAGCATCGGGAGCCCGAGTGTCTCGGCCCACTCCCGGGCCGGCAGGCTGTCCAGAGCCAGCCAGTCGAGCGGGTCGACGGTGCCCCGGCCACGGCAGGAGGCGGCGAACCGGGACAGGCCGGGCAGCATCCCGAAGCCGTCGCGCCAGCTCAGCAGCCCGGACCGGACCGCGGTCAGCGGGCGGTTGGACCGTAGCGGGTACAGCCGCTGCCGGTGGACGACCGCGCTGGCGCTGCTGACCGTACGGGGCATCAGCCCGAGCTCGGCCACCAGGGCCGGCAGCAGCCGGTAGGCGCTGGTGTAGAAGGTGGCGCCGGCCTCCATGACGGCGTCGTTGACCTGGACCGAGTGGATCCGCCCGCCCGGCCGGGCCTGCTGCTCCAGCACCACCGCCTCGACCCCGGCCTGCCGCAGGCGGTACGCGGCACACAGGCCGCTGATCCCGGCGCCGACCACGACCACCTCAGGCATCGTGGCCCTCCAGTACCCGGTCCAGCAGCCGGGCCAGCCGGCGGTACTCGTCCCCCTGGACCGGCGGGTCGAGCAGTACGGCTCCCAGGTAGAAGGCCTGTGCCAGGCGGGTCAGGTCACGGGCCTGCTGGGGATCGGCGGACAGCAGCCCCTGGTAGAGCCGCGAGACCAGCTCGCCCCGGGCCGTGTCGACCCGGGCCACGTGCTCGGCGACCGCCCGCTCGGTCACCGCCCAGCGCCGGATGGCCGCCTCCAGAGCGAGGTCCTCCGCGGCGATCGTCTCGACCAGTGCCTGCAACCTGGCCCGTGGGGTCTCGACCCGCGCCAGCTCGGCGAGCGGCTGCTGGGCGCCGCGCCGGTCGAGGTAGTCCAGGAAGGCCTCGGTGAAGTCCTCCAGGCTGCGGAAGTGGTGGTAGAAGGAGCCCTTGGTCATCCCGGCGGCCTGGCAGAGGGCATCCACCCGCAGCCGACCGGGCCCCTGCTCGACCAGGACCCGGGCAGCGGTCTCGAACCAGTCCTGTTTCCGGTAGCGCACCACGTTCCATACCATACGGTATGGTTCGGTTCGCTCTCACTCCCCCGAACCCCACAGCTTGGCGAGAGCCAGCGCCTGGGCAGCGGAAAGGGCCGGGCAGAACCGCCCGGCCCCTCGCGTCAGGTCAGCGCGCCGCCGTGCCCTCGGTGTAGTCGGCGTCGTTGGTCTGCACCCAGCTCATGAGCTTGCGCAGCTCGCGGCCGGTGGCCTCGATCGGGTGCTGCTCGGCCTCCGCGCGGAGCCGGGCGAACTCCGGGGCGCCGGCGTCCTGGTCGGCGATGAAGCGCTTGGCGAAGGCACCGGACTGGATGTCGGCCAGGACCTCCTTCATCCGCTGCCGCACCGAGTCGTCGATCACCCGCGGGCCGGAGACGTAGTCGCCGTACTCGGCGGTGTCGGAGACCGACCAGCGCTGCTTGGCGATCCCGCCCTCGTACATCAGGTCGACGATCAGCTTCAGCTCGTGCAGGCACTCGAAGTAGGCCACCTCGGGCTGGTACCCGGCCTCGACCAGGGTCTCGAAGCCCGCCGTCACCAGCGACGAGATCCCGCCGCAGAGCACGGTCTGCTCGCCGAACAGGTCGGTCTCGGTCTCCTCGGTGAAGGTGGTCTTGATGCCGCCGGCCCGCAGCCCGCCGAGCGCCTTGGCGTACGAGAGCACCAGCGGCCAGGCCTGCCCGGAGGTGTCCCTCTCGACCGCAACCAGCACCGGCACCCCGCGCCCGGCCGCGTACTCACGCCGCACCAGGTGCCCGGGGCCCTTGGGGGCCACCATGCAGACATCGACCCCCTCGGGGGCGGTGATGTAGCCGAAGCGGATGTTGAAGCCGTGCCCGAAGAAGAGAGCATCGCCGGCTACCAGGTGGGGGGCGATCTGCTCGGCGTACAGGCCGCGCTGGACCTGGTCCGGGGCCAGCACCATCACCAGGTCGGACTCCTCCACGGCGTCCGCCACCGACAGCACCCGCAGGCCCTCGGCCTCGGCCTTCTCCCGGGACTTCGAGCCCTCGTGGAGCCCGACCCGGACATCCACCCCGGAGTCGCGCAGGTTGAGCGCGTGGGCGTGGCCCTGCGAGCCGTACCCGATCACCGCGACCGAGCGGTTCTGGATGATCGAGAGGTCGGCGTCGTCGTCGTAGAACACTGTTGCTGCCATCTGGGTCTCCTTGCCTGGGTTCAGAACGCGTCAGGCGCGCTCAGCCTTCGGGGTCTTGTCGTAGCGGCTGCGGTCGGTGATCGCCCGCACCCCGCGTCCTAGGGCAACCGAACCAGACTGGACCAGCTCGCGCACCCCGTACGGCTCGAGCAGCTCCAGCAGGGCCCGGATCTTGCTGTACGAGCCGGTCGCCTCGATCACGATCGACTCCGGAGCCACGTCCACGATCCGGCCCCGGAACATCGTGGCGATCTCCATCAGCTGGCTGCGGCTGCGGGCGTCGGCCCGGACCTTGACCAGGATCAGCTCCCGACGGACCGCCTCACCGGCGGCGAACTCGAGGATCCGGATCACCTCGACCAGCTTGTTCAGCTGCTTGGTGATCTGCTCCAGGACCTGCTCGGACTCGGCCTCGATCACGATCGTAACCCGGGAGTACGCCGGGTCCTCGGTCGGGCCGACCGCCAGCGACTCGATGTTGAACCCGCGCCGGGCGAACAGCCCGGCGATCCGGGCCAGCACGCCGGGCCGGTTCTGGACCAGCACGCTCAGGGTGTGAAACTGGCTCACAGCTCCTCCTTGTCCCACACCGGGGCCATGTCCCTGGCGATCTTGATGTCTGAGTTGCTGGTCCCGGCCGCCACCATCGGCCAGACCATCGCGTCCTTGTGCACGACGAAGTCGACCACCACCGGCCGGTCGTTGATCTCCAGGGCCTGCAGGATCACCGCGTCAACCTCCTCGGGCCGCTCGGCCCTCAGCCCGACGCAGCCCATCGCCTCGGCCAGCTTCACGAAGTCGGGGATCCGGTACGAGTGGAGGTCGGTGTTCGAGTAGCGCCCGTCGTAGAAGAGGGTCTGCCACTGGCGCACCATGCCCAGCGACTCGTTGTTGATGATCGCGATCTTCACCGGGATGTGGTTCAGGGCACAGGTGACCAGCTCCTGGTTGGTCATCTGGAAGCAGCCGTCCCCGTCGATCCCCCAGACCAGGGCGTCCGGCTGGCCGACCTTGGCCCCCATCGCGGCCGGCACGCAGTAGCCCATCGTCCCGGCACCTCCGGAGGTGAGCCAGGACCGTGGCCTGCCGTGCGGCAGGAAGTGGGCCGCCCACATCTGGTGCTGCCCCACGCCGGTGGCGTAGATCGCGTCGGGACCGGACAGCTCCCCGATCCGCTTGATCACCTCCTGCGGCAGGAGGCGGTCGTCCATCGGGTCACCGGCGTCGGTCGGGTAGCGCTCCTGCAGCCCCAGCAGGTAGTCGGTCCAGGCGGACAGGTCCCGCCTGGGCTGCCGAGACAGCTGCTTGAGCAGGTCGGTGAGGAAGAGCTTGGCGTCGCCCACCACAGGCAGGTCGGCGACCCGGTTCTTGCTGATCTCGGCCGGGTCGATGTCGCAGTGGATCACCGTGGCCTCGGGCGCGAAGCTCTCCAGCTGCCCGGTCACCCGGTCATCGAAGCGCATCCCGACAGCGATGAACAGGTCACAGCGCTGCAGAGCGCCAACCGCGGCCACCGACCCGTGCATGCCGGGCATGCCCAGGTTGAGCCGGTGGCTGTCCGGAAAGACGCCCCGGGCCATCAGGGTGGTCACCACGGGGATCCCGGTGGCCTCCACCACGGCCGCCAACGCCTCACTGGCACCGGCCCGGGCGACTCCCCCGCCGATCACCAGCACCGGCCGCTGGGCCTCGGCCACCATCCGGGCCGCCTGTGCCACCTGCCGCGTGTGGGGGCGGACCGTGGGCCGGTACCCCGGCAGGTCGACCTTCGGAGGCCAGCGGAAGGTCGTGGTCGCCGCCAAGGCGTCCTTGCTGATGTCGACCAGCACCGGTCCGGGCCGGCCGGTGCCGGCGATCTCGAAGGCCTCAGCGAGGGCCTGAGGGATGTCATCGGGGTTGGTCACCAGAAAGTTGTGCTTGGTGATCGGGAGGGTGATGCCCCGGATGTCGGCCTCCTGGAAGGCGTCGGTCCCGATCGCGTGGGAGTTCACCTGGCCGGTGATGGCGACGATCGGCACCGAGTCCATGTACGCGTCTGCCAGCCCGGTCACCAGGTTCGTCGCCCCAGGTCCGGAGGTCGCGATGCAGACCCCGACCCGGCCGGTGACCATCGCGTACCCCTCGGCCGCGTGGGCGGCGCCCTGCTCGTGCCGGACCAGGATGTGGCGGATGCTGGAGTCGAACAGCGGGTCGTACGCGGGGAGGATCGCCCCACCCGGGATTCCGAAGACTACCTCGGCACCGAGGCTCTCCAGCGACCTGACGAGTGCCTGGGCGCCCGTCACCTGGGTCTGATCAGCGGCCTGGTCCGTGCTGGCCATCAGTGCTCCTTGGTGTTGATGGGGTCGTCTGTGCGGTGCTCATGAAAAAACCCTCGCTGCTGGTGGCAGGCGAGGGTGCGTGTCTGACGCCTCAGTGGGCGGGACACGCGGTCACGGTACGAGCACGGGTTGCACGGGCGCCACTCTGGCCGACCGACAAGGAGCTCGTCAACAGATGTCCACTTTGTGGACGGTGCGGGGCCAGCCAGGCCAGCCCCGCACCAAGAGCTCAGGACTCGGCGGCCGGGCTCAGTGCCGCCGTCGGCAGGCCGCGGGCGAGCCTGGTCAGCGCCAGCCCCAGCAGTCCCACCACCAGCCCCAGAGTGATCGCCAGCAGGCAGACGCCGTAGCCCAGGACCGAGGTCAGCAGCGAGGCCCGCAGGAGGGAACCGTTCTGGACGATGCCCCGCTGCTGGGCGTACTTGTCCGCCAGCTCGGGGTGGCCCTCGTTCTTCGCTTGGTTGGCCAGCGCACCCAGCTCGGCGAAGGTCTTGCCGCCCGAGGCGCTCAGGGAGTGCTTGCGGATCGTCTCGGTCTGCGCGTAGGCGCTGAACGGGCCGTTGACATCGTCACCCGCCAAGAACGAGCTGTCGGCAGACACGGTGACCTTCTCGGCGGCCAGCTGGGAGGTGATCACACCCCAGAAGACACCTCCCGACACCACCAGGAGCAGGCCTGCCACGATCGACAGTGCGCCGATCAGCCGTACGGATCGTGCCATCGCGATGATTCTCCTCTGTTCTGAGCCCCCTTCTCATCAAATCGTAAACTACTTCTCGTGGTCAGCCCTCCGCAGACCGACGGGGCCGCTCTTGCTCGTCCCGGTGGCACCTGGGGAACCCACCGGGGCCACCGCCCAGGAAGCGCTGGTGGCCTCAGGGGCGTCACCGAGGAGTCTGAACGCCCCTCCGCCGCCGCAGGTGCTGAACCAGCTCCCCGGTCATGCCCAGAACCAGCACCGAGCCGAGCACCGGCCCGAGGCTGCCCACGATGTTCTGGCTCACGGAGTAGCCGAGCTCGACCCGCCCGCCGTACGGCAGGACCGCCAGCGGCAGGCAGAGCGCGAGCCACACCATCCAGACCCGCGCTGTCCACTGGGCCCAGGCCGGAACCCGGCAGCCAGGCAGCGAGACCGCCACCAGCAGCACCACCGCCCAGACGTGGTGGTGGGTCCACGACAGCGGCGAGGCCAGGCAGGTGGCCAGACCCACCAGCCCGACGGCGAACACCTGCTCGTCGCGCCGCCACCAGGAGGCGGCCACCAGCGTGGCCAGGCCGGCCACCAGGAAGCCCAGCAGCAGCGCCACAACCACGGTCGGCCGGTCCTCGGCGAACCACCGGGTCAGCACGCCGCTCATCCCCTGGTTGCCCACGTACACCGGCCCGGCGGTGTTCACCTCGCCCTGCCCCAGGCCGCGCCAGAAGTGCATCGACTCGCTCGGCAGCAGCAGGAAGCCGATCCCGGTGAACACCAGGAACGACACCAGCCCGACGACGGCCGCGCGGTACTTGCGGATCAGAACCGCGAAGACCAGGAACAGCAGTGGCGTCAGCTTGATCGCCGCGGCCAGGCCGATCAGTGCTCCCTGCGGGACCCGGCGCCGCTCACCCGGAGCGTCCGGCAGCAGGTCGGCCACCACCAGCGCCATCAGCATGGTGTTGACCTGCCCGTAGCCGACCGTGGTCCGGATCGGCTCCATCGCCACCACCAGCACCGCCGCCAGCGCTCCCAGCAGCCAGCCCCGGGGTACCCGGCAGCGGCGCAGCACCACCACCAGGGCCCAGGTCCCCAGCAGCGTCCAGAGCACCTGCCACAGCAGGTACGGCCCCACCAGGAGCGGGGTCATCAGCACCGCCGCTATCGGGGGGTAGATGAACTTGAGGTGGTCGTCGGGGGTGCTGGTGAGATAGATGTCACGGCCGTTGACCAGGTCCTCGACCGCCAGGTGGTACACCCGCAGGTCAATGGTGTTGGGGTGGTACGGCAGCAGCTGCCCCTTGGAGATGATCAGCGGCAGCAGCACCAGCGAGACCAGGAACGCTGGCACCAGCTCCACGACCTGCCGCAGCGCCCGCTCCCGGGTGCTCACCCGGCCTCCCCCAGCAGCCGGTGCAGCTCGTCCAGGTCCCGGCTGGCGTCCCGGTCCATCAGCGCGGCCATCCCAGGCGCCGAGGCGTACCGGGGGACCAGGTGGACGTGCAGGTGCCCCACCTCCTGCCCAGCCACCGGTCCGGCGTTGACGACGACGTTCATCCCGTCGGCGGCCAGCCTCTCAACCAGCCTCGGGACGACGGCCTCCAGTGCTGGCTGCACCTCGGACCAGGCGGCCGGGTCCGCGACCAGGTCGCTGACATGACGACGCGGGACCAGCAGGGTGTGCCCGTCGTGCCAGGGCTCGATGTCGAGGAAGGCGACCGCCTGCTCGTCCTCGTACACCCTGCGGCTCGGGATCTCGCCGGCGATGATCCGGCAGAAGAGGCAGTCGTTCATGCGCCCGGCCCCGCGACGACATTGACGAAGGGCTCCCCGGCCAGCAGGTGGCGGACCTGCTCGGCCAGCAGCCGGTCGTAGCGTGGCTGGAAGGAGGACGAGTAGCCACCCACGTGCGGGCTCAGGGTGACCCCGGGCGCGTCCCACAGCGGGTGGTCCGGGGGAAGCGGCTCGGGCTCCATGACGTCGAGCGCGAACCGCAGCCGACCGACCTCACCCAGCACCGCCTCGGTCACCAGAACCGAGCCCCGCCCGACATTGACCACCAGGGCCCCGTCAGGCAGCAGGGCCAGCATCTCGGCACTGAAGACGCCGACCGTCTCCGGGGTGGCGGGGGCGGTGATCACCACGAGGTCGACGCTGGGCAGCAGCGACGCCAGGTCCCTCGCCGCCCGTACTGGCGGGTCGGTCCGCTCGCGCCGCGCTACCCGGGTGACGCTGGCCGGCTCGAAGCCGGCCAGGCGCCGCTCGACCGCGGCACCGATCCGCCCGTACCCGTAGATCAGCACGTGCCGGTCGGCGATGGTCCGGCCTGTCTCAGGCCTCCAGGCGTGCTCGGCCTGGTCGCGGGCATAGCGGTCCAGCCCCCGGCCACTGGCCAGGGCCAGCGCCACCGCCATCTCCGCGGTCCCGACGTCGTGGACTCCGGCGGCATTGGCGAGGGCTACCCCCGGCGGAAGCGCCGCCAGCATGTGCTCGAAACCAGCCGAGCCCAGCTGGAGCAGCCGCAGCCGGGGGAAGACCTGGTCCTTGACCGCCTGCCAGGCCGCCGGCCCGGGAGTGTTCGCAAGGGCGATCAGCTCGACTCGCTCGGCCCCGTCCGGGAGTGGCGCGCTGGCGTCCGGATAGACCCCGATCTCGACCCCGGCCGGGTGCCCCACCGCAGCCTCAGCCTGCTCAATCGTGTGGTACGGGAGCCACACCGTCCTCGTCATCTGGGCATCCTCTCTGCACGTGGTCGAAGACTCGTCGACATCCGGACCGGGTGGCCGACCGCGGCCAGCGCCTGCTTCACCTCGGCGATGGCCAGCTTCTGGTAGTGGAAGACCGAGGCTGCCAGCACCGCATCAGCCCCGGCGTCCACAGCGGCCACAAAGTGCTCGGCGGTTCCGGCCCCGCCGGATGCGATCAGCGGTACGTCGACCGCGGCCCGCACGGCGCGGATCATCTCCAGGTCGAAGCCGGAGGTCGTGCCGTCGGCGTCCATGGAGTTGAGCAGGACCTCACCGGCTCCCCGGCTCACCGCCTCCCGGGCCCAGGCGACCGCGTCCAGCCCGGCCGAGCGGCGCCCGCCGTGGGTGGTCACCCCGTACCCGGACGGCATCCCAGGCTCCCGGCGGGCATCCACCGACAGCACCAGGACCTGGTTGCCGAAGCGCCCGGCGATCTCGTCGACCACGTCGGGCCGGCTGATGGCCGCGGTATTGATTCCGACCTTGTCGGCCCCGCAGCGCAGCATCCGGTCGACGTCGGCGACCTCGCGGATCCCGCCGCCGACAGTGAGCGGGATGAAGACGGTCTCGGCGGTCCGGGCCACTACGTCCCGCATCGTCGCCCGCCCCTCAGCCGACGCCGAGACATCAAGGAAGGTCAGCTCGTCAGCGCCCTCGGCCCCGTAGCGGCGGCCCAGCTCGACCGGGTCGCCGGCGTCGCGCAGGTTCTGGAAGTTGACGCCCTTCACCACCCGGCCGTCGTGGACGTCCAGGCAGGCGATAACGCGAGCTGCGAGGGGCACAACCGCCAGCCTAGCGGTGCTCGCAGGCCGGGCCTGGCGGCTGCTGCGCGGGGGCTTCCGGCAGCCTCCCGTACGAGTGGCCGCCACGCCAGACCCAATGGGCTGCGGGCCGCAGCCAGGCCACTAAGGTCGCGAGCATGCCTGACCTCGACCCCCGGTTCTGTGCTCTCCCCCTCGACGCCCTGGCCGACGCGGCCCTGCAGCGGGCCGCTGTGCTGGGCGCCACCCACGCCGATGTCCGCATTGAGCAGGTCCGTTCTGGAACCCGCTCGCTGCGCGACGGCCAGATCGACTCCACCAGTGACGAGACCACGCTGGGGCTGGGCGTCCGGGTGGTGCACGACGGCTGCTGGGGCTTCGCAGCCGGGATCACCCTCACGACCGGTGCCGCTGCGGCGCTCGCCGAGCAGGCGGTCATGGTGGCACGGGTGTCGCGGCCGCTCACCGACCGGGTCGTTGAGCTCGCGCCCGAGCCGGTCCACGTCGGCGACTGGGTCTCCTGCTTCGAGACCGACCCCTTCGAGGTCACCGAGGAAGAACGCATCGGCCGGCTGCGCCAGCTGTCTGACCAGGTCCAGCAGGCAGATGGCGTCGACCACGTCCGGGCCTGGCTGGAGATCGCCGACGAGCACACGTACTACGCCGACTCGGCTGGGACCCGCACCCGGCAGCGCCGGGTCCGGATCTTCCCCGAGCTGGAGGCGGTCAGCACGGCCTGCGGGTACTCCTCCATGCGCAGCTGCAACCCGCCCGCGGGCCGGGGCTGGGAGTACCTGGCCAGCAACCAGGGCTGGGACTTCGACTCCGAGGCGGCCCAGCTGCCGGACTGGCTGGCAGAGCACGTGGCTGCCCCCTCGGTCGAGCCGGGCCGCTACGACCTGGTGGTTGACCCCACCAACCTCTGGCTCACGATCCACGAGTCGGTCGCCCACGGCACCGAGCTCGACCGGGCGCTGGGGTACGAGGCCGCGTACGCCGGGACCTCGTTCGCGACCGCGGACGGGCTCGGGAGCCTGCGGTACGGCAGCGACTGCATGACGGTCACCGGGGACCGGGTCACCGAGCACGGGCTGGCGTCCTGCGGCTGGGACGACGAGGGGGTCGCCGCCCAGAGGTTCGACCTGATCCGCGACGGGGTCCTGGTGGGCTACCAGCTGAACCGGCAGATGGCGGCCGAGCAGGGGCTGGAGCGCTCCAACGGCTGCGCCTTCGCCAGCTCTGGCAGCCAGATCCCGCTGCAGCGGATGCCGAACGTCTCGCTGCAGCCGGCGGACACCGAGGTCAGCGTCGCCGACCTGGTCGGGCAGGTCGAGAACGGCCTGTACGTGGTAGGCGACAAGTCCTGGTCGATCGACATGCAGCGCTACAACTTCCAGTTCACCGGGCAGCGCTTCTACCGGATCCGCAACGGCCGGTTGCAGGGGCAGGTCCGCGACGCGGCCTACCAGGCCACGACCACCGACTTCTGGGGCTCGATGACCGCCGTCGGCGGGCCTGGGACGTACCGGCTGATGGGGGCCCTGGACTGCGGCAAGGGGCAGCCTGGGCAGCGGGCCCCGGTCTCGCACGGGACACCAGCCGCCCTGTTCCGCGCCGTGAACGTGCTCAGCACCGAAGCCGAGGGAGGCCGCTGATGAGCCAGGAGACGACCTGGATCGAGCAGGCGCTGGCGGCCAGCAGCGCTGACGACTGCGTGGTGATCCTGCGCGACACCACCGAGGCCAACCTGCGCTGGGCGCTCAACGCCCTGACCACCAACGGTCAGACGCACAGCCGGACCGCCTCGGTGGTGGGGGTGGCCCGTCGCAACCAGGTGGGCCACGCCGCGGTGGTCTCCGGGCCGGTCAGCGACGGGTCGGACCTGGTGGCTCTGGTACGGCAGGCCAGCGCGGCAGCGACCGAGGCCCCGGCCAGCGAGGACTCGGCTCCGCTGCCGGAGCCGGTGGTGGACCCGGACTACGAGCTCGGCGCGGAGCCGACCGGCATTGGGGTCTTTGCCGACCTCGCCGCTGGGCTGGGTCGTGGGCTCACGGCCTACCGGGAGGCAGGCAACGAGCTCTTCGGCTTCGCCCAGCACCGGGCCACCACGACCTGGCTGGCGACCTCAGCCGGCGCTCGCCGGCGGCACCTGGAGCGCTCCGGCATGATCGAGGTCAACGCCAAGCACCCGGACCGGATCGGCTCGGCCTGGGTCGGCCAGGCCACCACCGACTTCACCGATGTCGACGCCGACGCCCTGGTCGCCGAGGTGACCAGGCGGCTGGGCTGGTGCGAGAACCGCATCGAGCTCCCGGCGGGGCGCTACGAGACGATCCTGCCCCCGTCGGCGGTCGCGGACCTGATGATCCTGGCGTACCTCTCCATGAGTGGCCGTGACGCCCAGCAGGGCCGCAGCGTGTACGCCGGCCAGAAGCCCGGCACCACCCGGGTCGGCGAGCGGCTGGCCGGGCTCGACCTGTCGCTGTGGAGCGGCCCCGGCTCGATGCCCGCGGCTCCCTTCGCCGTGGTGCCCTCCTCGGAGGCCGGTATGACGTCGGTGTACGACAACGGGGCGGACGTGTCCCGGCAGGACTGGCTCACAGACGGGGTGCTGACGCAGCTCATCTACCCCCGGGCCGGTGCCGAGCGGGCAGGGCTCGACGGGCTGCGGTTCCCGACCGCGAACCTCACCCTCGACGCCGGCTCGCCGACCAGCCTGGAGGAGATGATCGCCAGCACCCGCCACGGGCTGCTGCTGACCTGTCTGTGGTACATCCGACCGGTCGACACCGAGACCCTGCTCGCCACCGGGCTGACCCGCGACGGGGTGTACCTCGTGGAGGACGGGTCGGTCGTCGGCATGGTCAACAACTTCCGCTTCAACGAGTCCCCGGTTGACCTGCTGCGCCGGGCCACCCAGGCCAGCAGCAGCCAGCCCACCCTGTGCCGGGAGTGGAACGGCTACTTCACCTGGACCTCGATGCCTGCGCTTCGGATCCCGGACTTCAACATGTCGACCGTCTCGAGGGCCTACTGATGAGTACCCCACCAGTCGTGAGTGAGAGCGCTGCCATCTTCACCCCCGAGGCGCCCTGGCCTGCCTACCGTCCTCGCTGTCACGCCGGCCCGGTCACCGGGTCGGCAGGCTCGGGGGGAGCACCATCATGCTGACGTCTCAGTGGGCTCGCAGGGGCCTGGTCGCGCTGGTCGCCGTGGCTGCGGCTCCGGCTCTGAGCACGGCGCTCACGTACGACGACCACGACCCGGCGCCAGCCTCGGTCGGCACGACGCAGGCCTGGCCTCAGCACAGCACCGGCTCCGCCGCGGAGGCGGGCAGCCTGGAGGCCGCCGCCTCGGCCGGTAGCCAGCCCGGCTCGGCGAGCACCGACGGGAGCCTGTCGGCCCCGGAACCCGCCAGTGCAGCCTCGCCCGCCCCTGCCAGCCCGCCAGCCCCCGGCTCTCCGGCTGCCAGCCCTGCCGGCCCCGAGCCCAGCCCGGCCCAGGCTCCGGCCGCGAGAGCAGCCGCTGCCCCTCGCACGGCCACGACCACGGCCGGCGCACCGACGCCGCGGGCCGCAGTGGCCCCCAGCGCATCACCGTTCGTCCGCTCCGCCGCCGGGAGCCGCGGCCCGGCTGCCGCGCCCAGCACCGACCCGGCCCGGCGAGTCCTGGAGCTCACCAACGCCGAGCGAGCGAAGGCGGGGCTGGCTCCGCTGACCTGGAGCCCGTGCCTCGCCCATGTCGCGCAGCCGTTCTCGCAGACGCTGGCCAGCTCCAAGAAGCTCTTCCACAACAGCATGGGGACGGTGCTGTCCGCCTGCGGGGGGCGGACGGCTGCCGAGAACGTGGCGATGGGACACCCGACTCCTGACGCTGTCGTCGCCGGCTGGATGGCGTCGCCTGGTCACCGAGCCAACATCCTCAACCCCCAGCTGAAGGCCCTGGGCGTCGGGACTGCCCGAGACGGCTCGGGGGTCATCTACTGGGTGCAGAACTTCAACGGCTGAGAGGTCGTCGACGCCCCGGGGATGAAGGGCCCGCACTCCCTTGCCCGGGGCTGTTCTGAGAACTCTCTCACAACTCCTGAAAAGCCCCCTCTTGGCCCTATGAGAATACCCTCACAGAACCCCCCAAAGAAGGACCTTCAGGCCCCCAGCTGATCGACATGACCGATCAACCCACCTGGCCAGTGGCATTTTCCCGGTCCTCAGCGGCAGAGTGAGACCCTCCTCATCTCACCCGCTAAAACAGTCAGTCATCCGTACGGTGAACTCACCAGCCCCCGCCGATGAGGCTGCTGGTCAGATCACTAAGGAATTTCTCATGTCGAATCGCGTTGCTCGCTCGCTCGCCTGGGCAGCCGTTGTGCTGGCCTTCTCTGCCCCATTCTTTTCCGGCTGGGAGCAGGTCTCGGCCGCGGCCCAGCCCGTACTGGCAGCGAGCAGCTCCGCGGTCACGCCCAGCACCACCGAACCCGCCCTGCCTGAGGTCACTGCTGCGACCCCCACGACCACCGCTGCGGCGTCTTCTTCCGCCCCGCCCGCCGCCAGCACCCGGTCCGTCGACAGCGTCCCGGCGGCTTCGGCCAGCCGAGCCACCAAGGCCAGCAAGCCCACCAGCGAGACCACCCAGCCCCAGCCGAGCCCTGCCCAGACCACTGCTCTGGCGGCCACCACCCCGGCCGACAGCGGTGTCGAGGGCCGCGCCCAGGTCGTCAGCAAGGCCACCCCGTTCCGGGCCGCGGGTGCAACCCGGCGCGGAGGCCCGGTCACCACCCTCCCGACCCCGAGCACCGTCGTCGGCCCGGTCCTGCCACCCCCCGTCGTCCAGGACGCCCCTGGTGTGGTCACGGCTCGGACCGACCTGGCGGCGTCGGTCCTGGCACTCACCAACCAGCAGCGGCTCCAGGCCGGGCTGCCGGCCCTCGCGCTCAACAGCTGCACCAGCTCCCGGATCGCCCAGCCCTGGGCCATCCACATGGCCACCGTGCAGCGCTCGTACCACAGCGCCGTGCACCAGGTCCTGTCCAGCTGCGGCGGGGTTACCGCCGGTGAGAACATCTCCTCCGGCTGGACCAGCCCAGAAGCGGCCGTGGCGGCCTGGATGGGCTCCCCCGCGCACCGAGCCAACATCCTCAACCGGAGCTTCACCACCATCGGGATCGGGATCGCCCAGGCCCCTGACGGCACGTTCTACTGGGTGCAGAGCTTCAACGGCTGACCCCCACGCCGTTCTCCCTGTGCCGGTACGCGCGGGCTCAGTCCGTGCCGGGAACGCCCAGGTCGACCACCCCGCGCCGCATCGCAGCCACCAGCAGGCGGCAGGTGGTCCGCAGCTGGCCTGGGCCGGCGACACCGACCAGCTGGCTGGCGGTGTCGATCACCTGCCGGATCCAGCGCGCCAGGTCGCCGGCGGTGAAACCGGTCTGCCGTAGCACGTCGGCCAGCTCGCCCCCGTCGGCCCAGGCGTACGCAGCCTCGGCAAAGCCGATGTCCGGCTCCGGGCCCCGCTCCACCCGGTGGTCGCGCTCCACCAGGCTGACCTCGCGCCAGACGCGCCGCAGCGAGGTCTGGGCCTGCTCGCTGGCCCGGTCTGGCATCCGCGCAGGCCGGCGGGCATCCGCGGGGCGGGCCTGGAAGACCAGGCTCGACAGCACCGCCGCCAGCTGCGGCACCGAGAGGTCCGTGAAGACCCCGGCCTGCACGCACTCGGCGGTCACCAGGTCCATCTCCCCGTAGACCCGCGACAGCACCCGCCCCCGCTCGGTGACCTGCTGCCCCTCGTCGTCGAGGTACCCCAGGCTGGCTAGCACCCCGCAGACCCGGTCGAACGACCGGGCGATGGTGCTGCTGCGCTCCTCGGCCCGGGAGCGTGCCTGCTCGACCTCCCGCTCCAGGCGAAGCGCCTGCTCCGCCAGGCGGGCGTGCTGCTCCCGGTCTGGGCAGGCGTGGCAGGGGTGGGCCCGCAGCTCCAGCCGCAGGGTCTCCACCTCAGCCATCGCGTCAGAGTCGGCACGGTCACGGTAGCGCGGGTCGGGCAGGTCGATCTCCCGCAGCCGGGACCGGAAGGCCGCGGCCAGGTTCCGCCGGGACGCCGCCTCCTTGGCGTGGAAGTGCTTCGGCACCCGGACCCGGCCCACCACCAGCGGCGGGGTTGGGAAGTCGGTCAGCGTCAGCGGCTTCAGCTGGTTGGCCTCGGTCATCACCAGCGGCGAAGGCCCCTCCCGCCCGTTCACGCGAGGCTCCACCACCGCCGCCCAGCCCCGGTGCCGGCCCGCCGGCACCGAGATGATGTCGCCCGGCTTGAGCTGCTGCAGTGCGCTCAGCGCCTCCGCCTGCCGGTCGCTGCGGCGGGCCCGTGCGGCCTGGGCCTCCAGCCGGCGGACCTGCTCGCGCAGCCGGGCGTACGCGACGAAGTCGCCGCGCTCGCAGTGGGCCTGCTCCCACAGCTCGGCCACCTGGCGCTGGTGGCGCCGCACCGTACGGGAGGCCGCCACCACTCCCCGGTCGGACTGGAACTGGGCGAAGCTCTGCTCCAGCACCGCCCGGGCCCGCTCCCGGCCCAGCGTCGCGACCAGGTTCACCGCCATGTTGTAGGTGGGCCGGAAGGCTGACCGCAGCGGGTAGGTCCGCCGAGCCGCGAGCCCGGCCACCGCGCGCGGGTCGAGCCCCGGCTGCCAGCTGACCACCGCGTGCCCCTCGACGTCGATCCCCCGCCGCCCGGCACGACCAGTGAGCTGGGTGTACTCCCCCGGCGTGATGTCGGCGTGCGACTCGCCGTCGTACTTCACCAGCTTCTCGATCGCGACCGTCCGGGCCGGCATGTTGATGCCCAGGGCCAGGGTCTCGGTGGCGAAGACCACCTTCAGCAGCCCCTCGGTGAAGGCCACCTCGACAGCCTCCTTAAGCGCCGGGAGCAGCCCTGCGTGGTGGGCGGCGACGCCGCGCTGAAAGGCCGTCAGCCAGCGGTCGTAGCGCAGAGCGACCAGGTCCTGCTCGCTCAGGCCGACGGTGTGCTCCGTCGCGATCTGGTGAAGCGCCCGGCGCTGCGCCGGGGTGGTCAGCCGGACCCCGTCGGCGATCAGCTGGGACACCGCCTGGTCACAGCCCTGCCGGCTGAAGACGAAGATGATCGCCGGCAGCAGCCCGGCGCCGTCGAGGGCCTGCACCATCTGGGAGCGCCGTGGGACCAGGCTCGGCCCCTCGCTCCAGCGCTGGTGCGCGGCCCCGCCCATGCGCCCCGAGCCGTACCGGGGACTGCGTCGACCCTTGCCCGAGGCGCCCCGCGGCCGACGGGCGTCATCGCGGGTCCGGCGGTCCTGCCGAGCCAGCTTCAGCAGCTCGGGATTCACGTCCGCTGGCCCGCCCGGCAGGGCCCGCGCGGTCGGCGCCTCCTGGGCGAAGAGGTCGTACAGCCGGGACCCGGCCAGGACGTGCTGGTACAGCGGCACTGGACGGTGCTCGCTGACCACCACCGCGACCGCACCCCGGACCTCCGACAGCCAGTCCCCCAGCTCCTCGGCGTTAGAGACCGTGGCCGACAGCGCCACCACCTGGACCGACTCCGCCAGACCCAGGATCACCTCCTCCCACACCGGGCCGCGGAACCGGTCGGCGAGGTAGTGGACCTCGTCCATCACCACGTACCCCAGCCCGGCCAGGGTCGGTGACGAGGCGTAGATCATGTTGCGCAGTACCTCGGTGGTCATCACCACCACCGGGGCCTCCGAGCTGATGCTGACGTCACCGGTCAGCAGGCCGACCGCCTCCGTGCCGTGCTCGGCGACCAGGTCCCGGTACTTCTGGTTCGACAGTGCCTTGACGGGGGCCGTGTAGAAGCACTTGCGCCCCTGGGCCAGGGCCAGGTGGGCGGCGAACTCCCCCACCACAGTCTTGCCGGCCCCGGTCGGCGCCGCTACCAGGACCCCCGAGCCGGACTCGAGGTGGGCGCAGGCCACCCGCTGGTAGTCGTCGAGCGGGAACGGGTAGCGGGCCGCGAACCGGAGCAGCTCCGGGCCGGGCTCAGGCGCAGCAGTGTCAGTCATCGCGGCCAACCTACCGGGCCAGGCGGCGACGGCCAGTCAGGAGCGCTGCTTCTCGCCCGGTGCGTACACCACCAGGGCCCCCGGCGCTGCTTCCAGCAGCAGCGGGGTGGGCCCCAGCGCCTCCCCGTCGGCCATCGCATACAGCTCATCACCGTCAATGGTCACCCGCTGCGCCCGCAGCCGCTCGACGGCCGGGTCAGACACGAAGGAGCCGCTGAACATCGAAGGCAGCAGCCGCAGCAGTGTGGCCCGGCTGACCGGGTGCACCACGGTGACGTCGAGCAGTCCGTCGGTGATCGAGAAGTCGGGCGCGATCCGCATCCCGCCCCCGAACAGGCCGGCATTGGCCACCGCGACCAGCATCGCGGTCTGGCGACGGGCGACCCCGTCGATCGAGATCTGGTACCCGACCGGCTCGAAGGCGGCCAGCTCGGCCAGCGCCGCGTACGCGTAGCCCAGCGAGCTGGCCCGCTTCATCGCGTTCGTTCGCCGGTTCACCCGGGCGTCGTAGCCGGTCGAGACCACCGACCCGACATAGCGCTGAGTGGCTCCCTGGGTGAGCTGGCCCTGCACCTTCGTCAGGTCCATGGTGAGGGTCCTGCCGGCAGCCACCACCCGGGCCGCCTGCAGCGGGTTGCGCGGGATCCCCACCCCGCGGCAGAAGTCGTTGCCGGTCCCGGCCGGCACCAGTCCCAGCGGGACCCCGCTAGCGGCAGCGGCGTTGAGGCCGAGGTGCATCATCCCGTCACCGCCCATGACCACCAGGCAGTCCTGCCGCCCACCCACCGGGTGCGGGCGGGCCGTCTCCACTGCCGCGATGCAGCGCAGCCGGGCCTCCTCGTACGAGGTGGCCTGGTGGACCCGCAGCGACGCCTCGGGAACCTTGCCGAGCAGCTCGCGCACCACCTTAGGCAGCATCTTGCCGGCCCGGCCCCGCCCAGCGGTCGGATTCACCACCAAGGTGATGGCGGCGGCCTCGCGCGCCATCAGTCGAGGCTGACCGACATCTCGTCGGCCGCCAGCCGCTTCGCGCGGCGCTTGTCGTGGCGTCGGCAGATCAGCTCTGCGATCAGGTACATCAGCGCCATCGGCAGCGACAGCGCGATCATGGAGAAGGGGTCGGTGGACGGGGTCGCGACCGCTCCGAAGACGAAGCACAGGAAGATCGCCACCGTACGGGCCTTGCCCAGCTGCTCACCGGTCACCACGCCGGCCAGGTTCACCATGACCAGCACCACTGGCAGCAGGAAGGACAGCCCGAACATCAAGATCAGCAGCAGCTCCAGCTTCAGGAAGTCCTGCACGTCCTGCATGTTGGTGACACCCTGCACGGTGAACTCGAGCATCACCGCGATCCCCTTCGGCAGCACCACATAGCCCAGGGAGCAGCCAGCCAGGAAGAGCGGGACCGCGGCCCCGATGAAGCTGATCGCGTACCTGCGCTCATTCTCCAGCAGCGCCGGCACCACAAACCGCCACAGCTGCCACAGCCAGACCGGGCAGGCGGTGATCAGCCCGGCCACCGCGGAGACCTGCAGCGCCAGCATGAACGGAGACACCACGTCCTTGTTGACGAGCAAGGTGCTGGCCCCCGGGTTGGCCGCCTGGTAGTCGATGACCGCCTGCTCCCAGGGGGACCGGACGACAGCGATCAGCTGGGTGTAGAAGAACGCGGCGACGATCGTCGTCACCAGCACTGCCAGCCCCGAGACGATCACCCGGTAGCGCAGCTCGCGCAGGTGGTCGTACAGCGACATGGTGCCGTCCGGCGTCGAGGGCGGCGGCTTCAGCGCCGACCAGGTACGCCGTACGGCGGTGATCGGGGACATCGACTAGGCGCTGCGGCCCGGCTCCGGGGACACGGGCTCGGCCTTCGCCGGCTCAACCACCTCAGCGTCGAGCACGGCCGGGTCCTCGGCGGGCTCGTCCTTCTTCTTGGCCTCGACCTCGGGAGCCTTGACCTCCTCGCGGAACTCGCGAATCGCTCGACCGGCGCCCTTGCCCATCCCGGCCAGGCGGGTCCCGCCAAACAGCAGCAGGGCGACGACGAGCAGGATGACCCACTCCGCGCCGCCTGGCAGGCCGGCAACCAACGCAGTCATGTCCACTCCTTCGGTTCGACGTGCGTGCCCATCTTAGGGCCGCACCCCCAGGCGCTCGGGCGGCCGGGGCAGCTGCGGGGTGTCCAGCCCGCTGTCGAGCTCGCCCAGCCGGTCACCGATCTCAGCTGCAGCCCTTTCCAGCTCGTGCAAGAACCGGCGCCCCTTCTGGAAGACCCGAACCACGAGGTACCCGATGCCGACGATCTCGGCGACCAGGAGCACCGCAAAGACCAGCCACCACACCCGACTGACCCTACCGGCCGGCCTGGTCACCTGCCAGCCCGGCGGCCTGGTACGCGGCCAGGGCGTCTCGGGCGGCCCGCACGGCACTGTCGGCGGCACCGCGGGGGCTGACGACCTCGGCGCCGCCGCCGAGGCGCAGCAGCAGCCGCCGAAGCCAGGCCGGGTCCGCGACCAGGATCGTGACCTCCAGCCCCTCCGCGGTGCCGCGGCGGGACTGGACCGGGACGTACTCGGCCAGCCAGGTGGCCTCCGGGGCCAGCCGCAGCACCACCTCGGCGGCGCCGGCGGCCCGCAGCCAGTCCGGGCGGCTGGGCGGCGGCCCGTGGTCGGCGACTCTCTCGCCGGTCGGCTCGGCGGCCACCAGCCGGTCCAGCAGGTAGGTCCGCCAGCCGCACCGGTCCAGTGACCAGGCCTCGAGGTAGACGTACCCGTCGCGCAGGCTGAGGGTCACCGGGTCCACCACCGGGTAGGTCTCGCCGCGCGACTGCCCGTCGTACGTCAGTCGCAGCCGCTGACCCCGGGCGATCGCCTCGGTCACCTGGGCCCGGGTCTCCTCCTGCCCGGCCGCGACGCTCACCAGGACCTCGCCCTCAGCAGTGCTCAGGCGCTGCAGCTTGGCGACGGTGGAGTCGATCACCGGGTACGTGTCGGGGCTGGCCACCTCGCGTACGGTCTGCACCGCGGCGAGCAGCGTCAAGGCCTCGTCCGGGGTCAGCCGCAGCGGCTTGGCCAGCACCTCGGCATTGCCCAGGAGCACCACCCCGTCGTCGATCGCGTCCAGGTCGACCTCGAACAGGTCGTTCGGCATCCCCCCGGGCAGCCCGCAGAAGAGAGCGACCTGAAGGTCCTTCCGCAGCTGCTGAGGAGTCGTCCCCAGTGCCCGAGCGGCCTCCTCCAGGCTGATCCCCTGGCGAGCCTGGAGGTACGGGATGGCCACCAGCAGCCGGGCCACCTGCTGCGCGGACGTGCTCATGACACCTCCTCGCTGAGGGGGCGCGCAGCGACCCCGGCCAAGCGCCGCAGCACAGCCTGCTGCAGCTCGGCCGGAGCCAGCACCAGCACGTCGGGCCCGGCCTCGGCCACCTCCCCCGCGAAGAGCTCGACCAGCCCGTACTCGACCTCGAAGCTCCGGTACCCCTCGGGCGCCGGCTCGTCGCAGGGCTCGCCGCGTCGGCGCAGCGCCGGCGCGGCCACGCCCCGGACCGCGACCGTGGCCCGCTGACCGGTCTGCGGCGGCTCCAGGCTCTCGGTCGCCGCCTGCAGCAGCGCCGGCTCAGGGCGCGGGTACGCCTCGGGCTGGCCCTCGGTCACGGCGCTCAGCACCCGGGAGACCTTGAACACCCGGGGCTGGTCTCGGTCCGCGTCCCGGCCGACCACGTACCAGGCGCCCTTGCGGTGCAGCACGGCCCAGGGCTCGACCAGGCGGCTCTGGCCCGGCTGCCGGTACTCGAAACGGACCCGGGTCCGGCTAGCCACAGCCTCCCAGAACAGCAGAAAGGTCGGCTCCGGGGTCGACACCGCCGCGGTCACCGCCGACAGCCGTCCCGGGTCGGTCTCGATCCCGGCGGCTCGCAGCTTGCCGACCGCGGTGGCTGCCTGCGGGCTCAGCGCGGCGTGCGCGAAGACCTGAGAGGCCAGTCCCAGCACCATCCGCTCCTCGGCGGTGAAGTCGACCGGTGGCAGCTCGAAGTCGCTGCGCCGGACCCGGTAGCCGACCTCGTCGTCGAAGAAGCTGTCGTTGGAGCCGGTCTCAACCGGGATCCCCATCTGGCGCAGCTCGTCCTTGTCGCGCTCGAAGGTCCGCTGGAAGGCGCCGTCGGACAGCCCCCGGTACCCCTCCACCAGGTCCCGGATCTTCTCCCGCGGCAGGTACCGGGTCGCGCTGAGCAGGCAGATCAGCAGGTTCAGCTGCCGTTCTGACTTCCGCTGGGTCATCTCGTCCTCCCGTGCTGGTGACAGTCTTGCAGCACCTGGCCCGACAATGGGGCCATGTTCGGCCGCTTCGCCCCGTCCCCCACCTGCGACCTGCACCTGGGGAACCTGCGCACCGCCCTGGTGGCGTGGCTGGCTGCCCGCGCATCAAGACGGGGCTTTCTGGTCCGGGTCGAGGACCTCGACCAGCAGCGGGTGGCGGCCGCCCCCGGGGTGGCCGAGCGCCAGCTGGCAGACCTGGCGGCGCTGGGGCTAGACCACGACGGGGAGGTGGTCTGGCAGTCGCAGCGCCTGGACCGCTACCGGGCGGCGCTGGAGAGGCTCGAACGGTACGAGTGCTTCTGCACCCGGCGCGAGATCGCCGAGGCGGCGCAGGCCCCGCACGCGGACGGGTTCCGTCCGTACCCGGGGACGTGCCGGAACCTGACCGAGGCCGAGCGCCGCCGCCGGCGGGCGGTCCGCGCCCCGGCCTGGCGGGTACGGGCGGGGGGCGCGGTGGTCCGGGTCGAGGACCTGCTCTGCGGCACGGTCGAGATGGAGGTGGATGACTTCGTGGTGCAGCGCGGCGACGGCACCGTCGCGTACCACCTGGCCGTGGTGGTCGACGACGCCGCTCAGCGGGTCGACCAGGTGGTTCGCGGGGACGACCTGCTGACCTCTGCCCCACGGCAGGTCTGGCTGGCCCGGGCCCTGGGGCTCGAGCCGGTACGGCAGTACCTGCACCTCCCGCTGGTGGTCAACGCTGACGGGGTCCGGCTGGCCAAGCGGGACCGGGCGGTGACGCTGGCCGAGCTGGCCGCGGCTGGTCGCAGCCCGGCCCAGGTGGTGGCCTGGATCGGGTCCTCACTCGGGCTGTGCCGCCCCGACGAGCCGGTCACCCCGCAGCTGCTGCTGGACCGGTTCGACCCGGCCCGGCTGCCCCGGACCCCGTGGGTGGTCTGAGCCGGGTCAGCTCGGGTTCTCGTACGCGAAGAGAATGTCCACCACGTACACGGTGGTCTCGCCAGGGTTGATCTTCTTGCGCGGGTCCCCCGACGGGTAGCCAACGGCGGGCGGGGCGATGATCAGCAGCCGGCTGCCGACGGGCTGGTTCACGAGGGCCTGCTGCCAGGCCGGCAGGGTCTTCGCCAGGGCCCCGTCCTGCGGCTTGTAGCCCTTGTCCTTGTCGCCGTACGTGGTCCGGACCATCTTGCCGGTGCTCCAGGCGTACTCGACGAAGTTCACCCGGACCGAGTCCGCCGCCGCCACCGGGGTCCCGGTGCCCTTGATCAGCGGCTGGACCACGAGGCTGGTGGGCGCCGGGGTGTCCTTGGGAACCGTGACCACTGGCTGGTCCAGGTCCCCCTTCACTGTCGGCAGCCCAGCGGGAGCGGTGACCCGCTCCCCGCTCGGCTCGGTGCGGGAGACGTCGATGATGTCGACCACGAAGACCAGGCAGTCGTCAGCCTCGATCCCGGCCTGCGGGTTGCCGCCCTGGGACCCGTACCCGTCAGGTCCGGTGATCCCGATCAGGACCCGGCTGCCTGCCTTCTGCCCGATCAGCCCGGTGATGAAGCCCTTGATGAGCCCCTGCATCGGGAACACCACCGGCTTGCCCTCGGAGAAGCTCTCCTGGAAGACCGTCCCGGTCCGGCCGTTGCCGCCCCAGTAGTGGACCTTGACCATCGAGTCCTGCGTGATCTCGGCGCCGCTGCCGGGGATGATCACCTTGGACTGGGACGTGTCTACCGCCCAGGGCGCCGGAATGGTCACCGCCGGCAGCTTCTGCAGCTCCCCCGCCACGCTGATCCCGTCCAGGTTGGTCGACACCGGGACGGAGGGCTTCGGGGCACTCGAGGTCTCGCCGGGGCTCGGGCTGGCGCTGGCGACCGGGCTCTCCGAGGAGCCCGGAGCCGGCGAGCCGCTGCAGGAGGTCAGTCCAGCAACCAGGACGAGCACGGCGGCCAGGCCGCGCAGCGGGCGGAATTGGTTCCAGAGCACCGAGACAGGCTACCTGAGGTCCGACCTGGACTGCCCCACCCGACCGTGCCTCGGGCTACAGGTCCACGGCGTCCAGCAGCGCGCCGACCTCCTCCCGGGTCAGCTCGCGCAGCTCCCCCTGGCGCAGTGACCCCAGCCTGACCGGGCCGACTCGGGTCCGCGACAGCCGTCGTACCGGGTGCCCTGCCCGGTCGAACAGGCGGCGGACCACCCGGTTGCGGCCCTCGTGCAGCACCACCTCAATCAGGCTGCGTCCCCTGGCGGTGTCGACGAGCCGGACCCGGTCAGGCGTCACTGGCCCGTCGTCGAGAGTGACTCCCTGAGCCAGTCGGCGCAGCGTCCGGGGCTCGACCACACCCTCGACCTCGGCCAGATAGGTCTTGGGAATCCGGTACGAGGGGTGGGAGAGGCGGTGCGCCAGCTCCCCGTGGTTGGTGAGCAGGATCAGCCCCTCGGTGTCGGTGTCGAGGCGGCCGATGTGGAACAGTCGTTCCCGGCAGCGAGTCAGGTAGTCCCTGAGAGTCGGCCGACCTTCCGGGTCGGACATCGTCGACACCACGCCGCGCGGCTTGTTGAGCACCAGGTAGGTATGACGCCGAGCTGGCGGGATCCGCCGACCGTCGACCCGGATGTGGTCCTGGTCCGGGTCCACCCGCAGGCCCCGCTCCTGGACCACCCGGCCGTTCACCTCAACCCGGCCCTCCGCAATCATCTCTTCGGCCGCCCGGCGCGAGGCCATGCCGGCCGCAGCCAGCACCTTCTGCAGCCGCACACCGGCTCGGGCTCCCGGATCCGCTTCCACGCTGTCATCCTGGCCTGCCCCGGGTTCGCTGGTCGAGTTCTGGCCCAGGTGGCGTGTCACTGCCTCGGCCCAGCTTCGGGAAGGTCGGCCCCGGTCTGGGCGGTCGCCACCAGCTCCGCCTCGAGCTCGCTCGCGTCCGGCAGGTGGGGCGCCAGGGGTGGCAGCTCGTCCAGCGAGGCCAGCCCCATCCGTTCCAGGAAGTACCCCGTCGTGGTGAACAGCACCGCCCCCGACTGCTCGTCCCGCCCGGCCTCGGTGATCAGGTCCCGGGCCACCAGGGTCCGGACCACCCCGTCCACGTTGACCCCGCGTACAGCGGAGACCCGGCTCCTGGTGACCGGCTGCAGGTACGCGATCACCGCTAGCGTCTCGAGGGCCGCCCGCGACAGCCGAGCGTGCTGGCCCTCCAGCACGTACCGGGAGACCACGGCGGCGTGCTCGGCACGAGTCGCGTACCGCCAGCCGCCGCCGGCATGGCGCAGCTCGAAGCCCCGGTGGGTGTCGGTGTAGAACCGCACCAGCTCGGCCAGGACTGCGTCCACCCGGTCCGCCGGGACCCCGAGTGCCTGGGCCAGCTCGGCGGCGCTGACCGGCTCGGTGGCCATGATCAGCAGGGCCTCGACCGCCCCCGAGAGCTGCTGGTCGTCCGGCTCGGCGGGCGGGCTGAACGGCAGGGCCTCACTCACTCGTCTCCTCCTCGTCGTCGTTGCGGCGGGCATCGAACTCGTCGGTCACCTCGACCTCGCCCGACTCGGTCCCGGTCCAGCGGATCACCAGCTCTCCCAGGGGAGCCATCTGCTCAAACGCCACCGATGCGCTGCGGAACAGCTCCAGCAGGGCCAGGAAGCGGGCCACGGTCGTCAGCCGGTCCCCGGCGTCGGCGACCAGGGCTCGGAAGGTCGCCGACCCCAGCCGACGCAGCCGTTGCGCCACCAGCACCGCCTGGTCGGCCACGCTCACCCGGACCTGGTGGATGTGGGCCACTGAGACCTGCGGGACTGCCCGCGGCTCCATGGCCCGGGCGGCCAGGGCTGCCAGCTCGTCGGGTGACAGGCCCAGATCGACGTCGGGCAGCAGCGCCGCGTACTGGGGCTCCAGGCCACCCGGGCGGACGAAGCGGAGCCCCTCGGTGGCCAGGGTGGTCTCGATCCAGGCCGCCACCTGCTTGAAGGCCCGGTACTGCAGCAGCCGGGCAAAGAGCAGGTCTCGGGACTCCAGCAGGGCTAGGTCGTCCTCGTCGTCTACCTCGCCGTGCGGCAGCAGCCGGGCGGTCTTCAGGTCCAGCAGCGTCGATGCCACCACCAGGAAGGAGCTCGCCTGGTCGAGGTCCCAGGTTGCTCCCTGCGCCCGGATGTAGCCGATGAACTCGTCGGTCACCTGGGCCAGGGCGATCTCGGTGACGTCCAGGCGGTGCTTGCTGATCAGCTGGAGCAGCAGGTCGAACGGCCCCTCGAAGTTGTCGAGGTGGACCGAGAACTGCTCAGGGGCCGCTGCTGACACCTCAGACGCCGAGCCGCCTGAGCACGTCGGCCTGGTCCCCGTTCGACTCCAGGTCTGCCAGTGCTGACGCAATCGCCGCCCGGACCAGCCGGCCTCGGTCGACGGCAACCCCCTGGGCCCGCAGCGCCAGCCTCGCCTGCTCTAGGGCCAGCAGCTCGTCACCTGAGACGTACACCGTGATCTTCTCGTCGTGCTTCACCCGCCCCGAGGCGCTGCCCGGCTCCGGATCGGTGCTGGGTCCCGGCTGGGTCGCCCGGAACAGCTCACTCGCGCCCGGCAGCCTTACGCGTCGGGGCATCTCACCAGCACCTCTTGAGCGAGGGTCCGGTACTGCTCGGCGCCGCTCGAGGAAGGAGCGTAGGTGGTGATTGGCTCGCCGGCCACGGTAGTCTCGGGGAACTTGATCGTGCGCCGGATGACGGTGTGGAAGACCGTGTCCCCGAAGGCCTGCACCACCCGGTCCAGCACTTCCCGGCTGTGCAGGGTACGGGCGTCGTACATGGTGCCGACAATGCCGAGCAGCTCCAGGTCCTCGTTGAGCCGGTCCTGCACCTTCTCAATGGTGTCGGTCAGCAGCGCGATCCCCCGCAGTGCGAAGAACTCGCACTCCAGCGGGGTGATCACCTGAGTGGCTGCCGTGAGGGCGTTGATCGTGAGCAGCCCCAGGGAAGGCGCACAGTCAATCAGAATCACGTGGTACTGGTCACGCAACGGGTCCAGCACCCGCTTCAGGGTCTGCTCACGGGCTACCTCGCTGACCAGCTGCACCTCGGCCGCGGACAGGTCGATGTTGGCCGGCAGGATCTCGAGACCGGGGACCTTCGACTGCAAGATCACGTCCGCAGCGTCCATCCGCCGGCTGAGCAGAAGGTTGTAGATGCTGCGCTCCAGGGTGTGGGGGTTCACCCCCAGGCCAACCGAGGCCGAGCCCTGCGGGTCAAAGTCCACCAGCAGCACGCGGCGGCCGGTCTCGGCCAGCGCCGCGCCCAGGTTGATCGTGGTCGTGGTCTTCCCGACCCCGCCCTTCTGGTTGCACATTGCCATCACGACGGCCTTGCCAGGGTCGCGACGCGGTGGCCGAGGGGGTGGTAGGAACGGCCAGGGACGCCCGGTGGGCCCGATGTCACCGACCGCGGTCGTCTCCTCGACGAGCGCCCCCTGAGTGGTGTCACTGAGCACGCCTACTCCTTGCGTACAGATACGTTCGCTTGGCCGCAGGCTACCCGGACCAGGACCATTACGTCGCCCCGGGGGCGGATCTGCCCTCGTCCCGAGCCCGGGGGTGAGCCGTCAGGTACACGTCTCGGATGTGGTCGACGGTGACCAGAGTGTAGATCTGGGTGGTCGTCACCGAGGCGTGCCCCAGCAGCTCTTGCACCACTCTGATGTCGGCTCCCCCGTCGAGCAGGTGCGTGGCGTACGAGTGCCGCAGGGTGTGCGGCGAGACCTCCGTCTCGATCCCGGCCCGGAGCGCGGCGGCCCGGACCCGGTTGAACGCGCTCTGCCGGCTGAGCCGGCCACCCCGCTCGTTCAGCAGGAGGGCTGGGGTCGCACCCCCTCGGGCGGCCAGGACAGGCCGTCCCTGGACTAGCCAGGCCTCGACCGCGGCCCGGGCGTACTGACCGAGCGGGACCAGCCGCTCCTTGTCGCCCTTGCCGATCAGCCGCAGCCCGGCGTCTGGGTCCGCGAGGGCGCGGGTCAGGTCGTCGACGTCCAGCGCCACCACCTCCGAGATCCGCCCACCGGTCCCGTACAGCAGCTCGACGAGCGCCCCGTCGCGCAGCTGGGCCCTGGTCCGCGGGGCCAGCAGGTCCCCACCGGCCGCAGCCACTAGCCGGGTCACCTGGTCGACCGTGAGCGCCTTCGGCAGCCGCCGCCCGGTCCGCGGCGGCTCCAGCTGGGTGGTGACGTCGTGGGTCACCACCGACTCGCTGAGCCAGAACCGGTGCAGCCCCCGGACCGCGGCCAGCATCCGGGCCACGCTGGCCGGAGCCAGCCCCGGCCGTCCGCCGCTGCCCTGGCGCAGCTCGGTCGCGAGCTGCTGGGCCTGCTCTGCGGTGATCTGCCGCGGAGCTGTGACTCCGCAGGCGCGCAGGTGCTCGAGGTAGCGAGTCAGGTCCCCGCGGTAGCTGCTGATGGTGTTTGCCGACAGTCCCCGCTCCACCCGCAGGTGAGCCAGGTAGGCCTCCAGCTCCCGGTCCAGCAGGTCGGCCACCCGACCATGGTGCCACCACCAGCCGGGATAGGGTCGCAAGCACGTCGACGCAGGAGGAACCATGACCAACCCGCCCACCACCCCGCAGTCCTCGCCGGGCCCCGCCTCGCGTGGCTCCTCAGCCGGGGCGCCGCGCCCTGCCACCGGCGGTGCCCCTGTCCCGCCCAGGCCGGTCCCGGCGACCACACCGGCTGGCCCACCGACCCCCGCCAGGTCAGCCTCCGGCCCAGCTCCGGCCGGCCCACCACGTTCCCAGCAGCCCGGAGGCTTCCGGCGAGGCTTTGGTGCCGGGATGGGGGCAGCCCTGGGCGTCGGAGCCGTTCTCCTGGCGGTGTCGCTCCTCTCCGTCCTGGCCCTGGTCGGCATGACCGCTCTGGCCGGAAGCGGCCAGCAGCAGGCGTCGAGCGTTCCTACCCGGGTGCTCTGGGGGCCGACGACGGCGAAGGGGACCCTGTACGCGATCCAGGTCACGGGGACCATCCAGGCCTCCGCCAGCGAGGGCCTGACGCTGACCGGTGGCACGAACGGCTACGAAGTGGCTGACCTGATCGACCAGCTGAAGCCGTCCGACGCAGGTGGGCTGCTGCTGCTGATGAACACCCCCGGCGGCACCATCAACGGTTCCCGGGCGATCGCCGAGGCCGCCAACCGGTACCGGGAGCGCACCGGCCAGAAGGTCTATGCCTATGTTGAGGGGACGTCCGCTTCTGGCGGTGTGTACGCCATGGCCAGCGCCGACCGGATCACCGCCGACCACGGCACCATGATCGGAAGCATCGGTGTGGTCTCCGGGCCGTTCGCGCGGTACAAGGACGTCACCGCCACCTCGGGCACCCTGCTCACCAGCGGGGTCACCACCACCGGCGGGATCACCTATGAGTACCTCACCCAGGGCACGGGTAAGGACTTCGGGTCTCCCTACCGCGACATGACGCCCGAGGAGAAGGCGATCTGGGTGAACGGCCTGGCCAACGAGTACGAGCAGTTTGTGAACTGGGTGGCCCAGGGCCGCAAGATCCCCGCTGAGACCATCAAGACCCAGCTGGGGGCCCACCTCTACGACGCCCGTACTGCCAAGGAGAACAAGCTCATTGACGAGATGATGGGCCGGTCTCAGGCCTTCGCTGACGCGGCCCAGCTGGCTGGTCTGGACCCGAAGTCCACCAAGGTGATCACTCCCACCAACCCCAGCCTCATGGCCTCGCTGCTGGGAGCCGAGAAGAGGGTGTACGGGCAGGTGCCGGCCGCCCAGCCGGCCAACGGGCAGCCCCCGGTGGCCACCAGCGTGATCTGCACCGGGGCCCCCGTGGTTCTGGCGTACCACGGCAACCCCCGGACCATCTGCGGCTGATCCCCCGACGGCCTGTGGTCCCGGACGAGGTCATGACCAGCAGCATCGAGAGCCCAAAGACCTAGCCGCTACCGGCATCTGTCCGTCGGCGCGGTCCGGCTGCTGCAGCTGGCCGACCGGGACCCGGCCGTCGACCCAGGCCGGGTCCCGGTCCGGGGGCCCGCCAGGCAGCGGCCTGGCGACCGCTGCCGTCGGGCGAGCGAGCCTGGGTGCCGGAAGCCGAGGACCTGCCCCACCAGGAGGTCCCCACCAGAAGGTCACAGACTGGCTGGTGACGGTCAGCAGGAGCACTACCTCTCGCACATCGACAGGGTCACCCTAGCTGGGCCACTTGCTCCGGCTCTGCTCTCGACGGGCCTGGAGGGCTAGACCTGTCCTCCGCCGACGGTCTTCGCCGCCCGCCACGCCTGGGCAGCGACCTGGCACACCTCGGCACTGGCTGCGCCCACCCTGGCCTGATGAGCCAGGCTGCCCGCTCAGAAGACGCGAGCGCCGCCTCCCGGTATGGGAGGCGGCGCTCGTGCTCGTTAGGACCGGACTACTGCTGGGCCCGGCGACGCACGCTCTGGAGAACCAGGGCGCCACCGCCGATCACAGCCAGGAGACCTCCCACCAGCGCGCCCAGCGGCATGTCGGAACCCGTGTTGGGCAGCGGGGCCGGATCGCTGGGGTCGTTGGGCTGCGACGGGGGGGCGACCTCGCCGTAGTTGGTCAGGGTCAGCGACGCCTCACTGTCGTTGTCCGTAGCGGACTTCGCCGTGTCGGTGTCGATGGTCGGGACCACCAGCGGGTTCGTCTCCGGGGTCTCGCCCTTGGCCGGGGAGACGTAGGCGACGTTGCGGTACGTGACCGGGTAGGTCGTCGTGCTCGGCAGCTGGAAGGTCGCCACGATCGGCTTCCCGTCCGCCCCAGCGGCCAGCGCCTGCGACGAGGTGCAGGTCAGGCCGGTGCAGCTGTAGCCCTCACCCGAGATGCTCACCAGCGTCAGCCCCGCCTGCGGAATATCGGTCACCGACCAGCCGGCGATCGCGTCCGACGGCCCCACGTTGTGGGGAACCAGCAGGAACGAGACCTGGGTGGCCGTGGTGTACGGCGCGTTGGTGATGAGCTTCTTCGACAGGGTCAGGTTGATCTGCACCAGACCGGCGTCGAGCGTCGGCAGGTCCGTCTTGCCCGGCGCTGCGTCGTTCGTGCCCGTCACCGGGGTCTTCACCGCCACCCGGCCGTTGGCCGGAACGTCGGAGTCAGCCGCGTCGTCGCCACCGGCGTTGTCGATGGTGAGGGTCGCGCCATCCGGCTTCTGGAAGGCCAGCACGTAGTCGGTGCCCGGCTTCAGACCGGTGAAGGAGTAGTACCCCGACTCGTTGGTCTTCGTGGTCTGGACGGTCTTGCCGCTGGCATCCTCCAGGGTCACCGTGACCCCACTGGCCGGCTTCTCGCCCGGCTGCTGGATCCCGTCCCGGTTGGCGTCCCACCAGACGTAGTCACCGATCGAGACCGGGGTCTCAGCGACGTTGATGGTGGCCTGCGCGTCGTTGTCAGTACGCGAGGTCGCGGTGTCGGTGTCCAGGGTAGGAACGTCCAGCGGGTTGGTCTCTGGCACGTCACCGGGGGCCGGGGCCACGTAGGCGACGTTCTTCAGGCTGCCGGAGGTGGCAACCACCTTGACGACCGCCGTGATCGGGGCAGCCTTGGCGCCCGCCGCCAGCGGCACGTTCGAGGTGCAGACCGGCTTGGTCGGGGCCGTGGTGATGTCGCAGGTGTAGCCATCGCCCGACATCGACACGATCTGGGTCCCAGCCGGCAGCAGGTCGGTCACCGACCAGCCCTTCATGGCCTCCTGCTTGCTGTCATTCGACGGCTGCAGGGTGTAGGTGACCTGGTCACCGGTCTTCACCGGACCGCTGGCATCAACGCTCTTGGCCAGGACCAGGTTGATCGGCTCCTTGACGAACCCGAAGTCCAGCGACAGGTCCTTGGCGCCGTTGGTGGTGAGGTCCGTCGAGGTGGCCGACCCGGTCGAGGAGTCCTTCTCCCGGTCACTGCCGACGTGCTCGGTGGTCGGGACGTACCCGTCTGGAGCCTTGACGCTGACGGTGTAGTGCTGGCCAGCAGGCAGCAGAGGCAGGTTCTCGAAGAGGTAGGTACCCGTCGGGCCTGTGGTGATCGGGGCCACCGGCTTGCCGAAGATGTTCGTCACCGGCTGCCCGTCGGGACCGGTCAGAGTCAGCACGGCGCCCGAGATGCCGGAGCCGGCGCCCTCGTCCTGCAGGCCGTTGCGGTTGCTGTCGAACCAGACCGTGTCACCCACGGAGACAGCCTTCATGGTGCCCGCGCCGCTACCGCCGTTGTTGAAGTAGGACTCAGTGCGCGAGACGGTCTGCGACTGCCGACCGTCCCACTTGGCGGTCATGGTGTTGGTGATGTCACCGGCGTACCCGTCCATCACGGTCACCTTGTAGGTGAGCCGCCACCAGCCGCCCTTGGCGAGCAGCGGGGCCTTGAACTGGAAGCTCTTGCGGGCCTGGTCCAGGTTCACGGTGAACAGCGAGGAGGGCGCATCCTCCCAGACCGGCCAGGCGCCGGGAGGGTCCAGGCGGGTGGCGTGCTGGAGCACGAAGCTCCCGGGGACGATCGACTGGCCGGCGCCGACCGTGTCGTCCACGACGACGTTGTGGTAGTCCTGGCTCTGACCGGTGGTGCCCCCGGGGAAGTAGAGGTACCAGTCAGCGCCGCCGGGGTAGACCCCGCCGTCCTTCCACAGCTGCAGCCCCTCGAAGGGCACAGAGCCATCGGTCTTGTACGTGATCTTGACCGTCTCCCGCCCGATCGTGAACGGGACCTCGACAGTAGACCGCTCCTCGGCGTTCACCTGGTTCAGCGCGAACCAGACCTTGCCGCCGATGTCGAACGGGTGGGTGGCCACGAAGTCGGTCAAGGTGCACGACACACCACCGGCCGACAGCGTGCAGTTGGCCACGACGTCACCGTCGGGGTTCTTGAGAGCCAGGGAACCGGTGTTGCCCTTCATCTTGTCGGTCGGCCAGGCCATCGTGAAGGTGCTGCCCGCCGGGGTCCGGTCCGGGACAGTCCAGTCAGCGGTTACCCGAACCTGTTCCCACGGGTAGATCGGCCCGCTACCGGAGGCCGCCGTCACCTTGATGTTCTTGAAGGCGCCCGGCACCTCCGCGGCACGAGCTGGCACCGGCATCGCGAACGCGACCACCCCTAGCACCAGGCCCGTTACCAGAACCAATGCCCGCATCGCGTGGTGCGGGATCCTGCGAGTCAACACTCTTCCCCCAAGACTGGTCGTTTGTACGGGAGTGCCCCCCAAGGCACTGCAAGAGCCAACGTAGTCCCACCGGCCACTCAATAACAACCTGAGAGCATAACAACCTGGCAGCGCCAAGGCTCAGGCCGTGGTGCGGGGGCTGCGCCGCGCTGGCCAGTCCGCGCTGGCCTGGCGCAGACCGCCAACCACTCCCCCGAGCTGGACCCCGTACAGGGCAAGAACCCCGCTCACCAGGGTGGGACTCTGGACCCGTCCGGCGAAGACCGCAGCGACGAGGTCCTCCAGCCGAGCCCACCCCAGGCTCATCTGGGCCTCTTCCGCCTCCCGCTGGAATCCCTCAGGGGCTGGCACCGGGCTGAGCCCGCGGGCGAGGAAGACCCGGATCGACTCGGTGCTGCAGCCCGGTGAGGTGAACAGGTCGACCAGGACCCGCCAGTCCGCGGCGGCCAGCCCGGCCTCCTCGGCGAGCTCTCGCTGCGCGGCGACCAGGCAGTCTTCGTCGGCCACATCCAGCAGCCCTGCTGGCGGCTCGACCAGCCGGAACCCGGCCGGGTGCCGGTACTGGTCCACCACCGCTACCCGTCCCCGGTCGTCGAGCGCGATCACTGCCACCGCCCCCGGGTGCACCAGGTACTCGCGCCGGATCGTCTCCCCTGCTGGGGTCTGGACCTCGTCGGTGACGAAGTCACTCACCCGTCCTGGGCAGGTCGCGACCCGTTCCGCTGGCCAGGCCAGCGCGACGTCGGCGAGGTCCTCAGGCGCCAGGTCCACTCCCGGAAGACTCATCAGCTGTCCTGAACGGGCAGCCGGGCCGCGTTGCGCCGCCGCAGCGCCGCCTCGACCAGTCCAGTGAACAGCGGGTGCGGGCGGGTCGGGCGAGACTTGAGCTCGGGATGGCCCTGGGTCGCCACGAAGAAGGGGTGCACCTGCGGTGGCAGCTCGATGAACTCCACCAGGGTCGAGTCGGGAGAGGTGCCGCTGACCACCAGCCCGGCCTTCTCCAGCTGGGGCCGGTAGGCGTTGTTCACCTCGTAGCGGTGCCGGTGCCGCTCACTCACGCGACGGGTCTGGTACAGGCGGCTCACGATCGACCCCCGGACGAGCTCGGCCGGGTACGCCCCGAGGCGCATCGTCCCGCCCAGGTCACCCTCTCCGGAGACGATCGCCTGCTGCTCCTTCATGGTGGCGATCACCGGGTGCGCGGTATCCGGGTCAAACTCGGTCGAGGCGGCGTCGGCCAGCCCGGCGAGCGAGCGGGCAACCTCCATCACCATGCACTGCAGCCCCAGGCAGAGCCCCAGGACAGGGACCTGGTTCTCCCGGGCGTACCGGATCGCACCGATCTTGCCCTCCACCCCTCGGATCCCGAAACCACCAGGCACGACGATCCCGTCCACGTCGCCTAGCTGCCGCTGGGCGCCTTCGGGGGTCTCGCAGTCGTCGGAGGCCACCCAGCGGATCGAGACCCGGGCCCGGTTGGCGAAGGCCCCGGCCCGCAGTGCCTCGCATACCGAGAGGTACGCGTCAGGCAGGTCGACGTACTTGCCCACCAGGGCGATCGTGACCTCCTCCTGGGGGTGGTGGACCCGCTCCAGCAGGTCGTCCCAGGCCTTCCAGCGCACGTCTCGGAAGGCGACACCCAGGCGACGCACCACGTACGCGTCGAGACCCTCGCTGAAGAGCACTCGCGGAATGTCGTAGATCGACGGGGCGTCGGGGCAGGAGATCACGGCCTCCTCGTCGACGTCGCACATGTTGGCGATCTTGCGCTTCACCGGCTCGGGGACCGGCCGGTCGGCACGGCAGACCAGTGCGTCCGGCTGGATACCGACCTGGCGCAGCGCGGCCACGGAGTGCTGGGTGGGCTTGGTCTTGAGCTCTCCGGAGGGGCCGATGTACGGCACCAGCGAGACGTGCAGGAAAAGGACGTTCTCCCGCCCCACGTCCCGGCGGACCTGACGGGCCGCCTCCAGGAAGGGCAGCGACTCGATGTCGCCGACCGTGCCGCCGATCTCGTGGATCACCAGGTCGATCCCCGGCTGGGCCATCGCCAGCATCTGGTCCTTGATCTCACCGGTGATGTGCGGGATCACCTGGACCGTGTCGCCGAGGTACTCCCCGCGCCGCTCCTTGGCGATCACGCAGGAGTAGACCTGGCCGGTCGTGACGTTGGCCGAGCCGTCCAGGCTGACGTCCAGAAAGCGCTCGTAGTGCCCGATATCGAGGTCGGTCTCGGAGCCGTCCTCGGTCACGAAGACCTCTCCGTGCTGGAACGGGTTCATGGTGCCGGGGTCGACATTCAGGTACGGGTCCAGCTTCTGCATGGTCACCCGTAGTCCGCGGGCCACCAGCAGCGAGCCGAGACTGGAGGCGGTCAGTCCCTTGCCCAGCGAGGACACCACGCCGCCGGTCACGAAGATGTGCTTGGTCTGGTTCGTCTTGCCCACGGGCCTTCACCCTAACTCACCAGCACCCCTCGGGTACCGATCCGGTACGGCGGGTCAGCCCGGGCTGCGGCCGGTCAGGAGCACCAGCGGGTAGCTGCGAACGGTGCCGTCCGGGCCAGGTCGCTCGGTGGTCGCCACAGCCTCGATGGCCACCTGCTGGAAGCCGGCCTCGACGGCCGCATCGGTCAGGTCCTCGTCGCTGAAGCCCTGGTGCGGCACCTCGTGCTGGTGGTAGGACCCGTCCTCTGCGGCCAGGTCGCAGACCGCGATCCAGCCGCCCGGCTCCAGCAGCTCCAGGATCGCGGCCAGCAGCGCCCGTACGTCGCTGACGTGGTGGAAGGCGAGCAGGCTGTACGCGATCCGGAACGGTCCCTCCCCCGGGTCCAGCCGGCGGCGCGTGAGGTCGACGCAGACCGCTCGCTGCTGGGTGTCACCCGCCTGGGCGATCCGCTGCGAGGCGACCTGGGTCATCCCCGGCGACGAGTCGACCAGCAGGATCGGGCCCAGGTCAGCGGCCAGGGCTCGACTCAGCAGCCCGGTCCCGCTGCCGACCTCGAGCGCCGCCCAGTCGGGTCCGACCGGGATCCGGGCCCGGATCGCGTCGGCGACCTGCTCAGCCCGGGCCAGTCGGCGCGGGTCGTTGTCCCAGGTGGACGCTGCTTGGTCGAAGTAGTCGGATTTCTCGGGCTGGGGCTGCTCCCCGGATTCAGGCATGCGCCGACCCTATCGCTGGAAGCGGCCGGGTGAGAGCCCGGCGGCCTGCTCCAGCAGCTCGTCGGCGTGAGCCAGAGCGGAGGCGGTCGAGGTGATCCCGCTCATCATCCGGGCCAGCTCGGCGCGCCGCTGCTCGCCGGTCACCTCGGTGAGGCTGCTGGCGGTGACGCTGCCGTCGTCGGACTTGGTGACCACAACGTGCCGGTCAGCGAAGGCGGCCACCTGGGCCAGGTGGGTGACGACGATGACCTGGCTAGAGCGAGCCAGTGCGGCCAGCCGGCGCCCCACCTCGAGGGCCACAGCCCCGCCGACTCCGGCGTCGACCTCGTCGAAGACGAAGGTCTGCCCGGCCTCAGCATCAGCGAGGACCACCTCGAGGGCCAGCCGGACCCGGGAGAGCTCACCGCCAGAGGCGACCGTCGCCAGCGGGCCGGGGGCCGAGCCGGGGTTGGTACTCAGCTGGAGCTGCACCGCGTCCGCCCCGTACGGGCCGGGCTCGGCGAGCGGGCTGAGAGCGAACTCCAGACGGGCGCGCGGCATCGCCAGGGCGCTGAGCTCGGTCTGGACGGCGGTCGCCAGCCGGTCTGCTGCCGCCCGCCGCAGCTCGGTGACCTGGGCGGCCCCGGCCTCGACCTGCTCGGTGAGCTCGGCGACCTGCTGCTCCAGGAGCCCGATCCGCTCGTCGCTGCCCTGGAGCTCCAGGAGCCGCTCAGCGGCACCGGCCGCCCAGGCCAGGACCTCGTCCACGGTCTCGCCGTACTTGCGGGTCAGGCTCAGCGCCGCCCGGCGAGCCGTGACCTGCTCCAGCCGGAGCGGGTCGGCATCCAGGTCAGCCAGGTAGGACGAGGTGCTGGCCGCAAGGTCGGCGAGCAGCGCCGTCACCTCGCGTGCCTGGCCCGCCAGCGCCGCCGCAGCCGGGTCATGGCTGGCAGCCAGCTCCAGTGCCTTGCGGGCGGCCCCCGCCAGAGCCAGGGCACTGGCCTGGTCGCTGGCGGTCTCGTCATCACCGGCCAGCGCCAGGGCGGCTTCGCGGGCCGCGAGGCGCAAGTCGTCGACGGCCTGCAGCCGCTGCGCCTCGACCGCCAGGGCCTGGTCCTCCCCCGGCTGCGGGTCGACCGCGGCGACCTCGTCCAGCCCGAAGGCCAGCAGGTCCTGCTCGCGAGCCCGCTCGCGGGCCTCGGTCCGCAGCCGGCTCAGCTCGGTCATCGCGGCCCGGCGCGCCTCGTACGCGTCGTGGTAGCGAGTCATCACCTCAGCGAGCTCAGCCCCGGCGGCCCGGTCCAGGACCTGACGCTGCCGCTCCCCGGTCGCCAGCCGCTGCTGCTCGGACTGGCCGTGGATCGTGATCAGGGCCGAGCCGACCTCGGCCGCCACACTCAGCGGAACCTGCGCGCCGCCCAGCAGGGCCCGGGAACGGCCGGTCGCGGCGACCTGGCGGCAGACCAGCAGCTCGTCACCGTCGAGCACGCCCCCGGCCTCGTCCACCAGCTCTCGCAGCGGCTCGTCAACACCGGCGAACCTGGCCTCGACGAGGGCTCGGGCGGTTCCGGTCCGGACGCTGCGGGAGTCGGTCCGGCCCCCAGCCACCAGGCCTAGCCCGGTGACCACCATGGTCTTGCCGGCCCCGGTCTCCCCGGTCACCACGGTCAGCCCAGGGCCGGGCTCCAGCACAGCGGAGTCGATCACGCCCAGGCCGGTGATCCGCAGCTCAGTCAGCATCAGCTCTCCGCACGTGGGACCCACCAAACCCGTCCACACTGAGCCCGAACTTCTTGACCAGCCGGTTCGTGAACGGCTGCTCCGACAGCCGGGCCAGCTGCAGCCGGTGCTCGGACTGCGACACCCGGATCCGGGAGCCGGGCGGAGCGTCAGCGGTCCGCCGACCGTCGCACCACAGCACGGCGTCGCCACCGACCAGGTCGATCTCGACCACCGTGTCGGGGGCCAGGACCAGGGGCCGGGCGAAGAGGGCGTGGGCGCTGAGCGGCACCATCAGGAAGGCGTCCAGGTCGGGCCACATCACGGGACCACCCGCCGAGAAGGCGTACGCGGTGCTGCCGGTCGGGGTGGCGACGAGCAGCCCGTCGCAGCCCCACCGCGAGACCGGTAGGTGGTCGATGTGCGCCAGGACCTCGATCATCTTGCGCCGCGAGCGCTTCTCGATCGACACCTCGTTGACCGCGAACGACCGCCACAGCGCGGGCCCGTCCGCGGTGGCCAGCAGGTCCACGTCGATAGCCACTCGGCTGTCGATGGTGTACGCGCGGTCTGCGACCTGCTGGGCCAGCCGCGGCAGGTCACTGACCTCGAGCTCGGCCAGGAAGCCGACGTGGCCGAGGTTGACACCCAGCACTGGGACCTCACCGACCACGGCCCACTCGGCCGCGCTGAGGATGGACCCGTCGCCACCGAAGACCACCGCCAGCTCAACTTGGTCGGCCCCCGGCCACGGGATCAGCGCCCCGTCCGGAACCTGACCGGTCACCCGGTCGAGGTCGTCGGGCGGGATGGTGCCCGCAATGCCGTGCTCGCTCAGCTGCCGGACGAAGCCTGCGGCTGCCTCGAGCGCGTCGGGTCGCTGAGGATGGGTCACGACGGCCACCACTCGACTCGGCGGCGGACTGGTGGCGGTCACGGCGTCACCCTACTCATCTCACCCTGAGGCTCGCTGCGCAGTCGGACGAAGGTCTCTCGGTTGCCGTCGCGGCCCGCCAGCCGGGAGTCGCCGCGCCAGTCCGCCTGCCAACTCAGCTCGGCGGCTACTGCAACCACGGCCTCCACCGCCGCGTGGCGGTCCGCCTCGCTGCGGACCACCCCGCCCTTGCCGAGGCGCGCCCGGCCGACCTCGAACTGCGGCTTGACCAGCAGCAGCGCTGTCCCTTGGGGGCGCAGTACCCCCAGCATCGGCTTCAGCAGCAACGTCAGCGAGATGAAGGACACATCAGCCACGAGCAGGTCGACCGGCTCCCCGTCCAGGTGGGCCAGGCTGAGCTCGCGCAGGTTGACCCCTTCACGGACCACCACCCGCGGGTCGCAGCGCAGCTCGGGGGCCAGCTGGCCGTGGCCGACGTCGACGGCGTACACCCGCTGCACCGGGCCAGGCTGGGTCAGGAGCACGTGGGTGAAGCCGCCGGTGCAGGCTCCGGCGTCCAGGACCCGGGCACCGGGCGGCACCTCGGTCTGGGAGTCCAGCAGGGCGCCCCGCAGCTTCTCGCCGGCCCGCGAGACCAGCGCAGGGCCCTGGTCACCGGCCAGGGTCAGCTCCTGCTGGTCTGTGGCCGGCTCGCTAGGTCGCCTCAGCTCTCGCCCGTCCAGGCGCACCCGACCGGTACGGATCAGCTCGACTGCCCGAGCCCGGGAGCGGGCCAGGCCGCGGGCGACCAGGGCCTTGTCGGCTCTCACCGTGGGTCCAGCCGCGGCTGGGCGGCACCCCGCAGCTGCTCGGCGATCTGCTCGTGGGCCTGGGCGAGCCTTTCCACGTGCTCCCCCAGCGGCACCTCGCTCAGGTCAGCGACCTGAGCACAGGCCTGGTCGATGCTGGGATCGCCAGTCGTCGGGGGCGCCGGCTCGGTCATGGCCGACATCCTATGCGTCCCAGTCGGTCAGCCCTCGGGCCGCGATCGCGTCGCCGGTGGTCTGGCCATAGCTGACCGCTCGGACCACACCTGGGGCCAGCCGGGCCAGCAGGTTGCGCTCCAGGCCCCGGGCCTGGGCGGCTTCCCGGACCTCGGTGAAGACCCCCACCAGGTACGGGATGCTCCGCAGCATCACCGTGACGGCCAGCCCGACCAGCTCCGGCGAGATCTTGACCCAGCGCAGCGGCCGAGCCACCCAGACCAGGGCCTCGAGCAGCTCGGGGACCGGCTTGGTCATGATCAGCAGCCGGCTGGCCAGCACCGCCAGGACCAGGTTCGCCGACAGGACCGCCCCGGCCAGCGGGTTCCCGGTGACCGCCTGGTACCCGCCCATCAGGGCGAGGACGAGCAGCAGCCGCCACGACAGCCAGATCCCCCGCCGCCCCAGCCGGCTGCTCAGCAGCAGCCCGACCGTCAGGGCTAGGCAGCCCCCGGTCAGCCACCACCGGCTCAGCACCACCGCTGGGACGGTGAGCAGCAGCATCAGCAGGTAGACCCAGCCCACCGTGAGCCGCTCGACCCAGCCGCCCGTGGGGCGAAAGGTCCCCAGCAGGTTGTCGCGGGCGCTCACAGCCCGACCGCCGCCAGCTCGCGGTAGTGCTGGAGGGCCGGCCCTGGCGGACCGTCAGCCACGACCCGCCCCTGGTCGACGACCAGCACCCGCTCGGCCTCGGCAGCCAGCTCCAGGTCGTGGGTGGCGTACACCACCTGCTGCGGCAGAGCGGCCAGTGCCTCGCGGAACCGGATCCGGTTACGCAGGTCGAGCAGGGTGGTGGGCTCGTCGGCCACGACCACCTCCGGCTCGACCGCGAGGACCGAGGTCAGGGCGACCAGCTGCCGCTCGCCCCCGGACAGGTCATAGACCGAGCTGCGGGCGACGTGCTCCAGGCCGCGCTCGCGCAGCAGCGCCAGGGCCCGCGCGGTGCGCTGACGCCGGTCTCGGACCGAGCGGCGCAGGCTGAGCTCGACGTCCTCGACCGGGGTTGGCATCACCAGCTGGGCAAGCGGGTCGGTGAAGACGAAACCGACCCGCTGGCGGACCTTGCGCCCCGCCCGTACGGTGTCGAACCCGGCCACTGTCACCGTGCCCCGGGTCGGTCGGACCAGGCCGTTGACCAGTCGCAGCAGGGTGGACTTTCCGGAGCCGTTGGCCCCGACCAGGGCGACCCGGCGCTCGACCAGCTCGAGGTCGAGCTGGTGGAGCAGGGTTCTGCTGCCTTCGCCGCTGGGGACGATGACCTCGACCCCGGCGAAACCGATCACCGGTCGGTCTGGGCCACCTGGACCGGGCGCGGCAGCAGCGACGGGAAGGCCCGGTGCACGGTGGCCGCGATCAGGCCGGCCAGCACGGACTTCACGACGTCGCCTGGCCAGAAGACGATGTCGGTGCCGACGGCGGCGGCGAGGCTCATCTTGGCGTTCACCATCAGCCCGAGGATCCCGGCGGGGTGAACCACGAGGGCGGTGGTAAGCAGGGCTGACAGGGTCAGGGTGGCGGGCAGCCAGCGACCGATGCGCCGCGCCTGGACGGCCAGGACGCCGGTCAGCACGGCGGCGACGGGGAAGGCGAGCAGGTACCCGGCCGCGGGCTTCTGCAGCACGGCCAGCCCGCTAGCTCCTCCGGCGAAGACCGGCAGGTGGGCGAAGCCGGCCAGCAGGTACAGCAGCACGGCCGCACCTCCGCGCCAGGGCCCCAGGACGAGACCGCACAGGGAGACGGCCAGGGTCTGGAGTGTGATGGGCACGGGCCCGATGCTGATCGAGATGTACGACATCGCCACGATCAGCGCCGCGAAGACCGCGACGAGTCCGAGGTCCCGGGCCGGGTCAAATCCCTTGAGGCTCACACCAGTGAACCCTACACGGATACCTGACCGTCATGGCAGGGGCATCTCGCCCAGCCTGGCCAGGACAGGGGCGGGGTCGAGCGGCTCGCCCCGGTCGGCTGACTCCCAGGCTGCCCGGGCCACCGCCCAGGTCAGCGCCACGGGATCCCTGGCGCCAGGTCCCGGCTGGATCGAGGTGTCTTGGACGACGGCGAGGTCTGCTGCCGGCAGCAGCGGCGGCGCCAGCAGACCGGACACGTCGGCCGCGACCCAGGTCGGTCGCTGGTCCGGCGGAGCCTGAATCAGGTCCTGCGGACCGTGGGACCCGGTGAAGACGAACAGAGAGTCCATCCCGGCCCGGTTGGCTCCCAGGATGTCGGTGTCGAGCCGGTCCCCCACGAAGACCGGCCGCTGGGTGCCGAGCCGGCGAACCGTCTCGTCGAGCAGAGGGCGGTAGGGCTTCCCGGCCAGGATGGGCTGCTGCCCGGGCAGGGTCACCGTCATCGCGCCGAGCATGGCGCCTAGACCGATGGCCAGCCCGCGCTCGGTGGGTCGGGTGAGGTCGGGGTTGCAGCCGAACCAGAGCGCCCCGGACTGCACCGCGTAGCAGGCTTCGTTGAGGTCTGTCCAGGTCAGGTCGGGGTCGAAGCCGACCAGCACGGCCTCGGGCCGGTCGGCGGCTGAGCGTACGGGCCGCAGACCAGCGTCGACCACCTCGCGCGCAAGCGCCTCGGTGCCCGTCACCAGGACCGGTGCCCCAGGCCGGAGCCGTTCGGCCAGGAGCCGGGCCGAGGCCTGAGCGCTGGTGACCACGTCGGGAGCCGTTGCCTCGATCCCGATCTGCCGCAGGTGCTCGGCCACGGCCTCGCACGAGCGGGCCGCGTTGTTGGTGACGAAGCCGACCTGGACGCCGATCCGACGCAGCTCGGCGACCGTGGCCGGTGCAGCCGGGACGGGGTCAGGTCCGAGATAGACCACGCCGTCCAGGTCGAACAAGGCAGCGTCGTACGAGTCGATCAGACGCATGAGCGCATCACGAGTCTGACAAGCCAGTCCGTGCGCTGGGCTGCGCTGAGAGCCTGGGCGCCTGCTCGGTCGTACGGCTGAGCGTCGCCGTGGCCGCATCCTGGTTCGCCGCGGTCGTACGGTCTGGAGCCTCTGCTGCAGGCTCCGGTGCGCTCTCGTGGTGACCGTCCGCGTGAACGTCGCACGGCTTCGGCTCCGCCTCGCCCGTGCTGACCGCCGGCTCAGGGCTGCTGAGCTCCCCGGGAGATCCGTTATCGAGCGCTTCGGGGGCCGGCTCGTCGGGACCGGTCTCATCCAGTCGCTGCCCGTCGTCATCGGTGAGCTGGTCATAGTCGGCGGTCAGCACTACGCCGTCGAGCTCGTCGAGCCGGTCCAGGGCGTCGGTCTCGTCGGGGTCGATCCGGGCCGCAGCGACGAACCAGGAGCGCGCGGCTGCCTGGTCGCCGCTCGCGAGCAGGAGGGAGGCGTACGCGTACCGGAGCCTGGCCTGCGCCGGCCGGGGCACGGCTCCGAAGGGGTGCTTGATCTCGTGCGCCAGCAGCCGCAGCGCCTCTGGCCGCTGCCCGAGATCTGCCCGGGCTCCGGCCTGCACCAGCCGGAGCTCGACCCGCATCGCCGGGTCAGTGACCGCCGGCTCAGCCTCGGCCACGAGGGCCAGCGCCTTGGTCGGCGCTCCCAGTGCCCTCTCGCAGTCGGCGAGGACCGGAACCAGGTCAGTAGACCCGGTCATCCGGCGCAGCGCTCGAAACTCGTTGCGGGCTACCTCGTAGTGACCGGCCGCGTACGCAGTCTCTGCCGCCGCCTCACGCACGATGGGAAGGCGGGCCACCCGCCGACGGGCCGCCTCGGCATGCCGGTAGGCCAGCTCGGGGTTCTCGTCGATCAGGGCCCCGGCGGCCACCAGATGGGCGGCAACGACCTCGGCCAGCTCCTTCGGCAGCCCCTTCAGCTCCGCCCTCACCGCCCGAGGAGTGTCCCGCAGGTCCACTGGGGGTGCAGCCGGCTCGTCAGCCGCCCGCTCCAGCCCCGGCGGAGGCAGGTAGTCACGGTCCTGACGAGGCAGCGGCGGCCTCGACTCGTCACCGGAACGACCCAGCCGCCGTACGCGGGACCCCCCGGTGCTGTCCTGCCCGCCCTGACCGCGCCCCGGAGCTCTCCGGACCCCCGACCGCGCCCCGCTGGGCCTTGGCTCACTCGGCCGCTCTCGTCGGGAGGCACCTCGCGCTGATCCAGCCCCGGGTCCGTCTCGGTCTGTGCGACGGTCCCGTTCCCTCTTTTCCCCCCGCTGGGGAGCGCCTCGGCGCGACCTCGCCTGGTCACGCTGCTCTCTGGTCCCGCCGCGGCCCCACCCGCGGTCCACTGAGCCCTGCTTCCCCCAGCCGTCCGACCTTGCTCCCTGCCTTTGAGGAGCACCGGAGTCTGTGGACCTGTCTCTGCCCTCGGTCAGGTGCTCACCGCTGCTCATCCGTTCCGAGCGCTGGCCTCGGTCTCGGGCCTTGCGCTGGGGGACCCCCGACCGGCCTGCTGATCGAGCAGTGCTCCGCGCTCCCCGCCTGCCTCGGTCATCTTGCCACTGGTCAGCCACGGCTCCCATCCTGCCCTATCGCAGCGGCCGCGGCCGGACCACGTCACTGCCCGCCTGTGCCCGCACCGCGCGGCCTCGGCGCCGCTGCGCAGCCATCGTCCACGACGTCAGCACCCCCGGCTGTGCACTGCGGCACACCCGGGGGTGCTGTATGTCCGGCGACGTCCTACTCTCCCACACGGTCCCCCGTGCAGTACCATCGGCGCTGAAAGGCTTAGCTTCCGGGTTCGGAATGTAGCCGGGCGTTTCCCTTTCGCCATGATCACCGAAACTCTATGGAGATGTCAGCCGGCTCCCGACCGTATCTCGGGAACCACACAGTGGACGCGTAGCATCTTTGAGTGAGACAAGCCCTCGGCCTATTAGTATCGGTCAGCTCCAAACGTTGCCGTTCTTCCACGTCCGACCTATCAACCCGGTGGTCTTCCGGGGGCCTTACCAGATTAACTCTGTGGGAGCCCTCATCTTGAAGCGTGCTTCCCGCTTAGATGCTTTCAGCGGTTATCACTTCCCA
>ERZ772827.20-NODE-20-length-96620-cov-18.344990_pt1 | contig 96620 bp, 86 predicted proteins | sample MGYA00580850_ERZ772827 | MGnify/ENA primary metagenome ERZ772827 (study PRJEB29015, sample SAMEA2737950) | human oral metagenome | biome: human oral; feature: human-associated habitat; material: dental | place: China | collected 2145 ... | reverse complement strand
CCCAGTGGCAGCTCGTCGACTCCGGCTCCTTCGACCCCGACGATGACGACGACCGGTACCAGACCTTCACCGAGATGATCGGCACCATCCTGCCCGAGCGGCTCGACGACTCATTCGACGACTCCGAAGAGTGATTCGGCATGGCGAGAGTCAGAGCCACTGGTGGCAGCATCTTCAAGAGGCTGGTTGAGCCGTACCTCAAGAGAGCCGCCCGAACCGGCGGCAACTTTCGTGGCGTGCTTGATAAGCAGATATACTCCGTCCCGAATGTAAAGGTCATCAGGAGATTTAGGTACACCAAGCGATCCCGGAGGGAGGCGAGAAGACTCCGGAGGCAGTTCAATCGCCGCGAGCGAAAGAACTTCCTCCAGGGTCTCGATGTCGCGGATCTTCGCGCACACGGCTTCACTCAGCCTGAGATCAACCTGATCCAGAAGGGGAAAGTCCCGGACGGATATGAGGTGCACCACAAGGCCCCCCTGGACGACTCTGGAACGAATGCTCGCAGCAACTTGATCCTCATCCGCAACTCGCCCGAGCACCAGCTGATCACAAACCACCAGCGATGGGCGACCGAAGGCCTCGCGCCTGGTCAGAGCAGAGTCATCTCCTGGCCGCTGTTCCCCAGCAAGACCTGGGTCTGGCCTCCTCACAAGTCTATTACGACAACTATTCTTCCGTGACTACCGAGAGGACTGATGCATGAGCGCGATTGCTAGGCTGGTTGACCGGATCGAGGACGAGTTCGACTCTCAGTTCCCGGGGGCGAGCGAGGCTGAGGTGAAGGCCTTTCGTGGGGTTTTTGCCCAGGTCTTCGGGATTCCGGCGCCGGAGGCGTACGTGGACCTGCTGCGGCGGTCGAACGGGATCGACGTGAACGGGCTGGTGGTCTACGGGACGTCGGACCTGAATGGTGAGGTGTTTCGGTACGGGCTGGCGGAGTCGAACCAGCGGCTGCTGCAGGGAGTGCACGTGGTCGAGTCGAGCCTGCGGTTCGTGGGTGAGCAGGACGACCAGCTGCTGGCGTACGACACGGCTGACGGGCGGTGGAAGCTGGTCGACCGGTACTCGTGGGAGCCGGACGATGACGTGGAGGACGTGTACCCCACCTTTGAGGCGCTGGTCGTGGAGCGGGTGGAGGAGGCGCTGGAGTGACAGCCGGTATGGACGGGGTCTTTGAGCAGCTCCAGCGGCACCTGGGCGAGGCCTCGGCGGCAGGCCCGGTGGTGGTGCCTGAGGTTGAGGCGGCTGGCTCAAGCGAGGACGGCCTGGTGGAGGTGGTCATGGGCTCTGGGGAGGTCACGGCCGTGAGGATTGACGCCCGCGGGATGCGGCTGTCGAACGCCGAGCTGGCTGACCGGGTGAAGGAGGCCGTGAACGCGGCCGTCGCGCAGCACACGGCGCTGCTGACCGAGGCCGTCTCGGGCACGGATCTTGGTGCCCTGTCCCGCAGTCTGGACTCGGTCCGGGAGGAGGCCTCGGCGTCGATGCAGAAGTACCTGTCAGGGATGGAGGAGATGCTGAGCCGCGCCGCCGCCCAGAAGGAGCAGTACGGGCTGTGAGTACGAGTATCCGGTTTCACCCTGGCAGCTATGACCAGGGCGCCAGCCAGGTGCAGCGGGCCGCGGCCGACCTGCAGGCCCGTACCAAGGCGCTGCTCGGAGAGGTCAGCGACCTGAGTGTCCTGGGAACCAACGACACCCTGGGCGGGGTCGCTCAGACGGTGTACGGCGTCTTCCTTGAGGTCTTCCAGGAGACCGTGGACGACCTGGGCGAGAGCATCGACGCCCAGGGCCGCCAGCTGCGGGCAGTCGGCGACACCTACCGGGACCTCGAGGCCCGCAACACCGAGCTGGCCCGGTCAGTCGAGAGTGGTCTGTAGATGTCCGTGATGCTGCCGCCAGAGCTGTCGAAGTTCCTGGGCATGATCGGCTTCGAGTGGCCCGAGGGCGACGAGGACAAGATCTTCGACTGGGCCCAGCGCTGGACCACGTACGCCGGCGAGGTCGACACCCTCGTCACCAGCCTGCGAGGCGCCCGCGACGGGATCGCCGCCGAGAACCAGGGCCCCGCGCTCGAGGCCTACACGAAAGCGTTCTCCCAAGAGAACGGAGTCGACGACGTCACCAAGAACCTCGCCGTCGCAGGCAACATCACCGGCGGCTGCCTGATGCTGATCGGCGCAGCCGTGATCGCGCTCAAGATCGCCTTCGTCGTCAACCTGGTCTCGTTCGCAATCCAGGTCGCCTCAGCTATCGCCGCCGCCGTCCCGACCGCTGGAGCCTCCATGAGCTGGATCCCCATCGCCCGCCTCATCGCCCAGAAAGCAATCGAGTTCGCCATCAACCTCGGCATCGAGAAGCTCCTCGGCTAGCCCGCACCCGCCCACCAGCCCCCGGCCAAAGACGGGGCCAGCACCCGGGGTCACCGGGCCGGGGCCTGGCCCAGGGTGAGGTAGCCGGGGCGGGTGGTGTCCTGGCCGGCAGAGGCGAAGCGCAGCGGGACGCCCGTGGGCAGCGGGTTGACGGCCCGGAACAGGATCGTCGCTGTCGCCTGCGGCGGGGTGGTCAGGGTTCCAGTGAGCAGGGTCCGGCCCCCGGGAGCCGCCTGGCGCAGGTCCCCGTCCAGGCGGGCCGAGCCGATCGTGGCCCCGCGGGAGTCGACCGCGACGGCCTCCAGCTCCCAGTCGTACGGGAACGGCGCGACACCCGTGCTCGCCACCTCAATCTCCAGCCGGCCTGAGGCCCGCTCGTAGCGCCAGCGCGGCACTGCGAGGGTGTACCCCATCCGCGAGCTCACCCGCAGAGCGTGGTCCCGCGCCGCACCGGTGAGACCCGACTCGAAGGAGCGGTGGCTGATCAGCCAGGTCACGTGGGTGGTGGCGACCGCCTGGTCGATGTCCTGGGCCGGCACCCCCACGGCCTGCTGGCAGCGCTGCGGCACGTCAAAGACACAGGACTGGATCGGCGGGTAGATCTCGCCGCCGGTCGGCTGGGTCCGCCAGGACTCGGTGGTGCCCTGGGCGGTCATCAGGCTCCAGAAGTGCCAGTCCTGCTGGGGCAGGGTCGAGTAGCTGAACGAGTCGTCGTGGTAGCCGACGGCGTGGGCGCGGCTCGCGGCCGACGGGTACCGCACCTGCGTGGGGGTGGTGTTGAAGGCCCGGTCCCAGGCCGCGACCAGGGCCGCCTGGTTCTCGCGCGTCGGCATCCAGTTCTCGCCGTTCGGGTTCTGCTCCGACACGCTCCCGTCGTACGGCCAGGTGTGCGACTCGCCCCAGAAGCCGACCAGGCCCTGGGTGATGTACCCGATCCGGGGGTCTTTGTCGTAGCGCGCGCCGACGGCCTTGATGAAGCCGGTCAGCATCGCCATCAGGTCCGGGTCGTCGTAGTCGGGCGACACCGAGGTCTTGTTGCCGTGGGCGGTGTAGTGGCGGACCTTCACCAGGTTGCGGTCGGTGAGGTAGTCAGGCAGCCCGCTGTCACGGCCGGGGAAGTCGACGTAGAACCGCAGCGCGCTCTGGTGGCCGCGCGCGGCGACTGCGTCCAGCGACGACTCCAGCAGCGACCAGTCGTACTGCCCGGGGCCGGTGACGACCCGGTCCAGCGGGAGGTAGATCCACTCCATCGTGTACGGCGGGGCGTCCGGCGAGAACGACGGCTGCTCGCCCGGCTGCGGGGCGAACGGCAGCAGCCCCTTGAGCGGGTTCGACACCGGCGCCGCAGCGGCTGGCACCTGCCGCCAGCCCGGCTCTGCCTGGGCCGGGGCGGCAGCGGGGACGACCGACAGGGCGGTCAGGACGGCTGCGGCGAGCACAGCACCCGTACGACGATGCATCAGTCCTCCTGGGGGGTTGACGGGCTCTCACTGTACCGGTGGCCGGGGTCAGAACCGCCTGTCCCCCGCCGCCCAGGAGGCGGCGGTCACCTTCGCCCAGACGTGGCGCGGTCGGCGGCCGGGAACCAGCGGACCAGCTCCTCGGCCGTACCGCCGTCAGCGAAGCGGCTGGTGACATGGTCGGCGGCCTGCTGGACCTCAGGCAGAGCGTCCCCGATCGCGACACCGCGGCCCGCCCACTGGAGCATCTCGATGTCGTTGTACCCGTCACCGAGGGCCAGCACATCGGCCCGGTCGATCCCCAGCCGCTCACAGACCACCTCCAGCCCGGCGGCCTTGTCGACGCCGGCCGGGGCGATGTCGAGCCAGTTCGACCAGCCGATGTAGTACGTCACCCCGTGCAGCCCGAGCCGCTGCGCCAGCCGCAGAAAGTCCTCCTCGTCGGCGTCCGGGTCCCGCACCACGACCCGGGTCACCGGGCGCGACTTCAGCTCCTCAATGCTCTCGCAGCGGGCCTCGCCGAACAGCTCCCCGTCGGGGAAGCCGCCGCTGACCCGGTAGCCGACGCCCAGCTCCTCGACCGCGATCAGAGCCTTCGAGTGCTCCACCACCTTGTCGATCACCTCCGCCGGGTCGAAGGTCACCTCCCGGACCAGCCGCACCGGCTGCGACTCCAGCACCACCGCCCCGTTCGAGCAGACGTGCAGGCCCGGCGGCAGCCGCAGGTAGCCGGCCACCCCCTCGCTGGCCAGCCACGACCGGCCCGTCGCCAGCACCACCGGCACCCCGGCGTCGACGACCCGCTGGACTGCCTGGTAGAGCGCGTCGGGCATCATCCCGGCGGCGTCAACGAGGGTGCCGTCGATGTCGACGGCGACCAGCCTCGGCGTCCAGGTACCGTCGCCGCTCACAGCGGCAGCAGCCGGTCGCGACCCAGGTACGGGCGCAGCGCCGCAGGCAGCACCACCGAGCCGTCGGCCTGCTGGTGGTTCTCCAGCAGCGCCACGATGATCCGGGTCATCGCACACAGGGTGCCGTTCAGGGTGGCGACCGGGCCGACGCCCGACTCGTACCGGGCCCGGGTGCCCAGCCGGCGGGACTGGAACTCCGTACAGTTCGAGGTCGATGTCACCTCGCGGTAGCGGTCCTGGCTCGGGAACCAGCCGTAGCAGTCGTACTTGCGGGCTGCGCTGAGCCCCAGGTCACCGGCCGCCACCTCCAGCACCTGGTACGGGATCTCCAGCAGCGACAGGAACTCCTTCTCGTACCCGAGCAGCCGCAGGTGCTGGTCGTGGGCGTCCTCGGGCGCGCAGTAGACGAACATCTCGACCTTGTCGAACCAGTGCACCCGGAAGATCCCGCGGGTGTCCTTGCCGTACGAGCCGGCCTCGCGCCGGTAGCAGGGAGAGAACGCCGCGTACGACAGCGGCAGCGCCGAGCCGTCGAGGATCTCGTCGCTGTGAAACGCCGCCAGCGCCACCTCCGAGGTGCCGACCAGGTACAGGTCGTCGCCCGGCAGGTGGTACACGTCCTGCGCGGCCTGCCCGAGGAAGCCGGTCCCCTCCATCGCCGACGGCTTCACCAGCGCCGGCGGCAGCATCGGGGTGAAGCCCCACTCGGCGGCCTTCGCCATCGCCAGCTGCACCAGCGCCAGCTCCAGCACCGCCCCGGCACCGGTCAGGACGTAGAACCGGGAGCCGGAGATTTTGGTGCCGCGCTCCACGTCGATCGCGCCAAGCAGCTGCCCCAGCTCTAGGTGGTCGCGCGGGGTGAACCCCTCGGCCGCGAAGTCGCGGGGCTTCCCGACGGTCTCCCGGACCACGAAGTCGTCCTCACCGCCGGGCGGGACGTCGTCGAAGACCGGGTTCGGCAGCTGCCGGAGCAGCTCGTCAAACCGGACCCCGGCCTGCTCGCGCTCCTGGTCGGCCTGCCGGACCGCCGCCGCCAGCTCCTTGGTACGGGCCAGCAGCCGCTGGCGCTCATCACCGGACGCCTTCGGGATCTGGGCGCTGAGCTCCTTCTGCTCGGCCCGCAGCGCCTCGTGGGCCCCGATCGCGGCTCGCCGGGCCTCGTCCGCGGCCAGCAGCTGGTCGACCAGCTCGACCGGCTCCCCCCGCAGCTCCTGGGCACGTCGCAGGCGGTCAGGGTCGGTACGCAGCAGCTTCGGGTCGATCACCCGCCCCAGCCTAGTAGTTGGCTGTGCTTGATCGCCGCTGTGTTTGACTGCCGCCGCCCCCGGCCACGACCGGAGCCACGACGCGCGAGGTGACCGCTCGACCCGGCCCCAGCCGGCCGCGTAGTCCCCGGTCTGGACGAAGGAGCGGTGAAGAACGGCTGGCTGTGTACCTGTCCGCTCAGCCCGGCCACGACCGGCCGCGTAGTCCCCGGTCTGGACGACGAAGAGCGAGAAACGACCCTCCGCGCCCAGCCCAACCACGACAGGTGAGGTGACCGCCAGGCCCAACCACGAGGGCCGGCGAGTCCCCCGGCTGGACGAAGGAGCGGTGAAGAACGACAGGCTGGACCACGACCGAAAGAACCTCTTCACCGCGAGGAGGAAGCCGGGGGTTATAGCGAGCCGGCCAGCCGCCGCGGAGGCGGCGGCGGTCAAGCACGGAAGACCGGGGTTATAGCGAAGCGGCCGAGCCGCGGCGATCAAGCACAGTCCTCGCGCGATGTGTAGCAAAGTGTAAGGAAGTCTAAGCCTGTGTAGTTTTCGTTATACGGCTTACACACTTCAGTAGCAGTGGGGAGGCTGCCGTGGATCCCGTCCTCAACCCGTACGCGCCGGGAACCGGCCGAAAGCCCGCGGCACTGGTCGGCCGCGAGGACGCGCTCCAGGCCTGGAGCGTCGCCATGCAGCGGGCCGAGCGCGGCAAGAGCGGCCAGCCGATGATCCTGTACGGGCTGCGCGGCGTCGGGAAGACGGTGCTGCTGACCCGGATGCGTCATGATGCGGAGAGCCGTGGCTGGGTGACTGCCCAGGTAGAGGCGGGCTCCGGGCGGTCGCTGCGCGAGATGATCGGCGAAGGGCTCTACGGCCCGCTCAGCGACATCTCGCGTCCCAAGCCTGGGCGACGCCTTCTGCAGGCACTCAAGACGGCGCTGTACCTTCAAGGCGTCCTACGACCCGTCCGGGACCTGGACCTTCGGGATGGACCTCAGCAGCGCCCCTGGCGGCGGCGCTGACAGCGGGGTCTTGGAGACCGACCTGAAGAAGATCCTCAAGGACGTCTCGGCGGCAGCGGCGGAGGACGGGGCCGGGCTCGCGATCCTGGTCGATGAGGCGCAGGACCTTCAGCCCGAGGAGCTCACCACACTCGCCGTCGTCAGCCAGGCAGCGGCCCAGGACGACTGGCCCGTTCTGATCGCCCTGGCTGGGCTGCCCAGCCTTCCCCAGGCCCTGGCCGCCGCCAGGTCGTACACGGAGCGCTTCCACTACATCACGGTGGAGACCCTGGACCCGCCCACCCCAGCAACGACTCCCGAGCCTGCCCGCTCGACCTGGCCCCAGCCGGCCGCGGAGCACGCCGTCTGGACGAAGGAGCGGTGAAGAACGACCGGCTCTACCACGACGGATTGCACCTCTTCACCGCGAGGAGGAAGACGGTGTGTCAAGCGGAGCGGCCGCGCCGCCGCGGAGGCGGCGGCCCAGCACGGCCGCCTTCACCGTCCCGGGGATGGCGGCCTTCATCGGGCGGCAGCCAGACGACTAGCGTGACGGGTGAACCCCACGAGACGGCTCGCAGGGGCGAGGCGCCGCAACGTCGCCTCGCTTGGGGTCGACTGAGCGAAAGGCACAGCATGTCCACGTTGCAGACCATGGGCCAGCAGCACACCCGCCGCAGCTGGGCGGAGCCGTACAAGATCAAGGTCGTGGAGCCGCTGCGGACCACCACCCGCGCTGAGCGCGAGGCCGCGATCCGGGAGGCGGGCTGGAACACCTTCCTGCTCCACTCCCGCGACGTCTACATCGACCTGCTGACCGACTCCGGCACCAGCGCCATGTCTGACCGGCAGTGGGCGGCGCTGATGACCGGTGACGAGGCGTACGCCGGCAGCGCCAGCTACTACCGGCTGGAGCAGGCAGTCCAGGAGGCGTACGGGTACCGCCACATCGTGCCCACCCACCAGGGCCGCGGGGCGGAGCACCTGCTGTCGCAGGCCGCGATCAAGCCCGGCGACCACGTCCCGGGCAACATGTACTTCACCACCACCCGCTTCCACCAGGAGAAGGCCGGCGCCACCTTCCACGACGTGATCGTCGACGCCGCCCACGACACCAGCTCGCTGGACCCGTTCAAGGGCAACGTCGACCTGGACAAGCTGCAGCGGCTGATCGACGAGGTCGGCGCCGACAAGATCCCGTACGTCTGCCTCGCGACCACCGTCAACATGGCCGGTGGCCAGCCGGTGTCGATGGCCAACGCCCGGGCGCTGCGGGAGCTGACCAACAGGTACGGCATCAAGGTCTACCTCGACGCTACCCGGGCCGTGGAGAACGCGTACTTCATCATCGAGCGGGAGGAGGGGTACGCGGACACGCCGCTGCCGCAGGTGCTGCGCGAGCTCTGCTCGTACACCGACGGCGCCACCATGTCGGGCAAGAAGGACCACCTGGTCAACATCGGCGGCTGGGTCGCCACCAACGACGAGGACCTGTTCCAGGAGATCCGCAACCTGGTGGTCGTGTACGAGGGGCTGCACACGTACGGCGGCATGTCCGGGCGGGACATGGAGGCGATGGCGATCGGGATCGAGGAGTCGCTCGACCTGGACTACATGCGCTCCCGCGTCGGCCAGGTGCGCTACCTGGGCGAGCTGCTGGACCAGTGGGGTGTGCCGTTCGTGAAGCCGGTCGGCGGGCACGCGGTCTTCCTGGACGCGCGGGCCTTCTACCCGCACCTGGACCAGGAGCAGCTCCCGTCGCAGACGCTCGCGGCGAACCTGTACCTGGACTCCGGGGTTCGCTCGATGGAGAGGGGGATCGTCTCTGCCGGGCGCGGCCGACGGGCAGAACCACCACCCGGCGCTGGAGCTGACCCGGCTCACGATCCCGCGCCGGGTGTACACCCAGGCCCACCTGGACGTGGTCGCCGAGAGCGTGAAGTCCTGCTTCGAGCAGCGGGAGCAGGCCACGGGGCTGAGGATGGTCTTCGAGCCGAGGTACCTGCGCTTCTTCCAGGCCCGCTTCGAGCCGCTGAGGTAGCTCTCCCGACCGCCCCGGCCGTGGCGCTCACACCCGGCCGGGGCTGCCCCCGCGGGGCGGGTGGTCCAGCAGGGGCCCCCGCGCCGGTGTGAGAATGAGCGGCATGGAGGAACGCCGACAACAGTTGTCCTGGCTGGTCGCGGCCGGCTGGACCGGGTTCTTTGGGCTCTGGACGGTCCTGGCGGCGCAGCGGCAGCTGGACGGGCTGGACCGCGCGCTCGCCGCACCCTGGCTCGACCCGGTGAGCACGCTCGGGCAGGTCCTGAGCGCGTTCTCGCTGGTCTCGCACCCGGTGGTCACGGTCGCGGTGGTGCTCGGGATCGCCGCCTGGGCGTACCAGCGGCGGCTGCGGCGACTGGCAGGGGCCCTGGTGGTGGCCTCCTTCGGCTGGGTGGTCGGCTCGCTGGTGAAGGCGGTGCTGCGCCACCCTCGGGTCCCGTCCCCGTTTGACCAGGCGATCTCGTACCACGGCTACGCCTACCCCTCCAACCACATGGTGGAGGCGATGATCCTGACCGTGACGGTGCTCACCATCGCCACCGCGGCCCGCCGCTCAGCGCTGCGGCTGTGGCTGATCCGTACCGGCGGCGGCCTGTTCCTGCTCGCCGTAGCGGCCGACCGCTGGCTGATGCGGCACCACACCGTCTCCCAGGTCATCGGCGGCAGCGCGCTGGGCGCGGCCGTGGTGTACACGGCGCTGCTCCTGGCCGGCGAGCACACCATCGCCGAGTCGCTGGGGATGGCCGACCGGCCCCGCGAGCACGTCGACAAGCGAGCCGCGATCATCTACAACCCAGCCAAGGTCCCCAGCTTCGACCTCTTCCGCAAGCGGGTCGAGTACGAGCTGCGCCACCGCGGCTGGAAGCCGCCGCTGTGGCTGGAGACCGAGATCGACGACCCCGGCTACCAGATGGCCCGCGACGCCATCGCCAAGCAGGCCGACCTGGTGCTGGTGGCCGGCGGCGACGGCACCGTACGGGTGGTGTGCTCCGAGCTGGTCGGGACCCAGATCCCGGTCGGGCTGATCCCGGCCGGCACCGGGAACCTCTTCGCCCGCAACCTCGGTGTCTCCCGCGACGAGCAGCGGGCCTTCGAGGTAGCCTTCTCCGGCCAGGCAACCCCGGTCGACGTGGTGAGGTTCACCACCGACGACCGCTGCGAGCACTTCCTGGTGATGAGCGGGATGGGAGTCGATGCCAAGGTGATGAGCGACACCCGCCCGGAGCTGAAGAAGCTCGTCGGCTCGGCCGCGTACTTCCTCGCCGCGGCGCAGCAGCTGGGTGCCCACCCGTACCCGGTGACGGTCACCGTGGACGGCGGCGAGCCGCTGCAGCGCTCCGCCCTGCTGGCCCTGGTCGGCAACGTCGGCACGCTGCAGGGCGGAATCCGGATCTTTCCCAGCGCGACCGCCGACGACGGCCTGCTCGACGTGCTGATCGGCAGCCCGACCTCGGTCACCGACTGGGCGAAGGTCGCCTCCGGCCTGCTCGGCGGCGCCCAGGTCGAGCCGCTGGAGTACGCGCAGGGCAGGCACGTGGTCTTCGAGGTCGACGATCCGGTCGAGTACCAGCTCGACGGTGACGCGGCCGGCCGGACCCGCCGCTTCGAGGCCGAGGTGGTCCCGGGCGGGCTCACCGTGATGCTGCCCCGCTGAGGCCAGGCTGAGCAGGCTGGTGCTCACCCAGGGGGCCACCCCTGACCCCTCCCGCCCTACGGTAAGGCCAGGCCCGCTCGCCCAGGGGTGTCCCGGTCCGCGCTGCGCCGGGGCGCTATGTGGGCGGGTCTGCTAGCCCCCGCCGGGGGTGTCCCGGTCCGCGCTGCGCCGGGACCGAGCGGTGCTGGACCTACCACGCGAGGCGGTCGCAGAGAGGAAGCACGTGACGACATCGTTGACACCCCCGGAGAAGAGCGCCCCCAGCGGGCACCCGGTCAACTGGGCGGTGCTGGTGGCCTCGGCGGCGGTCATCGCGGCCGTGGCCGGGGCGGCCTTCGTCTCGCCGACCGCGGTCCAGGCGGCCTTCGACGCCGCGGTCGCCTGGGCCGGGCGCTGGTTCGGCTCGTTCTACATCGCCCTGCTGACCGCGGCCCTGATCTTCGTGTCGGTGCTGGCCCTGACCCGGTACGGGCGGATCCGGCTCGGTCCGGACACCTCGACCCCGGACTACTCGACCTTCTCCTGGGCGGCGATGCTGTTCGCCGCCGGCATCGGGACCGGGATCATGTTCTTCGCCGTCGCCGAGCCGGTGGCGCAGTACCTGCACCCGCCGACCGGCCCGGGGCAGACCCCGCAGGCGGCCCGGAACGCGATCGTGCTCACCCTGTTCCACTACGGCATCTCGGGCTGGGGCCTGTACTCGATCATGGGCATGGCGATGGCCTACTTCGCGTACCGGCGCCGCGAGCCGCTGGCGGTCCGCTCGACGCTGCGGCCCCTGCTCGGGGACCGGGTCAACGGCTGGATGGGTGATGTGGTCGACACCGCGGCCCTGGTCGGCGGGGTCTTCGGCATCGCGGCCTCGCTCGGGGTCGGAGTGGTCCAGCTGGGAGTCGCCCTGAACATCCTGTTCGGGGTCCGGCAGGGGCCTCCTGCCCAGGTCGCCCTCATCGTGCTGAGCGTCGTGATCGCGACGATCTCGGCCACCACCGGTGTCGACAAGGGTGTCCGGGTGCTGTCGAACATCAACGTGCTGCTGGCGATGGGGCTGGCGCTGTGGGTGCTGGTCACGGGAAGACCGGCCTTTCTGCTGGACGCCCTGGTCGGCTCGGTCGGCGACTTCATCACCCAGTTCCCGCGGCTGACGCTGGAGACCTACGCGTACGAGCGGCCCGAGGCCTGGCTCAACGGCTGGACCCTGTTCTTCTGGGCCTGGTGGATCACCTGGGGTGCCTTCGTCGGCATGTTCCTGGCGCGGATCTCGCGGGGCCGCACGATCCGGCAGTTCATCATCGGGTCGCTGGTGCTGCCCTTCTCGTACGTGGTGATGTGGGTCTCGACCTTCGGTAACAGCGCCCTGGACCTGATCCGCTCCGGAGCCGCGGACTTCGCCGAGAAGACCGCCGCCGCGCCGGAGCAGGGGCTGTACCTGCTGCTGGCGCGGCTGCCGGGCAGCACCGCGGTGATCGCGCTGGCGCTGTTCGTCGGGATCTTGTTCTACGTCACCTCCGCCGACTCCGGCGCGCTGGTGATGGCGAACCTGTCCAGCCGGATCAAGGGCGAGCGTGAGGACGCGGCCGGCTGGCTGCGGATCTTCTGGGCCACCCTGACCGGGATCCTCACGATCGCGATGCTGCTGGCCGGCGGGATCGGGATCCTGCAGCAGGCGACCCTGGTGATAGCGCTGCCGTTCAGCTTCGCGATGGTGCTGATCGCGATCTGCCTGTACCGGGCGCTGCGGGACGAGCAGACCGAGGCCCTGGCGCGCAGCGAGGCGCTGCGGGTGGGGGTGCTGCGGGCCGCCGGTACGGCGGCCAGCCTGCGGCGGGTGTCGTGGCGCGACCGGCTGGCCCACACCTTCGACTCGGTGACCCCGGCGCAGGCGCTGCGGGCCCTGAGGTCGCGGGTGGTGCCGGCGCTGCAGGCCGTCGCCGACGAGCTCAGCAACCAGTCGCTGGAGACGCGGGTCGTGGTCGAGGGCGAGGAGGTCAGCGACCCCGACGAGGACCGGACCTGCCTGGCCCGGGCCACCCTGCTGGTCACCGACCCGAGCGACCAGCCGCTCGACCCGCCGCTGGACGCCGAGCCGGTCCAGGGCCGGCGCGCCTTCCGCTACCAGGTCCGGGTGATCGAGGCCCCCGCCGCCGCGTACGGGGCGGGCCTGAACGAGGCCGAGGACGTCACCCACCGCCTGGAGGTCCGGCTGCGGGGCAGGGTCGGGTACGACGTGATGGACTGGTCGGTTGACCAGGTCGCCCACGACGTGCTCGACCACTACGAGCGCTGGAGGCTTGAGCACGCCAGCTAACCGGCCCTGGCTAGGTGAGACTCTGTTTCAGGGCCTCGGTGTCGGCGCTGCTCCAGCCCTGGCTGCCGAGCCACTGGGCGAGGCTGCCGCGGCGGGCGTCGATCCGGTCGAAGAAGGCCTCGAGCATCGAGCCGGGGGTCGCGGCCGCCCGTACCGGGCGCCCGGTGACCGGGTTCACCGCGTACACCGGGTCACGCAGCAGCAGCTCGGTCACCTCGTCGAGGCGCTCGTTGGACAGGGCGTAGTCGGCGACCACCGTGTCACGCGGGACCCCGACCGTCAGCAGCGCGATCCCGACCACGGTGCCGGTGCGGTCCTTGCCGGCGGCGCAGTGGACCAGGGTCGCGCCCGGCGCGCCGGCGATCACCCGCAGCGCGGCCAGCAGGCTGTCGGGCCGGTCCAGGTAGGTGAGGTAGAGGTCGGCCAGGTCCCCCTCCCCCGGCTCGTGCTGCCACGGCAGCAGCGTGCCCACCAGGTGCCTCGGCATCGGCTGGTGCAGGTCGAGCGGGTGCACCCGGATCCCGGCCGCCAGCGCCCGGGGCGGCCCGGCCTTGGCCCGCTCGGAGTCGGAGCGCAGGTCGATCACGTCACTGACGCCGAGCTCGTCGCGCAGCCGGGCCAGGCCCTGGTCGTCGAGCTGCTCCAGGTTCGCTGAGCGCAGCAGCCGGCCGCTGCGCACCGTACGGCCGTCGCTGGTGACCAGGCCGCCTACGTCGCGCAGGTTCGCGGTCCCCGGCAGGTCGATCCAGGTCATCCGAGCCTGCGCAGCCACTCGGCGGCCTTGGCGTAGTCGCTCTCGCGGAAGCCCTTCATCACGGTCGGCTCGACCCGGTCGGCGCGCGGGTAGGAGCCGAGGAAGTCGACCCGCTTGCAGATCCGGTGCAGCCCCATCAGCGACTCCGCCATCCGGGCCTCCGACAGGTGCCCCTCGGCGTCGATCGAGAAGCAGTACGAGCCGAGCCGCTCCTTGGTGGGGCGGGACTCGATCCGGCACAGGTTCACCCCGCGGGAGGCGAACTGCTCCAGGATCTCCAGCAGCGCCCCGGAGCGGTCCTCGCGCAGGTACGCGACCAGGCTGGTCTTGTCGTAGCCGGTTTTGGGTGCCGGCGGGGCCGGCCGGGTGACCAGCACGAACCGGGTCACTGCGTCGGGGTTGTCGGCGATCTCAGAGGCCAGCGGGCTCAGCCCGTACAGCTCGGCGGCGATCGGGGCGCAGACCGCCGCGTCGAAGCCGGACCCCGGGTCGGCGACGGTCTTGGCGGCGCCGGCGGTGGAGCCGGCCTCGGTGACCTCGGCGCCGGGCAGCCGGCTCGTCAGCCAGCCGCGGACCTGGGCGGCGGCGTGCGGGTGGGTGATCACCCGCCGTACCTCGGCCAGCACCGACCCGGCCCGCCCGTACAGGCCGAACTGGACCGGCAGCAGCACCTCCTGCACGATCATCAGCGCCTTGCCGCGGGCCAGGCTGTCGAGCGTCGCCGTGACCCCGCCCTCGACCGAGTTCTCGATCGGGACCAGCCCGGCCCGGACCGTTCCGTCGCGGACTGCGTCCAAGGTTGCCGCTACCGTCGGGTACGGGGCGGCCTCCTCCTCGAGCCCCAGGCTGAGCAGCGCCTGGTGGGTGAATGTCCCCTCTGGTCCGAAGTAGCCGAGCACGGCCCACAGGCTACCGGCGCCGGCTGGCTCCCACCCGGCGGCGCACGGGCTGAGACGTGCGGTCAGACCGGCACCCCAGTGGCGAGGGCATGATCCCGGCAAGCCCGGAATGAAGAGCAGAAGCTCTGCTGAGCGGATGCGACGCTGTCACTCGAGCCCCACTGGCTGCATCGCGTCGGAGAGGACCCGGATGGCGAGCTCGTCGAAGGTGTCGAACTCGGCCTCGACCGTGTCGAACTCGAACATCGCCAGGATGCGAAACTTGCGGGCCTCGGGGTTGTAGGCGTACATCCAGATATCGTCGGACTTGCCCAGGAAGAAGTACTCCGGGAAGTCGTCGATGTACAGCTCATTGACGTCAACGATGCCCGACATCCGGTCCCGCCGGTCGGTGGCCCACAGCACGTACCCGTCAAGGTCAATGCCGTTGGCGGTTCTCCAGAAGTCGGCCAGGTCGCTGGGGAGCTGGCCCGGGTGGTGAGCCGCGAACCAGTCCGCCACCCGGCTGACCTGCTCCTCGGTAGCGGGCGGGATCGGACCCTCCTTCCACCACTCAGCGTAGGCCTGAAAGACACGGTCGATCCTAGACTTCAGAAGCGGGTTCATCATCACCCCTGTCTGCGAGTGCGAGTCTGGAGCATGTCCCCAGAGCCTGATCGTAGACGCCGCAGCCCGGCCGGGCCACGATCCAGATGACTATCGGCACACCACGGCGCCGCAGACGGGAGTCTGCGGCGCCGCGTGACCGGGAGCGTCAGTCGACCAGGCCCTCAAAAAGGAGCGTCGACAGGTACCGCTCTCCGAAGTCGCAGGTGATCGCGACGATGGTCTTGCCGGCGTTCTGCGGCTCCCGGGCCAGGTCCAGGGCGACCTTGAGGATCGCGCCCGACGAGATCCCGGCCAGGATTCCTTCCTGAGTGGCCATCGAGCGGGCGACCGCGACCGCCTCAGCGATGTTGACGGTACGGACCTCGTCGTACAGCTCGCGGTCCAGCACGCTCGGGACGAAGTTCGCGCCGAGGCCCTGGATCTTGTGCGGCCCGGGGGTGCCGCCGGACAGGAGCGGGGACTCCTCCGGCTCGACCGCCACCAGCCGTACCTCCGGCTTGCGCTCCTTGAGGTAGCGCCCACTACCGGTGATGGTGCCGCCGGTGCCGATCCCGGAGACCAGGATGTCGATCGCGCCGCCGGTGGCGTCCCAGATCTCCGGGCCGGTGGTGCGGTAGTGGATGTCGGGGTTGGCCTGGTTCTCGAACTGGCGGGCCAGGACCGCGCCCGGCCGCTCGGCGGCGATCTGCTCGGCCTTCTGGACTGCGCCGCGCATCCCCTCCGAGGCCGGGGTGAGGACGAGCTCCGCCCCGTACCCGCGCAGCAGCGCCCGCCGCTCCTGGGACATCGACTCGGGCATCGTCAGCACCACGTGGTACCCGCGGGCCGCGCCGACCATGGCGAGCGCGATCCCGGTGTTGCCGGAGGTGCCCTCGACGATCGTGCCGCCGGGCTGGAGCGCCCCGGACGCGGCGGCGGCGTCAATGATCGCCACCCCGATCCGGTCCTTCACCGAGCTGGCCGGGCTGTAGAACTCCAGCTTGACGGCCACGGTCGCCTGCTCGGCGCCGGGGAGCCGGTTGATCTTCACCAGCGGGGTGCCGCCGACCGCCTGGGTGATGTTGTCGAGAATGGGCATGCAAGGTCCTGTTCGTTTGAAGGGTACGGACGGAGTGGAGCGCTCAGCGCATCACGGAGCTGGGCTCCGGGACGCCACTACAGCCGAGCGCTCGGCCGACAGTGACAGGTGCAGCACGCGAGGCAGATCTGCGGCTCAAGGCCCAGGACGAGCAGCAGGTCACTCATGGGCTGCCCCTCCTCCCGGTGCTGGATGCTGCGACCGTACCCGATGCGGGCCCACCGCGTCAGACAGCGGTCAGCATCCGGACGCCGGCCGCATCAGCCCCTATGCTCGGCAGCGTGCCTGAGATGCCCGCCGGCTGGTACCCGGACCCGGAGCGGACCATGCCGCTGCGCTGGTGGGACGGGCAGTCCTGGACTGCCTGGCAAGCAGAGACAGCCGAAGCCGGGTACCCGCCGCCAGGACCGGTCGAGACGGTGGCGCCGGTCGAGCCGCTGTCGCCGGTCTGGGCCCGGCGGGCGCTGCTCGGCGCGGGGGCTGCCCTAGCCGCTGCGACCGGGCTGGGCCTGTGGGGCCACTGGCTGGTCCGTGAGGACCGAGAGGCTGCGGCGGCGTCCTGGCCGTCGGCGCTGGGGCTGGTACGCCGCGGGACCGGCTCGACCAGCCTGGAGGCCGAGCCCACCGGGGTGGTGCGGTGGAGCACGCAGATGTCAGCACAGCTGCCCCAGGGGTGGTCGCTCGCTGAGGGCAAGGGCCTCCAGTCGGTGCTTCACGCCAACGTCGTCGGCTTCGACCGGACGCCCGGCTGGGAGGACTCCGCGTACTGGTGGCCGGCCGCGGTTCTGCTGGGCACGTTCTCGACGCGGACCTACCTGAGCAGCGACCTGCCGACCACGGCCGGGGTGATCAGCCAGCAGATGGCTGCCCTGCTCTACCGGAACGTTCCAGACCTGAGCCACGAGCCAGCGTCAGCCGAGCCGGGACCGACGGTGCACGGGCACCCGAGCGGGCGGGCGACCACGACCGTCCACTACCGCAGCCAGGGCGGGTCCCAGCAGGCGGAGGTGCAGCACACCGTGGTTGACGTGGCCCAGGAGCAGGGGCTGCTGTGGACCGTGGTTATCCCCGACCGGGCGACCGAGGCCCAGCGCCAGGCGCAGACCACGGCCTGGGAGTCGCTCTGGCTGGCCTGACCCGGCTGCCGTCCGGGTACACCACCGAGCTGTCGCTGGAGGTCCGGCGCTCGGTCTTTCATGCCCATCTGGCCAGGGCTGATGATGAGGAGACCGCGCGGCAGGTGGTCGCCGGAGCGCGACGGCGCCACCCGCAGGCCCGGCACCACTGCTCGGCGTTCGTGGTGTCGCTGCCGGACGCGAACCCGGTGGAGCGTTTCTCCGACGACGGGGAGCCGGCCGGCACCGCCGGTGCCCCGATCCTGGCGGCGCTGCACGCCGAAGCCCTGGGGGACGCGGTGGTTGTGGTGAGCCGGTACTTCGGCGGGGTGAAGCTCGGCACCGGCGGCCTGGCCCGCGCGTACGGGCAGGCCGCGGCGCAGGTGCTGGCCGGCACACCCCGGGTGCGGCCGGTCACCCGTACGGTGTGGTCGACAACCGTCGACCATGGCGTCGCCGGCCGGCTGCTGAGCGACCTCGCAGCCCGCGGCGCCCAGGTCTCCTCCGAGTACGGGGCTCAGGTCCGGCTCACGGTCTGCTGCGACGACGACGCCTGGCTGCGGACGCACCTGGCCGAGCTGAGCTCGGGTACGGCGACCCTGGTCGAGACCGGCACCCGCGAGGTGGAGGTCCCCCTGCCCTCGGTCAGCGGATGACCAGGTACCAGACGGTCTCCTGCAGCGGCTTCTGGCAGCGGTTCTCGCCGCGGCGGCACAGGGCGGTGGTTACCGTCGCGGTGCCGGCCGACCGCCCCTCAACGCGCAGCCCGACCTCGCCGGTGGCGCTGCCTGGGGCCGACGCTCTCGGACGCAGCCGCTCCAGCGGCGACAGCCCCCGCACGACGATCTGGGCGGTCACGGACTCACCGTCCACCGCGACCACCCGGTGCTGGTACGGGACCGAGCGCTCGGAGCCCAGGTGGAGAGTGCGTGTCTGCCCTACCCGAAGCTCGATCAGGGGGGTGTCGACCCGCTCGTACCCCCGGGGCCACAGCAGCCACGCCCCGCAGCCGACCACCGCCAGGGCGATGACAGCGACCAGGACCACAACTCGCCTCCGCACCCCACCATGCTGCCACTCGCCGGGTGAAGCAGGGCCACCGGGGCTCTGAGGTGTACCTTGCTCGCCGACCCAGCCCGGCAGTCAACAACGTCCACCACAGGGGTAACCCTCAGCGCTGCGCCAGGACCTCGCAGGGGCGTGGCTGGGAGGGTCACGCCCGCGTTCAGCGAGGTCACCTGCTCACCGACGATGGCCCTCGCCCCCGACCGCCGTGGACCGGTGTTCAGCGTCAGCCCGGTCGACTCTTCCGCCTAGGCTGGGCAGCGTGCCCGGTTCCGTGACAGCGTCCCCAGGAGAACCCCGATGAGCGACTTCGCCAACCCCAGCACCCCCTGGCCCAGCACCGGCATGCTCACCCTGGTCCTGGCCGAGTCGCCGAACCCGTTCCTTAGGACCACCGCACCCCAGCTCCTCATCGACAGCACACCCCACCTCTGCCACTGGGGCTACAACCAGATCCCGCTGGCCCCTGGACCACAGGGCCCGCAGCCCGTCGGCCTCGTCACCGGGCAGGTCGGCGCCGGCGATCGACTGACCCGGGGCTGCAAGGCTTCGTGGGACTCGGCCGCAGGGCGCTGAGCTTGCATCGGGACCGCGGTACGGCAAGGCTAGATGCGTACAGGTCGAGCTCTGGGGGGAGTGGCTGATGGCGTGGTACGAGTGGGGAACCGGCTGAGCCGGCTGCTGAAGCAGCAGGTGGACCGGGTCCGGGGGACTGGGGCCCGTCCGGACATGACCTGGGAGGAGTTCGGGGACCGGCTGCTCCGTGTGCTGATGACCATGAAGGACCGTGTGCACCTGTCGATTGAGATGCCCGAGATCGGGGACTACCGCTCGATCTCCCTGTCGACCGAGGACGGCCAGCTCCATGAGTCCTTGATCACGTTGTACCTGCAGGAGGAGTACCGGCTGGAGGGCGACAGAGAGGCTGCCATGGAGGCCCTGGGCTGGAACCGGTGCCCGATGATGGGCGATGCCTGGTGCACGAACACCCCACTGCCCGCGTCCAGCACCGAGCTGCGCGTGGTCAGGGACCGGTTCATCGCCACCATGCGCGACCTGCTCCGGGTGGAGTCCCCCGGCGAGATGGTCTACTACGCCTTGCGCGACCCTGAGGTCAAGACGCCTGGCGTGGTCCGCTACGAGAAGGGTGAGAACCCTCTCCTCATCGAGGAGCTTGGCCTTCCGCTGATGTCCACCAAGTAGTCCCCACGTCGCGGTACCGGCTGCTGCCCGCCAGGGGTGGCTGCCAGAACCGACTCGCAGCGGCGCTCGGGGCCGTCGGGATTGATTCGTGATACCCCGCTTTGGCCAGGGGATTGGTCGTCGTGTGTCCGGCTGGTGAGTGACTTCGCCCCGCCCTCTTCCCGGGTCGGAAAGCGGTGGCTAGACTCCCGAGCGTCGGTGAGAACATCGCGAACTGGAACAAGGACGAGGCCCTCAAGCTGATGGAGGACTGGTCCCTGGCGCACCCGGGCGTGAAGGCGGTCATCTCGATGAACGACATGATGGCGACCGGGGCCCTGGAGGCGGTGAAGGGCAAGGCGGGCTTCGCCGGGATCCAGGCGTACGGCGGGGACAGCACCCTGGAGGCCTGCCTGGCGATTCATGAAGTCGGTCCACGCGCTGCTCAAGGATGAGAAGACCGAGATCACCGACGACATCGGCAACCCGGTGATCACGAAGGAGAACGCCACCCAGTACGTGGACATGTACAAGAAGGCCGGAATGATCTGACCGTCGTGGGGCGCGCCAGGCCGACCGGCGCGCCCCCGGCAAGAAAGGACCACCTGATGACTGTTCTGGACACGTTCCAGCTGAAGGGCAAGACGGCGCTGGTCACCGGTGCCGGGCGGGGCCTGGGGGCCGCGTTCGCGGTGGCCCTGGCCGAGGCCGGGGCCGATGTGGTGGTGCACGGGCGCAACCAGGAGAACGCTGAGCGGACCGCCGCCGCGGTCCGGGCCGCCGGCCGTGAGGCGCTGGTGGTGCTCGGTGAGCTGGCCAGTGACGACGGGCCCGAGCAGGTGGTGGCCCAGGCCACCGACTGGCACGGACGGCTCGACATCCTGGTGAACAACGCCGGTGCCTGCGTCCACCGTGACGCGCTGGAGGTCACCGACGAGGAGTGGGACCTGGTGATGAACACCAACCTGCGGGCCCTGTGGCGGGTCTCGCAGGCCGCCGGGCGGCGGATGGTGGCTCAGGGCGCCGGGTCGATCGTCAACATCGGCTCGATGTCGGGCTTCATCGTGAACCGGCCGCAGATGCAGCCGGCGTACAACGCCTCGAAGGCCGCAGTGCACCACCTGACCCGGTCGCTCGCGGCCGAGTGGGCGCCGCACGGCGTCCGGGTGAACGCGGTCGCTCCCGGGTACGTGAAGACCGAGATGTCCCCGGTCCACGAGCCCCGGTTCCAGCGCTACTGGATCGAGGACGCCCCGCAGCAGCGGTTCGCGATGCCCGAGGAGATCGCCCCCGCGGTCGTCTTCCTGGCCTCCGACGCGGCCTCCTTCATGACCGGCTCGATCGTGGTCCTGGACGGCGGCTATACCGCCTTCTGACCACCGGTACGGACGTGCCGGGCCGCGGCAGGGCACGACAACTTGTACATGTTGTACGGTAGTCGTGTGAAGTCGGTGACCTTGTCTCAGTTCCGTAGCCATCAGAGCGACTACATGGCGATCGCCCAGCGGGAGCCGGTCGAGATCACCTCTCGGGGGGTCGGTCGCCGGGCGGTCCTGGTCTCCCCGGACTTCTTCGACCGAGCGGTTCAGGCTCTTGAAGACCAGGCAGATATCCGCGCTGCTGCCGCGGCGCGAGGGGAGCCGAGGACACCGCACGCTGAGGTGATGGCTGAGTTCGGGCTGTGACTTCGTCCGCCGGGCACAGGTGCCAGCCTACGGCTCGAGCCATGGGTCACTAAAGTACGACAAGTCAGGTCCGAGAGGTCCAAGTCAGGCCCGTCTGTCCGACCGAGGCGACGCTGGCAACGAACGGGGCCACGGCGCTCCGCTGAAACGCACGATGATGCAGGAGGTGACTACCCACAGTCGTGGCGCACTTCCTCCAACTCTTGGAAGCGCCACCAGGCGGACAACAGCCAGGAGCAGACTACACCCACGTCCCGAAGCGTGCCTGCGTCAAGGCTGAGGCCGGGTACGAACCTACCGGGATGGCGATCCACCAACTGTGCGAGTTCACCCAGGCCAGCGGCACTGCGGAAGCACAGAAACCACACCCCGGGCAATTCCTCGAGGGCTAGCATCAGGAGGTTGATGCCTTGCTCGGATCTAAGGTCGAGGACGGCACAGCGCACCGTCTTTCCTTCAGCCACCCACCATGCGACCTGCGATGAGAGCGGCAGGTCAATAAGAACGAAGCTTTGCTCGACGCCCAGCAGCTGCTCGTTGTACTCCGGGAGGCGCAACGACTTCAGTGAGGCGAGCACAAGGACCGGCATCGTCGTGAAGGCCTCGCATACCGCCCTCGGGGTTATCGGCGACAGGAGTAACGCAAGCGGAACATGCCGACGACCGGCCTCGTCAACGTGAGGGCTTCCCGCCAAGCAGGTCACGGCTGGTACGTTCGCAAGGTCGACCAGCCCGAACTGCGTCGCGAGCGCCTCCCCGGTGAGCACCGTGCAGAGAACGACAGCGCGACCGTCGGCATCGTGCCAAATGAAGCGCGCTCGGTCAGCCTCGTCGAGTTCCGAGATCTCGGCAACAGCGGGCACGTCGTGTATGAGGATCCGTTCGCGCTCGGCTACGAGCGGCTCCTCGACGAACGGCCTGCGCTTCGTCAACAACTCGACTCGCCACTCGGGAGGGGCCAACAGCTGAAAGGAAGCTCCCAGGGTCTCCATGAGGTGGCGTGATTCGGCATCGTCGAGACAAGCAATCCCCATCGCCTCGAGCTGAGTCCGCGCCACCTCGGTCAGACGTGGGATAAGGATGGTTTCCTCGAACGCCTTGAGCCGCTCGGTGCCACTCTCGTCATTAGTAGTAAGAGCCCGTCCTTGCGACCCGCCAGCGTCGCCGCCGCGTGCCGGGTAGAGGCGGATCAGCTCCTCGAACGCCGCGTGCCACCAGTCGCCGGTGTTGCGGACCCGGGCGAGTCGTCCGTCGGGTCCCGTGATCTGGCCCACATCCCGGCGGGTCACCGCCTCGAACCCGCGGGCGGCGACATCGAGCAGTTCACGAGGCTGCATGAGGCACACGAGGATGGCCCTGATCGCCGTTTCCCGGAACTGCCACGGCCACGCCAAGTCATCCCCGCCGAGGGCCAGGCCGCGCTGAAGGTATCGGAGGTAGCGTTGGTTGTCGCTGAGGAGGGCCCGGCCACGCTCGACGCCGAGGGCCCCGACGCTGAGGGTCGTGGCGAACACTTCGTGCACTTCCTTGGCCCTCCGGTTCGCCCGTGCCGCGACGGCCCCTAGCCGCTGCGCGTCTACCCCCGCCGCCGCCAGGAGTCCCGACATCGCCGCGACCAGGCCCCACGCCGTCGACCACTGAAACTCGTGGTGGACGTGCTCGTGGAGGGAGACCAGCAGCTGAGCATCTCCCGCAGGCACCGCATAGGCGTGGAGATCACGGGTGTCACGACCGTCGAACGAGCCAAGCAGCGTGCGGTCCTGGGCCGCGAGGAATCCTTCATGCTCACACCCGAACCGCAGCGGGCTGGTCAAAGCCACGTGATCCTCAACCATGCTGGGTCGTCGGCGGGGCGCATCCGCACTTCACCGTATCCGGCGTCGTCGGCGTACCCGGCCTGGATTAGCCGCTCGCAAAAAGCGACGAAATCGCCGTAGTTGAGCTGCTCTCGCACGGCGGGATCGAGCCGGTTGTAGAGGCCTTCGTGGCGCAGGGCTATGTCGGTCACCCCGTTTGAGGCGATGTGGAGAGGGATGAGCAGTTCCTGGTCCTGGCGGCTGAGGCGGGCTCGTTCAACATCGACGAGCAGCGGGATCACCGCCGGCAGCAATTCGAGTGGGATGTCGTCAGCACCGCTGAAGAACAGCGCAGCAGCTAGAAGTACGGCCACGAGCACTGCTTTCGTCGCCCCGCCGCTCAGGTTTATACGCCAGCCTCCGGGACGCATATGGAAGACGTCGTCGCCGTCTGAAACGGCGTCGAGGAAGGCATCCTCACAAAGTTCGCCGAGCCGACTCTCCGGCTCAATTCCGAGTGGCCGAAGCAAAGAGTCCGTGAACCAGACACGATCAATGTCGTCGGGGATCTCTAGCATCTCGACCAGCTCGACCAGAGTCCGGGTGTGTTCCATGGGCTGCTCCTTCGACGTTGCTTGGCATGAGCCTACTATTAGGGGGGGCGTCGCACTCCCTGGCCTCCGCCGTCGTAGCGCAGGGCATGCTCGGTGGCCAGGATGTTCGAGGTGACGGCGGTCAGCGCGTCCATCCATTGCCTTCAATCGGAGTCCCGCAGGTGTAGCCGAGACCCCAGCAGGTCCCTCAACTGCCCGGCGATAAGTTGCACCGTTAAATCATCCCCAAGCGCCAGCATGACGTGGGGATGCCCTTCGACGTGCCAGGCGAGGGCGCTGAGCACACCGGACCCTATACCGACATAGGTTCCGTGTACCTCCTCGGTGTCGCCGAGCAGCCGCCCCGCCCCGAGCATCCCGGACAGCCCCATGTCGACCAGCACCACAACCGGCCACGCGGTCAGCGCGGGAAGCCAGGTGCGCTGCCAAGCGGCGTCGAGGTAGCAGCTGGCGGTCACGCACACCGCCGAGGTCCCAGTGCCGGTCCACTCGGCTGCTGCGGCGGCGAACACATCGGGCGACGGGACGATGGTGTTGAGGATGAGTTCGTCGCCGTCGTAGTCGATGAGGTCGCGGATCGCGAAGACGGGTTCGTTGCTCCACTGGGCTAAGCGCTCGATCTCGCCGTCGCTGAACCGGAAGGAGCGCGCCAGGTCGACGGGCCGGCGCCCCTGCAGGACGACGTGAGGCGGGCGGTTGGCTGCGCACAAGGCGAGGATCTCAGAGATCGAAGCCTCCTCGCCGAGAGTCGCCAGGGCGCCTGATTGGGGAGTCTCACGCAACACGAGAACGGCCGCGGCGAGCAGTCGCTGCGCCGACTGCACGTCGCTCAAGACCTCCGGCTCCTCGTGAGGCGACTCAACGCTGACTCCGGTCAGGGATGCCGCCCGTGTCAGGGCGGCCGCCACCCCAAGGTGCCCATCGCGCGGCAGCGTCGGCAAAGCAGCCATCCTGGGGGATGCTTCCAGCAGGGCGGCAACGTTCACTCTCTTCTGTCTCTTCCGTGAGCATCAAGGGCGTGTGAGGAGGAGGATGTACAGGATCAGGAAGAGGACGCCGCTCGCTGCGAGGCCGCCGTAGAGCCTGGCGCCGTCTGCTGGTGGTGGGACGGGTCCGAGGCGGCCTTCGTGGCGGTAGCCGTACGGGGCGGCGTAGTAGAGGCGGGTGGGCTCGGGGAGCATGGTGATGATGGTCTCGGCGATGCCCCACTCCTTGTCGGGGCGCATGCTGATGCGGATGCGGTGGCGGCGGACTGCGGGCTGACGGCCGAGGCAGCGGGCACCGAGCTGGCCGGGTCGCTGCGTGAACTCCTGGGCACAGGTGGCGCGGCAGCACGGGATCGGCGCCCGCGAGATCGCGATCCTGAGCGAGGCGTCGCCAGGCTCTGGCCAGAGCGAAGTAGCACGAGGGCAGCCCAGCGAAACCGCCGGGGAGGCTGGGCCCGTCCGTACACTGCTTCTCATGATCGTGGGTGCACTTCGAGGCTTTGCGCTGGCCAGCGGCATCGGGTACGTGGTCTCCAAGACCATCACCGGGGTGGACCGCCGGTTCCAGGCCCGCAACAAGGAGCGCAAGGCAGCCCCGGCTGGGCCGGCCAGCCGGGAGCAGCGCCAGGCGGCGGTCCAGGCCTACCTGGACGCGCTGACCAACCCGGACCTGGCGTTCGAGGTCCCGATGGCCGAGAGCATCGTCCGGACCACCGGCGGCATCCCCACCGGGTACGGCCGTGAGCAGCTGCAGTGGGAGCTGCACATGCACCTGGCGCAGCGGCTGATCGGCGAGGTCGAGGTCCTGGACTGGAGCATCGGGCTGCCCGACGACCCCGACACCATCCGGGTCCGCTACCGGGTCCGGACCAAGATCGGCCCGGTGCTCGAGACCACCACCGACGCCACGGTCCCGAGCGACGGACTGATCCACCGGATCGCGAACCAGACCAGCCGGGCCGCCGGGACCAGCCAGGACTGAGCACGGCGTACTCCCTTCCTGCACAGGGTTGTCTCACCTCGACCGCAGGATCAGGCTTCCACTGCTGCCCGGTCGCGCCTTCTCTCCCCCCTCACGACCCCCGACGACCACGTGCAACACCTTGTCAACAGCACCTTCGCAGGTGGTGGCGGGGTTACCGGGGAGCACCGCAGCCCCCACGTCGCGATTGACTTCTTCGCCGCAGTACGGTCGACTAGCAGTACCACGGGCCCGTCGGCCGCTCGTCCGTCACGGACTGAGCTCGGGCCGTGGTGCGTCGGCTTAGGGAACCTCAACACGGAGGCATCGTGGACGTGCACATCGCCAAGCTCCGAGAGGCGATTCTGTACGCTGAGTCGGAGTTCGGCGAGGGACTGCTGAGCTTTGCGATCTACGACACCGACTCCGGGCTGGAGATCGTGGCCCGCAAGCCGCACCCGAAGGCAACGGCCCTCTTCCCCGAGCTCATCGAGACCATCGACGCCAAGCTCGCCCGCGCCGACATCCTGCCCCCCGTCGGAGACTCCATGCTCATCCGGCTGGCTGAGGGCCGGCTCGTTGTGGTGCTCTGCTTCAGCGCTGCGCTGCAGGGGCTGCTGCTGGTGGACCTGTCGCTGGTGAGCATCGGGGCGGTGGTCTCGATGGTGGTTCCGCGGCTCCTCGACCTCGGTCGGCAGGCAGTCTCATGACGCTCGTTGACCTGTCCGCGGTCCACAACGCACTGACCGCCGCCATCCGGGCCCTGGACCCGCCCCCGCTGGCCTGCATCGCCTGGGACATGGCGACCTCCCGCGAGCTCGACTCGATGCACCCAGAGCCGGGCCTGAGTGAGCTGCTGCAAGGAGTGATCGACGACCTCGACACAGTCCTGGAGGACCTCTCGCTCGGGTATGTGGACCGCTTCGCGCTGATCCAGCACGCCCAGACCGAGCAGGGGGTACGGACGGCGACTGCCCTGGTCCTGGTTGAGTCGGTCGCCGTCGCGATGACCGTCGACCTGGCAACAGTCCACATCGGGACCCTGTTCAACACGGTGATCCCGACCCTCGAGCAGCAGATCGGCGACGCCCAGGGGAGCTCCTCGACGGCCCAGCCGAGAGAGCACCGCCCGCCCCGCAGCCCAGCCTCGGCCAGCTACGGGATGCCCAGCGCCCCGAGCGCCGCGTACTCGTCACAGACCGCCTCCGCGCCGGCCAGCTCGACCTCCGCCTCGCTGCCGGCGTCCTCGGCCTCGGCCTCCGTGGGTGGCTCCCGCACCGCCGAGCCCGCGCCCGGCCAGCCCGGACCAGGTCAGAGCTGGGTGCTCGCCCCTCACCGGCCCGGTACGGGCCCAGCACCCAGCCAGCCGGGGCCAGCCAGCCAGCCCAACCAGGCACCCGGCCAGGAGTCCTGGTCCTCGGCTCCCTCGGCCTCCACAGGTCAGGCCGGGCCCCACCCGACAGCCTCCGCCTCCGGGCAGGACCAGCCGCCCGCCCCCGGCCCGGGCTGGTCCCCGCAGCAGCCACCGGACCACGGACCGGGATGGTCTTCTCAGCAGCCACCGGCCGGCCCGGCCCCGACCCAGCCGGCACCGGGATGGTCTGCCCAGCAGCCCGCGGCCGGCCCGAACCCGACCCAGCCGGGCCCAGGGTGGTCCCCTCAGCAGTCCTACGGCCCCGGCTGGGCACCGCGACAGCCTGAGCCCCAGCCCGCCCAGGGCTGGTCCCCTGCCCCGGTCCCACCGTTCTCCGCCGTACCGCACCCGGCGCTGCGACCCCACCACCAGAAGACCCCGCAGCGAGCACCGTCGCCTCCGTCGGCCGCCTCGTCGGCTCACGCTGGGCAGCCGCAGACGGGCTGGCACCCGACCCAGCCGGACTCGCCGTTCGACCCGAGCCAGCAGCGGCCCCACCCAGAGGACCCCTGGAGCGACCACCGGGCCGCCCAGCCCGCCGGGACCACCGCACCCGGAGCTCACCCGGGCTACCCCACCGGGTACCCGGGACAGCCCGGCCCGGCACCTCTGCCCGAGCAGGGTGCCCCGGGGTACGGGCCCCAGCCCGGCTACCCGGCCCCCCCGGGCTCGGTCCCGTACCCGGCCCAGCCGTACCACCTGGGCAGCGCCTCCGGCGGCCTGCCCCAGCCCGGGTACCCCGCCTCCGGCGCCTCGGCCCAGCCGTACCCCGCCTCCAGCGCCTCGGCCCAGCCGTACCCCGCCTCCAGCGCCTCGGCCCAGCCGTACCCCGCCTCCGGCGCCTCGGCCCAGCCGTACCCTGCCTCCGGCGCCTCGGCCCAGCCGTACCCCTACCCCGCCTCCAGCGCCTCAGCCGACCCGTACTCAGGCCAGCCCCCCAGCTCTGGCGAGTCGGCGTTCGACCTGCTGGATCCCAAGCCGGCCGCCCCGCGGTCTCAGCGGCGCAGGCTCTGGAACGCCATGATGGGCTCCATCTCGCGGCTGGGCCGCGAGCGGATCCCAGCCTCAAAGACGCCGGCGGTCCTGACCGCAGCCCTGGCCCAGCACCTCGGCGACCTGCGCTCCAAGCGGGGCATGGTTCCGGTACCGGTGATCGCTGACCTGGTCGCCAATGCCCTGCGGGCCATGGCGAAGGCCGAGCTCGACCTGCCTCCGGGCCTGGTCGAGGACGTCACGGTCGCCGCCCAGGAGTACCCCCAGATCGGTGAGGCGCTGCAGCTGCTGATGAACGGGCCCCAGCCGGAGCCACAGCCCGCCCTGCTGATCGAAGCCCCGCCGGACATCCGGCTGTGGACCCATGGTCGGGTCGCCGAGCGGCGCGAGTACCTCGCCCAGGTGCGGGAGCGCGACCCCGCCCAGGCCCGGGAGCTGGTCACCACCTCCTGGCCGTCGCTGCTGATCGACGAGCGGGAGGCCTTTATCTCGGTGATCGCCGCGAAGCCGCAGCGGCGCGACCAGTCGCTGCTGGAGATGGCCTTCACCGACCCGTCGAGCCACGTACGGGCGGCCGCCCGCAGCGGCCTGGCGCTGCTGCCGGACTCGTCCTTCGCCACCCGGGTCCGGGACATGGCGTCCGAGCTCGTGGTCGTCACCCACGGCCACGTACGGACCCTCTACCCGAAGCAGGTCGACCCCCGCGACGGGCTCGACGACGTCCCGTACTCCGCCGACCTGGGCGCAGCCAGGCTGAACGCGGTCGTGGCCGCGCTGCCGACCAGCACCTGGGAGTGGCTGGTCGGGGTTCCCGCCTCCCGGCTGGCGCTGCTGCCGGGGGCCCACGAGATCGGTCCCGGCCTGGAGGCAGCCGCGATCCGGCACCATGACATGGCCCTGGCCGACGCCCTCCTCCAGAGCGGACGGGTCTCCCCCGAGCTGGTAGCGACCGCCTCTCCGGTGCAGCAGACCCTGTACGCCGCCGAGGACGGGACCCTGGTCCCCGACTGGTACGTGGAGGCGGTCGAGAGCTGGCCGCAGCCCTGGCCGAACGAGGTCGCCGGGGCGGTGTCGCGCTACCTGCTGGAGGAGTTCGGGCACGTCCCGCTGCGGCTCTGGGTGGCGTTCGCAACCCGGGTCCCCGACCACCAGTGCGCGGAGATGGCGAACCGGCTCCGCGACGGAATCCCCGAGTTCGCGCCCACCCCGGTGGTCCGGATGATTCGCCAGGTGGCCGCGGTGCTGTCGACCCGGGCCACGGTCTGGAGCAGCACCCGGCACGCCCGCTGACCCTGCTGGCTGCCGCCGCCGTCGCGGCGGCTGGTCGGCTTGCTGCCCCGGTCTTCCTTCTCAGGGCGGGAGGACTGCGAACCGGCCTGGGCCAGACCGAGCGGGGAGGCACCGGCGCCGACCTGCCCGTCCGCAACCGGCTGGACCAGGCGGCGGCGGTGCTCTAGACTGGCACTTCGTCGACCAGCACTCGTGGCTCAATGGATAGAGCAGCTGACTACGGATCAGCAGGTTGGGGGTTCGAGTCCCTCCGAGTGCGCCAGACCAGATGGCCCCGCACCGTGCGGGGCCTTCGTGCTGTGAAGGGTCGGGCACCCCCTGGTCCACTCCCCGAACGACCACCTAACATGAGCAGCGAGATCCGAACAGAAACCCTCATCGAGGAGGACGGACGTATGAGTGCGCCTATCACTGCCCCTGCCGGGGCTCCCCAGTCGCTGATCGACTGGGTCCAGTCGGTCGCTGACCTGACCAAGCCCGACCAGGTGGTCTGGTGCGACGGCTCCGAGGCGGAACGGGACCGGTTGAACCAGGTCCTGGTCGACTCCGGCACCTTCACCCCGCTGAACCCCGACAAGCGGCCCAACAGCTTCCTGGCCCGCTCCACCCCCTCCGACGTGGCCCGGGTCGAGTCGCGGACCTTCATCTGCTCCGAGAAGGAGGAGGACGCCGGCCCCACCAACAACTGGGCCGACCCGGCCGAGATGCGCCAGACCCTCGACAGGGTCTTCGACGGCTCGATGCGCGGCCGCACCATGTACGTGATCCCGTTCTCGATGGGCCCCCTGGGCGGGCGGATCTCGCGGCTCGGCGTCGAGCTCACCGACTCCCCGTACGTCGTGGTCAACATGCGGATCATGACCCGGATCGGGACCGAGGCGCTGAAGCTGATCGCCGAGACCGGTGACTTCGTCCCGGCCGTGCACTCGGTCGGCTACCCGCTGGTCGACGCCGACGGCAACGCCCGCCCCGACGTGCCCTGGCCGTGCAACGACGAGAAGTACATCACCCACTTCCCGGCCACCCACGAGATCTGGTCGTACGGCTCCGGCTACGGCGGCAACGCGCTGCTGGGCAAGAAGTGCTACGCGCTGCGGATCGCCTCGGTGCTGGCCCGCGACGAGGGCTGGCTGGCCGAGCACATGCTGATCCTCAAGATCACCGGCCCCGACGGGCGGGTCTTCCACCTGACGGCCGCCTTCCCGTCGGCCTGCGGCAAGACCAACCTGGCCATGCTGCAGCCCACAATCCCGGGCTGGAAGGTCGAGACCATCGGTGACGACATCGCCTGGATGCGTCCCGGCGACGACGGTCGGCTGTACGCGATCAACCCGGAGGCCGGCTTCTTCGGTGTCGCCCCCGGCACCTCGATGAAGACCAACCCGACCGCGCTGCAGGCCCTGGACCACGACACGATCTTCACCAACGTGGCCCTGACCGACGACGGCGACGTCTGGTGGGAGGGGATGACCGACGATCCCCCGGCGCACCTGATCGACTGGCTGGGCAACGACTGGACGCCCGAGTCGACGACCCCGGCCGCGCACCCGAACAGCCGCTTCACCGTACGCGCTGACCAGGCCGCCACGATCTCACCAGACTGGGAGAACCCGACCGGGGTGCCGGTCGACGTGGTCCTCTTCGGTGGGCGGCGGGCCTCGAACGTCCCGCTGATCAGCGAGGCGTACGACTGGGAGCACGCGGTCTTCGTCGGCGCCACGGTCGCCTCGGAGCAGACCGCGGCGGCTGAGGGCGCGGTGGGTGCGCTGCGCCGCGACCCGTTCGCGATGCTGCCGTTCTGCGGCTACAACATGGCCGACTACTGGGGGCACTGGCTGAAGATGGGCCGGCAGCTCGGCGACAAGGCGCCGCGGGTGTACCAGGTGAACTGGTTCCGCAAGGACGCCGACGGCTCGTTCCTGTGGCCGGGCTTCGGTGACAACGCCCGCGCCATCGAGTGGGCGCTGCGCCGGATCGCCGGGCAGGTCGAGGCCCAGGACGCGATCTCGGGCCGGATCCCGCTCCCGGGTGACCTGAACGTCGAGGGGCTCGACATGAGCGACGAGCAGCTGGAGCACCTGTTCGCGTACGACCCGGAGGCCTGGCGGGCCGAGGCCGACGTGACGGCGGAGTACTTCCAGCAGTTCGGCGACCACTGCCCGCCGGAGATGTTCCACCAGCTGGAGCAGCTGCGGGCCCGGATCGACGCCCACCAGGGCTGACACCCCGACAGCGCGAAGGCTCCCGGCCAGTGGCCGGGAGCCTTTGTCGTTGGCGGAGGCGGCGGGATTTGAACCCGCGATGGGGTTGAGCCCCAAACCCGCTTAGCAGGCGGGCGCCATAGACCGTACTAGGCGACGCCTCCAACGGGCGCCAGGATACCTGGTCGACCAGGGGCGAGTCCACGCGAAACCACAAGCAGCAGCCGGCTGCCGCTGTCGGCGGCGATCGGGCTGGGCGAGTCCACGCGAAACCACAAGCAGCTCTAGGCCTGGGAGACTCGTTACCATCTATGGAGGCGATGCTCGGGGACAACGGACGGGACAAGGCCATGACGAACGACAGGGACCACGGCGACTACGCGCACCGGCTCGGTCCGCGGCGCGGGCTGCCGGACGAGTCCTACTCCCCGGTTCCCGCCCGCGCCTACGAGGACGAGATCCCGCCGTCCTGGCAGGACTCGCCCAGCCCTGTGTACCGGGAGGACCCTGACGAGACCGCTGTCCGGCGCGGGAGCCGCCAGTCCCGCCGCGACCCCTACCGGGACCCCGACGCGACCGTACGGCGGAGCGAAAGCCGCCGCTCGTACCGGGACGACCCTTACCGAAGGCCCTACCGGGACGACCCCTACCGAGACGAGCCCCACCGGGACTCCTACCGGGACGAGCCCCACCGGGACTCCTACCGGGACGAGCCCCACCGGGACGACCCCGACACGGCGGCCCGCGCTGAGAGCAGCCGGACCCACCGAGACCCGTACCTGAACGACCCTGACGCGACCGCTCCCCGGGCGGAGAGCCGTGGGGCCCGCCGAGCCGCCGAGTCGCCCGACACCGGCCCCAGCTTCGGCCGGGCCCTCGGGTGGACCGTCCTCGGCAGCCTGGTGCCGGGCACCGGGCTGATCCGCGCCGGCAGGAAGGCGGCCGGGGTGACTGCCCTGCTGCTGGTCGGTCTGGCCGTGGGAGCGGTCGGGTTTCTGGCCATGGAGCGGAACCTGGCGCTGAGTGCGGCGGTCAGCCCGAACGCGATGATGCTCATCTCCGGCGCCTTGATCCTGCTCGCCCTGGTCTGGGCGGCGATGATCCGCAGCACCTACCTCTCGCTGCGGCCCCGCCGCCTGAACGGGCTGCAGCGAGTGGTCGGCTCCGGGCTGGTGGCGACCCTGGTCTTCGGGATCAGCGCGCCGATGGCGGTGGGCGCGGTCTACACGTACGAGCAGGCCTCGCTGCTGCAGAAGATCTTCACCAACGACCCCAGCGGCACCCGGCCCACTCTGGTGCCCGCGAAGGGTGACCCGTGGGCCGGCACCCCCCGGCTGAACGTGCTGCTGGTCGGCGGTGACTACGGGTCCTCACGCCCGGAGGCCGACAAGGGGTACGGCGAGAACACCGACACCATGATCCTGGCCAGCATCGATACCCGGACCGGGAACACGGTGCTGATCTCGGTGCCCCGCAACATGGAGAAGGTCCCGTTTCCCAAGGACTCGCCGCTGCACAAGTACTACCCGAACGGCTTCCCAAAGATGGCGAACGCGATCTGGGCCGACGTGAAGAACGAGGTCCCCAAGGACGCCCTCGGCCCGACCGCGAACTTCGGTGCCGACGCCCTGAAGCTGGGCCTGGGCGAGGCGCTCGGGCAGAAGATCGACTACTACGTCTACCTCAACATCGACGGCCTGTACGGACTGATCGACGCCATGGGCGGGGTCGAGGTGAACGTCAACGAGCGGATCCCGATCGCCGGCAGCGCCGAGGGCAAGCGCCCGACCGGCTACATCGAGCCGGGCGAGAACAAGAAGCTCAACGCGTACGAGGCGATGTGGTACGCCCGCAGCCGCTCTGGCTCGGTCAACGGCGACTTTGACCGGATGGGCCGCCAGCGGTGCGTCATCAACGCGATCGTGAAGCAGACCGACCCGCAGACCCTGCTGACCCGGTACGAGGGGCTGGCCAAGGCCAGCAGCAAGATGGTGCGCACCGACATCCCGCAGGATGTGCTGCCGATGATGATCGACCTCGGCGTGCGCATGCGCAACGGTCAGCACCAGAGCATGCAGTTCACGAACGGGGTGAACGGTTTCGTCTCAGCGAACCCTAACTACGCGACCGTCCGCGCCCAGGTCGCCGAGGCGATCGCCCAGTCGACAGCACCGGCGGAGCCCGCCCCGACCACGGCAGCTCCCGCCCCGGAGACCAGCGCTGCCCCGGCCCCGACGCCGTCGGCGAGCACCGGCCGGCGTACCACCGCCACCCGGACCACGCCGGCCCCGGCCCCGGCCACCTCGGCCTCGCCGGTCGCGCAGAACATGAACGACGCCTGCAAGTTCGACCCGGCCGCCGCCGCTAAGGCCACTGCCAGCGCCCGCTGAGGGAGCTGCCGCGGCTCAGCCGCTCCTCGCTGAGGTACCCCTCGGCGTGCTGATGGCCACGCACCTGGTCCAGAGGGCCGGGAACAGCCCACCTGGTGCATAACCGGGGTGTGCTACCCGCCGCACTGGATCCAGGGGGCGGGCAGGATCCGCAGGCTCTGATGCAGCAGCAGCACGGTCAGCGGCAGGGTCACCACGATCACCGTGATCGCGGTGTCGAGTGAGCCCGTACGCCAGACCTTCACGGTCGACCAGACCACCAGCACCCCGAGCACGACCGGGACCCAGACGGCCCAGCTCCCGGCCCAGGCGAACCAGCTGGCCTGCTCGGTCACGATGGGGGGCATCAGCTTGGCGTCGGCGAAGCCGATCGTTCCGTACGCGAGCGTGGACACGACCGTCACCACCCCCAGGATGTCGACCTTGCGCAGGCAGTGCATCAGGACGGCGACGAAGGCGACGAGCGGGCCGGTCAGCAGCAGCACAACCACCACGTCCTGGATCGTGTCGAAAGCAGCGCGCGACATTCCGAGCCAGGGCGGCCGAGGAGCCGAGACGTCATCCTGCAGGGCTCCCGCCAGGAGCGTCGCGGCCACGGCAGCCAGCCCCACCACCAGCAGCCAGTGCCGGTCACGGATCTCCCGTACGAGTGCCAGCACCACCGCCACGGCCAGGGCCACCACCGCCGCCGCACCGACGAGCAGCATCCAGCCCGGGGCGGGGATGGTCCAGTTGCACTGCACCATGCGCTGTATGCGCAGCGGGCGTGAGGCTTCTGTAACCAGGGCGAGCGTCCCCGTCGCCACCAGGGAGAGCATCACGACCAGGATCGAGGGGCGGGCATCGGTGGACTGTCTGGCTGTCGGCACACGTCCATCATGCGCGAGAACGGGCTCTCCTGGGCGGCGAGGGTGGGATTCGAACCCACGGGACGTCTCCGCCCGGCCGCTTTCAAGGCGGCTGCACTCGGCCACTATGCGACCTCGCCTGGATAGACCAGGCCAGCGGCCCGGCACCGCCCATCGTACTGTGGCAGGCTGGCTGCATGCGCGCCGTTACTGTCACTGAGCCGGGCGGGCCCGAGCAGCTCACCGTCGCCGACGTTCCCGACCCGGTCCCTGGCCCGGGCGAGCTGCTGGTACGGGTGGTGGCGGCCGGGGTGAACCGGGCCGATGTCCTGCAGCGACAGGGCCACTACCCGCCGCCGAAGGGGATCACCGACGTCCTGGGCCTGGAGGTGGCCGGTGAGGTGGCCGCGCTCGGTGACGGGGTCGAGGGCTGGTCGGTGGGCGACCCGGTGGTCGCGCTGCTGGCCGGCGGCGGGTACGCCGAACTGGTGAGCGTGCCGGCCGGGCAGTGCCTCGCCCCGCCCGCCGGGGTGGACCTGGCCACGGCCGCCTCGGTCATCGAGGTCGCGGCGACCGTGGTGTCGAACCTGGACGGGGTCGGGCTGCGGGCCCAGGAGACCTTCCTGATGCACGGCGGCGCCGGCGGGGTCGGCAGCTTCGCGATCCCGTACGCGTCGGCGCTCGGCGCCACCGTGGTCACGACCGCCGGCTCGCCGGCCAAGCTGGACTACTGCCGCGGGCTGGGCGCCAGCGCCGCGATCGACTACCACGGCGACTGGGTGGCCGAGGTGAAGGCGCTGACCGAGGGGCGCGGGGCCGATGTGGTGCTCGACATCATGGGCGCCAAGTACCTGGAGCTGAACGTCGACGTGCTGGCCCGCGGCGGCCGGCTGGTCGTGATCGGGCTGCAGGGCGGGCGCCGCGGCACTCTTGACCTGGCCCGGCTGCTGAGCAAGAACGCCCTGGTCACCGCGACGTCGCTGCGTCAGCGTCCGGTCGCGGAGAAGGTCGCCGTGGTGCAGCGGGTCGGCGAGGTGGTCTGGCCGCTGCTCGCTGAGGGCCGGATCCGGCTCGGCTCGCTGCGCCGGTTCCCGCTGGAGCAGGTCCGTGAGGCCCACGAGTACCTGGTCTCCGGTGACAGCACCGGCAAGCTGGTCCTCGAGGTCGCCCCGGCCTGACCTGGTGCCCGGTCCTGGCCCGAGCCAGGAGCGGGCACCGCCAGAGGCGGGTTACCAGCAGACGAGGACCCGGCGTATCTCCATCGCACAGGGCATCTGACCAGGCAGAGTACCGACTGCTTCCGAGCCCGTGCGGCCGGTCAGGGTCGGCTGGGCCATACCGCTGCCCGAGGCGGCACCGCTGTGTGACAGGGTGGAGCTGTAGCGATGGGAGGCAGACGATGACGCAGGGGCAGTACCCGGCGCAGCATCCGGGCCACCAGCCGCTCCAGCCGTACGCATCACCCAGCAGCCTGACACCGACGGTCCGCCAGCCCTTGCAGCCGTACGTGCCGTCACCGGGCAGCCTGCCGCCGGAGCCGAAACCGCCGCGCAGGTCCCGGATCTGGCTGATCCTCGGAGTCGTCGCGGCGGCGGTCCTGATCGTGCTCTCCGGGATCGGGGTGGCCTTGCTGCTCAACAGCAGCCGCCCGGGCCCGGTCAGCCCAGTCTCTCTTCCGGCGAAGCCCGACACCGCGCAGCCGGAACCCAGTCTCCGGCAGTCGACCCCGAGCCCCGGCACGACCAGGCCTCACCCGGGCGCCGGGTTCAAGAAGGTCGACCAGACCCTGCCGACGTCGGTGGCCGGGCTGCCCCGCCAGGGCACGGCCTCGACTCCCTCGTCCGCGTTCGCCGACCGCGCCACGTACGGCTCCGGCGCCGACATCCTCGACCTGTTTCTGCGCAAGGACCCGTGGGCCGAGGCCTCGAAGATCCTCGACGGCGACTCGTCGGTGACCGACCGGACCACCGCCCACGGCGCCAGCTGCGGCAAGCGCGGCGCCCGGGCGCTGTGCTACCACCAGCTCGACGGCGGGGTGCTCGTCGTCAACGACAGCCTCGGCAACCGCAGCCCCGAGCAGGTGGCCCAGGTGACCAAAGAGGTCTACGACGCCCTCACCTGACCGGGCTCGGGCCGGTCGGGAAGCGGGAGGGAGTGGGCGCAGGGTCCCGAGGCGACACCCCCGGGCTCGGTCCGGTCAGACCCCGGCCAGCAGGCTGCGGGGGGTGACCGTACGGGCCCTCAGCAGGGCCGCCGTCGAGAAGCCGGCTGCGACCGCCGCCCACGCCAGCAGCCAGAACACCGCCCCGGTGGTTCCGGACCCGCCGGCGACCTGGGCCCGGACCGCGTCCACCGCCGGTGACACCGGCGACAGCGGCCGCAGCGCACTGAACAGGCCCGGGGCCGAGGCGGTCAGCGCGGTCGCCACCGCGACTACAGCGAACGCCACCGCCAGCAGCCGGCCAGCGCCGCGCAGCCAGGCGACCAGCGCGTGGTGGACGGCGACGAACGACACCGCCGCCACCAGCAGCACCGCGGTCAGCCCGAGCCAGCGGCCTACTGGCAGCCGCAGCGCCAGCTGAGCCACCCCCGACAGCACCAGCGCCTGGAAGCTCACCAGCCCCAGCCCCGGCAGCAGCGACTCGCCGAGCAGCGCCAGCGAGCCCCGGCTTGACATCGCCAGCCGCTTGCGGACCGCCGGCAGCACCAGGTACGTGGCCAGCGCCCCAAGCCACAGCGCCAGCACCAGCAGCAGACTGGCCCAGGCGGCCTTCGGACTGACCAGGTCGTCGAGGTCGGACACCGAGATCGGGGAGGCGACCACGGTCGCCAGCTGCTCTCGCTCAGCGTCGCTGTACCGGGGGACCTGCTGGGCGCCCTGGGCCAGCCCGTCGGCGAGCTGCCGGGAGCCGTCAGCGAGCTGGGCCGAGCCGTCGGTGGACTGGGCCAGCCCGTCGCTCAGGGCCCGGGCCCCGCCGGCCGCTTGCCCGACTCCGTCGACCAGCCGGTTGACCCCGTCGCTGTACTGCCGTACGCCCGAGACCAGCCGGGGCCCGGCCGCGGCCGCAGTCCCGAGCCCGCCGGAGAGCCGCTGCGCGCCCTGCGCGGCCTGGTCAACGCCGCCGGTGTAGCGGCCGACCCCGCTCGCGTACGCGCTGGCGCCGCCACTGAGCTGCTGGGCGCCCTGGCCGAGCTGGGTGCTGGCCGCGACCAGCTGCGGCCCGGCGCTCTTGAGCTGCTCCAGCTGGGCGCTCTGGGCCCGCAGCTGCTCGGTGGTCGGCAGGCTGCCGCCGCGGGCCAGCATCTGGGAGGCCATCTGCAGCACCACCTCGACCTGCTGCAGGATCTGCGCCAGCTGCGGGTCGCTGACCGCCGCCAGCGCTTGAGAGAGCCGCTGCAGCGCCTGCTGCAGAGTGAGACCGGTCCGCGGGTCGGGGGTGGTGAGCAGCTGCTGCACGGTCTGCTTTCCGGCCTCGTTCATGGCCTGGACCCCGGCCGCGTACCCGCGGCAGGCCTCGGGCCCGAGCTGCTGCACCTGGGCCGGGCACTGGGCCGCCAGCCGGGCCGCGGCCCGGTCCATCTCGGTGGTGACCGTCTGCGGCAGCGCCGCCACCTGCCGCGACAGCTGCTGGGTGGAGGCCTGGGTGCTGGCGAGCTGGCGCTGCAGGGTGGCGATCGCGGTCTGCAGCTGGGCGACGAGCTGCTCAGGAGGTCGGGAGCCGAGCGGGGTCTGGGCGAGCTGGTCCATCAGGGTGCGCAGCTCGACCAGCAGCGCCAGCTGGCGCTGGTTCTCGCTGGCCAGCTGGGTGGTGCCCTGCGCGTACGGGACCAGCCCCTGGTCACGCAGCTGGGTGATCCCGCCCGCCAGCTGGCCCGCTCCCCCAGCCAGCTGCTGAGCCCCGGAGGTCAGTGCCGGCGACCCGGCCGACAGCTGCGCCAGGCCTCCGGCGAGCTGCTGGCTGCCGGCGGCGGCCTGCCCGACCCCGTCGGTGTACGCCTGGGCCCCGGCCACCAGCTGCTGGCCGCCCTGCTTCACCGCCGGTCCCTGCGCGGCAGCCTGGTCGAGCCCATCGGCGAGCTGGGAGGAGCCGTCGCGGGCCTGGGCCAGCCCGTCAGCCAGGCGCCGGTTCCCGTCGGCGAGCTGGGAGGCAGCGTCGGCCACGGTCTGGAACTTCTCCCCCATCGTGGAGAAGCCGAGGTAGATGTTCTCCAGGTAGGTCTTGGTCAGGGTCCGGTTGAGGGCCTGCGCCGCGGCCTGCGCCACGGACTGCCCGAGCGCGGTGTCGGCGATCCCGGCCTGTGGGGAGGTCTCGACCCGGATCGTGGCCTGGTGGGCGTGGGTGGGGTCGGTCCCGTACGAGGTGGCCGCCTCGGAGAACTCCCTCGGGATGGTGACCACCGCCGCGTACCGGCCGGAAGCCAGCCCGCTACGGGCAGACTTCTCGTCGGCCAGCACCCAGCGGAAGCTCTGCTGGCGCCGGGAGCTGACCAGCTCGGCGCTGAGCTGGCGCCCGAGCGGGACGATCTGCCCGTTGATGGTGACCGCCTGGTCGTGGTTGACCACGGCCGCCTCGACCTGCCGCAGCCGGGCGTCCGAGTCCCAGGTGGCGGCCAGCAGCCCCGCCGCGACCAGGACCGGGACCAGCACCAGCCCCACCACCTGGACCCACCAGGGCCGGCGGCGGGTGCTCTCCAGCAGCCTCATCGGTGACCTCCTTGGGTGTTTGTCAGCGCAGCGTCGTCCTGGTGGTCGCTCAGCTGAGTGCCGGCCGGTGCAGCATCGAGACAGAGGACCAGGTCGCCGGGGCGGATCAGGTCCCGTACGCCGTCGGTGGTGCTGGCGCCGAGCACCACGGCCGCCTCGCCGGGCTGGCGGACCAGGTCGGCCAGCGCGACCCGCAGGTCGCCGTGCACGGTGTCGGCGTCGTCGACCAGCACCAGCCGGTGGTCGCGGGACCGCAGCCGCCGGGCCAGGTCCGGGGTGTGCGGGTCGTGGCAGCCGACCCGTCGGCGCAGCTTCGCGTTCTGGTCGGGCGCGAGGTAGCCGAGCACCTTGAGCCGTCCCGCGTCGGGCGCCATCCGCCCGCCCAGGGTGAGCAGCAGCGCGGCCCGGGCCACGGCCGATCCGGTCACCACCAGCACCTGCCCGGGCGCGAGGGTCAGGCTGACCGGCGCGACGAGCACCGGGCGTGTCCCGACGCTGACGTCCTCGGCGACGACGAGGTGCCGGTCACCGGGCTCCGGCCAGTCGGCGAGCTCCAGCTGGCGGGCCAGGGTCTCACCCTCGACGTCGAAGAACGGCAGCGCCCGGTCCAGCCAGCCAGGCAGCCACCAGGCCCGGTCACCCAGCAGGTGCAGGACCGCCGGGACCAGGGTCATCCGGACCAGGAAGGCGTCGACGGCAACCCCGACCGCTAGCCCGAAGGCGATCGGCTTGATCGACCCCTCTCCGTTGGGGACGAAGAAGGCGAAGACCGCGAACATGATCAGGGCAGCGGCGACGACCACCTTCGCCGAGTGGATGAAGCCGTCGTGGACCGCCTGGCGGGCGTCGGTGCCGTGGACGTGCTCCTCCCGGACCCGGGCCACCAGGAAGACCTCGTAGTCCATCGCCAGGCCGAACAGGATCCCCATGGTGATGATCGGGAAGAACGAGATCACCGCGGTGGTCTCGGGCAGGTTGACGGCCCGGCCGAGCCAGCCCTGGTTGAAGACCAGGGTGGTGGCCCCGAACGCCGAGCCGATGCTGAGCAGGTAGCCGACGGCGGCCTTGACCGGGACCGCGAGAGAGCGGAAGACCATCGTCAGCAGCACCAGTGACAGCCCGACGACGAAGAGCCCGAACGGCAGCATCGCCTTGGCCAGCCGGTCGGTGATGTCGAGGCCGACCGCGGTCATCCCGGTCACCGCGATCTCGGCGTGGTAGCGGTCGCGCCACTGCGGCACCCGCTCCCAGATCGCGGTCACCAGCTCCTCCGTACGGGGGTCGTCGGGGGCGGTGGTCGGGATCACCTGGACCATGCCGGTGTCGGCGTTCTGGTTCGGCACCGCCATCGGCACCGAGGCCACCCCGGGCACCTGCTCCAGGTCGGCCTTGAGCCCGTTCAGGATCCCAAGCGGGTCGGTCGACTCGACCAGCTGTACGGTCACCACCAGCGGCCCGTTGTAGCCGGGCCCGAACTCCTGGGCGACCGCGTCGTACGTGAGCCGCGCCGAGGTGCCAGCCGGCAGCTGCCCGGCGTTGGGCAGCGACAGCCACAGGTCCTTCGCCGGGTACGACAGCAGCCCCAGCCCGCCGACCACCAGCACCACGGTCAGCACCGGGACCCGGGTCACCACCCTCACCCACCAGCCGGACAGGCCGCCACCGCTGCGGCGCCCCGAGACGGCCGTACCGCGCCGGGGCCGGGGCCGGACCCGGTCGCCGAGAAGACCCAGGACCGCCGGCAGCAGCGTCAGCGCCACCAGCACCCCGATCGCGACCGCGACCGCGGCGAAGGCCCCCATCACGGCGAGGAACGGGATCTGAGCCAGCGACAGCCCGATCAGGGCGATGATCACGGTCAGCCCGGCGAAGACGACCGCCGAGCCGGCGGTGGCGACCGAGCGGGCTGCCGACTCCTCGGCGCTCAGCCCCGGGTGGGAGCCGAGCTGGTCACGGTGGCGGGAGATGATGAACAGGGCGTAGTCGATGCCGACCGCCAGGCCGAGCATCAGGGCCAGCATCGGGGTGGTGGTCGAGATCTCGGCGAAGCGGGTCGCCCCGTACGTGATGGCCATCGCGAGCCCCACCCCGACCAGGGCGTTCAGCAGCGGGACGGCCCCGGCGAGGACCGAGCCGAGCGCGGTCACCAGGACCACCAGGGCGACCGCCGCGCCGAGCGCCTCGACCGGTGACAGCCGCGGGATCCGGACCGCGAAGACGTCGCCGCCGACCAGCACCCGCGACCCGGCCGGCAGCCTGGGGGTCAGGGTCCCGGCCTGCTGCTGCAGGGCGTCCTTGCTGGCCTGGGTGAAGGTGCTGACCGTGCCGACCAGCCGGATCGCGACCAGCGCGGAGCGGCCGTCGTTCGAGACCCGGCCGTGGACGTACTCGTGGTAAGGGCTGACGGTGCCCACGGCGTACGGCTGCTGACCGAGCCGGTCGAGCCAGGCCTCGACCTCCTGCCGTACGGCTGGGTCGCGGACGCTGTGGCCCTCGGGGACGGTGATGATCGCAGTGGCGCCGGCGTCGGCGGCCTCCGGGAAGGTCATCCGCAGCTGGTCGTACGCGACCTGGCTCGGGGCGCCGGGGATGGAGAAGGAGTCCGACATCGGTCTGGCCAGCAGCCCCGCCAGCCCGCCGGCTACCGCCAGCACCAGCAGCCAGGCCGCCAGCACCCGGCCCCGGTGGCGGAAGCACCACCGGCCCACGTCGTACAGGATCCCCGACATCTACTCTCCCCGCCGATCAGTACGGAATCGTATCCGGGACCCGCAAGCCAGCGCCCACCGCATCGAGAAGACCCGGGCCGCTAGGGTGTTGCCCGTGGCGCAGTCAGAAGAGGGTCAGATGAACGATGCCGAGATGACTCCGCGCCGGGCACGGACCCGGGCCCGGCTGCTCAGGGCCGCCCGGCACGTGATCGCCAAGCGCGGCGTCCGCGGCGCCACGGTCGACCGGATCTGCAAGCAGGCCGGCTACACCCGCGGCGCCTTCTACTCCAACTACTCCTCGATGCCCGAGCTGATGGGCGACGTGATCGCCGAGACCACCGAGAACCGGATCGCCGGACTGCGCGCCGGGGTGGATGCGGTCGCGGACCTGCCCACCGACCCAGATCAGGCCCTGCGCTCGGCGGTCGAGATCGTGGTCCGGCTGCAGCCCCGCAGCGCCGAGGAGGTGCTGCTGATGACCGAGCTCGGGCTGTACGCGATCCGTCACCCCGAGACCCAGGCCAGCCAGCCAGCCGCGGCCGAGCGCACCCGGCAGCTGCTCGACGAGCTGATCACGAGCCTGCTGAACCGGCTCGGGCGCCGGCTGCGGATCTCCCCCGGCACCAGCGTCAACCTGCTGCACGCGTACGTCGACCACATCAGCCTCGCCCGGCTCGCCGCCGGGGCGGGCGATCCGACCGATTCCTGGGTGGAGGGACTCACAGAGCTGCTGCTCGTCATCACCGAGCCCACGCCGGCCTCGTGAAGGTCCTGGTCACCGGCGGGTCCGGGTTCATCGGGTCGGAGGTCTGCCGACGCCTGCTGGCCGCCGGCCACGAGGTGAGCGTGCTCGACGACCTCTCCAGCGGGTTCAGGCACAACCTCGCCGGCCTCGACGTCCGCTTCACCGAGGGATCGGTCCTGGAGGCGGACCGGCTGGCCGAGGCCGCGGCCGGGGCGGAGGCGGTCATCCACCTGGCGGCGATGGTGAGCGTGCCGCAGTCGGTCGAGCAGCCGCTGGCCTGCCACGAGGTCAACGCCACGGGCACCGTACGGGTGCTGGAGGCGGCTCGGACCAGCGGGGCGCAGGTGGTGCTGGCGTCGTCGAGTGCCGTGTACGGGTCGAACCCGACGCTGCCGAAGACCGAGCGGGAGTGGGTACGCCCGCTCACCCCGTACGCCTCGACGAAGCTGTACGCGGAGCAGGCGGCGCTCGCCTACCAGTCCTCGTACGGGCTGCCGGTGCTGGCGCTGCGGTTCTTCAACGTGTACGGGCCGCGGCAGGACGAGCTCCACCCGTACGCGGCGGTGATCCCGACGTGGACCTACCGGCTGCTCACCGGCCAGCCGCTGAGGGTCAACGGCGACGGCTCGGTGACTAGGGACTTCATCTATGTTGGGACGCTGGCGCAGGTGCTGGCCGAGGCGGTCGGGCGGCGGGTCTCGCACCCGGAGCCGGTGAACGCGGCGCTCGGCACCCAGACCTCGCTGCGGCAGCTGGTCGCGGCGCTGGAGGCCGCGACCGGGCTCACCGCCGAGGTCAGCTACGGTCCGCCGCGGCCCGGTGACGTGCAGCAGTCGCTGGCCGACAGCTCGGTGCTGTGGAGCCTGTTCCCTGACCTGGAGCAGGTTCCGCTGGCCGAGGGGCTGGCCCAGACCGTGGCCTGGTTCCGCGAGCGTCTCCAGCGTGGCTGAGCTTTCCTCGAGGCATTGTTGATGCTTCAATGGTTCTTGCTGTCCCCTGGAGAGGAAGAACATGCTGATCGGGATCATCGTCGGCTCCATCCGCGAAGGCCGCCTCGGCCCGGCCGTCGGCGAGTGGGTCAAGGCCGCCACGGCGGGGCGCTCCGCCACGTACGAGGTGGTCGACCTCAAGTCCTTCGACCTGCCCCTGCTGACCTCGCCGGTGCCGCCGGCCATGGCGAGCAAGCAGTACGGCGACGAGCGGGTCACCCGCTGGAGCCAGACCATCGACCGCTTTGACGGCTTCGTCTTCGTGACCCCCGAGTACAACCACTCGGTGCCGGGCGCCTTCAAGAACGCCGTCGACACCCTCGGCCCGGAGTGGCAGGGCAAGCCGGTCGCCTTCGTCTCGTACGCGACCGACGGTGGCCTGCGGGTGGTCGAGGCCTGGCGCCAGATCCTCACCAACTTCTCGATGCCGTCGGCGCGCAACCAGGTGGCGCTGAACCTGTTCACCGACGTCGTGGACGGCACGCTGGCGCCGCAGGAGCGTCATGGCGCCGAGCTGGGCGTGGTGCTCGACCAGCTGGAGAACCTCGTCGCCAAGCTCGGCTGAGCCGAGACCTTCTGGGCCCGGGACCGGCTCCCGGGCCCAGTCGTCTCAGCCCTCGCGCTTGACCAGGTCCTTCAGGTACGTGCCGTAGCCGGACTTGCCGAGCGCATCGGCCTGCTTCAGCAGCGCCTCGGTGTCGATGTAGCCGTTGCGCCAGGCGATCTCCTCCGGCGAGCCGACCAGCAGCCCGGTCCGCTTCTGCATCGTCCGGACGAACTCGCCGGCCTCGGCCAGGGAGTCGAAGGTGCCGGTGTCGAGCCAGGCGGTGCCCCGCGGCAGCAGCGACACCTGCAGCTGGCCCTGCTCCAGGTAGATCCGGTTCAGGTCGGTGATCTCGTACTCGCCACGAGCCGACGGCTGCAGGTCCGCCGCGTACGAGCAGACCCGCTCGTCATAGAAGTACAGCCCCGGCACCGCCCAGCTCGACTTCGGCTGCTGCGGCTTCTCCTCGATCGACAGGGCCTTGCCCGCGTCGTCGACCTCGACCACCCCGTACGCGGTCGGGTCGGCCACCCAGTAGCCGAAGACCGCCGCGCCGTCGACGTCGTGCAGACTGCGCAGCTGCTGGCCCAGGCCGCGGCCGTAGAAGAGGTTGTCGCCCAGCACCAGGGCCGACTTGTCGGAGCCGACGTGGTCCTTGCCCAGCACGAAGGCCTGCGCCAGGCCGTTCGGGGTGTGCTGCACCGTGTAGGTGATCGACATCCCCCACTGGGAGCCGTCGCCGAGCAGCCGCTGGAAGGCCGGGGAGTCGACCGGGGTCGAGATCACCAGCACCTCCCGGATCCTGGCCAGCATCAGCGTCGACAACGGGTAGTAGATCATCGGCTTGTCATAGACGGGGAGCATCTGCTTGCTCGACCCGATCGTCAGCGGGTGCAGCCTGGTGCCTGCCCCGCCGGCCAGAATGATGCCCTTCACGCCGCCTCCCTTGCCCGCGTGGGGGCCGGCTGCCCCCGTACGGCTCGGGCTAGCATAACCGCCATGCAGACGCTCCTGGTGACTGGCGGGGCCGGGTTCATCGGCTCGAACTTCGTACGGTGGCTGGTGGCCCACACCGAGGCCACGGTGGTGGTGCTGGACAAGCTCACCTATGCCGGCAACGCAGACTCCCTGGCCGGGCTCCCCGAGGACCGGGTGCGGCTGGTGGTCGGCGACATCTGCGACGCCGAGCTGGTCGACCGGCTGGTCGCCGGCGCCGACGCGGTGGTCCACTTCGCCGCCGAGTCCCACAACGACAACTCCCTCAACGACCCGTCGCCGTTCATCCAGAGCAACATCGTCGGCACGTACACGCTGCTGCAGGCGGTCCGCACCCACCAGAAGCGCTTCCACCACATCTCGACCGACGAGGTGTACGGCGACCTGGAGCTCGACGACCCGGACCGGTTCCACGAGACCACCCCGTACAACCCGTCCTCGCCGTACTCGTCGTCGAAGGCGGCCTCCGACCTGCTGGTCCGGGCCTGGGTGCGCTCGTTCGGGGTGCAGGCGACCCTGTCGAACTGCTCGAACAACTACGGCCCGTACCAGCACATTGAGAAGTTCATCCCGCGCCAGATCACGAATGTGCTCTGCGGCCTGCGGCCGAAGCTGTACGGGACCGGCGAGAACGTCCGCGACTGGATCCACGTCGACGACCACAATGCGGCGGTCTGGCTGATTCTGCAGCAGGGCCGGATCGGCGAGACCTACCTGATCGGGGCCGACGGCGAGAAGAGCAACAAGGAGGTCATCGAGACCGTCCTGGAGCTGCTCGGTCAGCCGAGGGACGCGTACGACCTGGTCGCCGACCGCCCCGGCCACGACCTGCGGTACGCGATCGACTCCTCCAAGCTGCGCTCCGAGCTCGGCTGGAAGCCGCAGTACCCGAGCTTCACCGAGGGCCTGCAGGCAACCATCGAGTGGTACCGCGAGCACGAGGACTGGTGGCGCCCGGCCAAGGAGGCCACCGAGGCGAAGTACGCCCAGCAGGGCCAGTAGGAGTGCTTGACCAGGGTCAGCGCTGACGGTGGGCCGTTGGCGTCGTTGGGATCGTTGGGGTTGTTGGCGTCGTCGTTGGCGAGGGGTGCGCAGCGAGCCTGGTGAGCGACGAGCGATCATTGCCGTACTCACCTGGCTCGTCCTGTCGACCGTAGCCGTCAGCGTCGGCTACGCGTGGTCGCGCGACCACGGCGGCGGCACCAGCCCCGATCCGGTCAACGTCGGCACAGCCCAGGTGGGCGCCTGCCATCAGCAGTGGAGCGGCGTATGGCACTGCGAGATGGTGAGCGCACGTGGGGACCGGGCCCGACGCCGCGTGCTGGTGTCGTGCACGCGGGTCGTGACGTGTCGGGCCGTACGGTCGACGTCGCGTGGCGGAGATACTCGGGGACCGGTAGCTCACTCGTCACGGCCCGCGGTGGCTCGGTCGTCGTGGTCACCGGCCCCGGGGCCCCGCTCGGCGACGCGGCCATCGTCATCTGGACCCCGCTCGCGGCAGCCTTCTCGGTGGCAGTGGCCGCCGTGCTGGTGATGACCGGCCGGGTCCTGGGCTGGGCCCGCCGACGCGGAAGCCCACCGGCGAGCAGGCCCTCCGAGGCCGGGTGAGTCACAGCAGGCTGGAGGCCGGCCAGCCCGGTCTGCGCCCCTCAGCCGCGGCGGCAGGCTCGCTCGGTGATCCAGCAGCCGACGAGCAGGACCGGCAGGGTCCACAGCGGGCCCTGGGTCAGCTCCCAGACGAAGACCGCGGCGAAGACCGGTGCCCGCTGGGTCACGCCCAGGGTCACCCCGGCTCCGACCAGGGCCAGGGCGGGGGTGCTGAGCCCGCCCACCCCGGCCAGGGTCAGGCCGGTCGCGGCTGCGGCACCCGTACAGGCGCCCAGCGAGAAGGAGGGCGCCAGCAGGCCGCCGGTCGCTCCGGCGCCCAGGGTGAGCCCGGTGAGGACTGGCTTGAGGGCCACGATCCCCAGCAGCACCACCAGGGCGGCGGCCGTGGCCGGTGAGGTCAGCGCCAGCTGAAAGGCGTCCCGCCCGTTGCCGGGCAGGTCGGCGATCCACAGCGACGCCGTACCCGTCGCCAGCCCGGCCCCGCCGATCGCCACCGGCAGGCTCCAGGTGTCGGGCAGCCGGTGCCGCCGCAGCCAGCCCCAGCCGCCGCGCGCCACCCACCCCACCGCAGCGGCCAGCGGGACCACCAGCAGACAGGCCAGCAGGGTCGCCGGCCCGTACCGGGCCTCGGGCATCAGCAGGCTGGGCTGCCCGTACGAGCGCAGCCAGGAGACCACGGTGGCGGCACCACTGACCGGGACCGCCAGCCACAGCCCGCGGCGGCGCTGCCCGGCCAGCATCACGATCTCGACCGCGTACGCGGCTCCGCCGAGCGGCGCGTTGTACATCGCCGCCAGGCCGGCGCCAGCGGCGGAGGCGACCAGCAGCCGGGTCCAGCCGGGGTCGACGCCCAGGGCGGAGGCGAGCCGGGCAGCGACCGCGCCGGCGGCCAGCCGAGGCGCCCCTTCCCGACCGACCGAGTTGCCCGCCCCCACCGTCAGCACCTGGAGCACGGCGTCTCCGAAGGGGCGCGCGATGCCCATCCGGGTGGCGGTCTGCCCGGTCTCGTCAGTGACCACGTCCTCAACCCCGACCACACCCCCGGCCGACCGCTGCCACCACCACAAGGCCCCGGCGACCAGGCCTCCGACCGCTGGTGAGAGGACCAGCCGCCACGGCGTGGCGCCGCGGACCCGGTCTGGCAGGGAGCCCTCGGCGACCCCGTACCCGAGCCACTCGACGACCTCCAGCAGCCAGGCGAGCGCCACCCCGATGAGGCCTGCGGCGACGGCGGCCAGGAGCGCAGCCAGGACCAGCCGCCACAGGGGCGTACGGGTGTCAGACATCGAGATGACGATAGGCGGTGCCGCCACGGTGGGAGCAGCCGGCCAGGGCTCACCCTGACCGCAGGTCTGCCGGCCCCGGTCACCGGGGCGAGGACGGGGCGGCCGGCCAGACCCGTACGAGTGCTGCTGGAGCCGATGCTGCGAGGTTCGCGGCAAGCGCTTGCTGCGAACCCCGTAGAGTTTCTCCCATGACGCCTCAGCCCAGGCCGGATGACCAGATCGAGCGGATCCTGGTGGTGGCTGCGCACCCCGACGACGCGGACTTCGGCGCGGCCGGCACGATGGCGGGCTGGGTCGCCGACGGGATCGAGGTCACCCTGCTGTGCTGCACCCACGGCGAGCAGGGCGCCCGCCCGGGCGCCGACATCGCAGCCGTCCCGGCGCTGCGGGAGGCCGAGCAGCGGGCCGCGAGCGCCGAGCTCGGGGTGAGTGACGTCCGCTTCCTCACCCGCCACCGCGACGGCTGGCTGGCCCCGACGTTCGAGCTGCAGCGCGACATCGTGGAGGTGATCCGGCAGGTACGGCCGCAGCGGGTGGTCTGCCAGAGCCCAGAGCGCAGCTACGAGTCGATCCACGGCAGCCACCCCGACCACCTGGCGGCCGGCGAGGCGACGGTCCGGGCCTGCTACCCGGCAGCGGAGAACCCGTTCGCCTGGCCGGAGCTCGGCCTGCCGTTCTGGCACGTCGGCGAGATCTGGCTGATGGCCCACCCGACACCCCACCACGCGGTCGACATCACCGCCCACATGGACCGCAAGGTCGCCGCACTGCGCCGTCACGCCTCCCAGACCGGCCACCGCGACGACCTGGAGGAGCTGCTGCGCGGCTGGGGAGCCCGAGTGGCCCAGACCTTCGGCCTGCCCCAGGGCCACCTCGGCGAGTCCTTCACCATCGTCCCGGTGAACTGAGGGGCCGGCGCGCACCTAGGCTGGAGCGGTGAGCGACCAGACCGGACCCAGCGCCCCCCACGAGCCCGACCCGGCCGGCTCCGGCGGGAGCACCGACGGCCCTGACCAGGACGGGGCCCGCTCGGCAGGCCCGGCCGAGGCACCCGCCAGCACCCCGGCACCGAAGTCCCCGGCAGGTGAAGCCGCCTCGGGGAGCACGAGCCCAGCGACAGACGCCACCTCGAACGACGCGACCCCCGCGAGCGACGCCACCCCCGACAGCGGGAACCCGGCCAGGCCCACCTCCCGGTACGCCCTGCGGATGACCTCGGCCGAGGAGTCCGAGCTGTGGGCCCGTACGCACGGGATCAGCCCGCAGGCCCGCAAGCGGGTCACGGCCGCGGTCTGGCTGCTGGCGGCCGGAATGTTCGTGCTGGGCCTGGTCGCCCTGCCGCAGGTGCTGCCGCTGGTCGGGATGCAGGCCCGCCCGGAGCTGCCCGGCGGCGAGGGCCAGGTGCTGGTCAGCGGCTGCCGCCCCGAGGGGCTCACGATGCAGCGCTGCCAGGGCGAGGTCACCCGCTGGACCGGAGAGGGCCCGGCGGTCGGCGACCAGGTGGAGGTCTCCTCGCGCCGGGTCCGCAGCGGCGAGGTCGACGTGGTGCGCCGCCTGGACTACGGCACCCGCAGCGAGGGCGGCCGCCGTGAGACGACGGTCGTGAACGTCTTCACCCCGAGCGACGACCCGGTCCTGCCGCGGCGGCTGCGTCCGGTCGCGTACGGGGGCTACATCGTCGCCTGGGTGCTTGTGACCGCCGGGGTCTGCCGGCTGCCCCGGCTGGTGGCGGCCCAGGTCGCACGCCGCCGGGCCGAGGCGGCTGACTGACCTCTCGCCGGTCGGCTTCTAGGCTCATCACCCCTAGAAGATCCCGAGTGACCGACCCCGTTCAGTCTCGCGGCCCAGCACCGGAGCAGAGCAGCCGGGAGTCGTAGCCCACCGCAGAGCGAGCCCGTCGTACGGGAGCCCGGAGCCGGCAGCCCTCGGCTCCTCTCGCTCCCGCTCCTGCGCTCCGGCTCCCGGTGAGGCGAGGTGTGGTGGCCGCCCACGCCGCGGGCCCTTCGGCCCTGCCCAGCCCGTGACTTATGCGGTCGAATGCCATAACCCAGTGATGAGAGCTGGACCCCCAACTGACAGACAGCCCGCCCTGGCGAAGCGCTCGGCCTCGCGCTCCTCGCTCCGAGAATGAGAGATACCTCAGTCACTCAAGGACTAAGCCTCCATGAGAGAGCTCTCATGGAGCACATTGACTCAGAGTCATGGCTGCTAGATCACTACCTGGCATCGGGCAGGTCGGTCCTTCTGCGAGAGCGTGGCAAGCCTCCTGAGGCCGTCCCCCAGCCTCGGGCTTGCCCGGGGACGCTCAACCCAGAGGACCTCCCATGTCCGGCGCCAGACACCAGCACCTGCTACCGCGGCCCCGCGTCGCGGCCCCGAGGGAGGATGGGACGGGGCACTATGCCGCGTCCTGATCGGGTGAACCGGGCGCGTCGAACGCCCCCGCCAGAGCTGCTGGCGTCACCTGGCCAGTGGAGTGGCCGGATCGCTTCACCGGCAGACCAGCGCCACTCGGCGCTCGACTGGGTTCCGACCCCAAGTCAAGCACCGGTCCCGCGGATGGCGGACCGACGCTCGCACCAGCTGGCCCGGAACCGCTGGCACTAGGCAGCCAGTAGTTCCGGGTCGGGTCGGTCCCGACTGCACACAAGGTCGGCCGTCCTCGTGGACGGCCGACCTTGGTGACAGCCCCGTACCGATGGGCTCGACCGGGTTCCCGCTACTGTGCCTGCAGGCAGGGCTCCCGCTCAGCGCCCCCGACCGTACGGCCGTTGAGGTCACCGGAGCGGGCACTGTTCCGCTCGGCCCGCGCGAACCGCACCGCGAGCACCACCGACGTCGCCAGGGTGAGCCCGGTCAGGATCAGGCAGTTGAGGTGCAGCCCGGCCAGGAAGGCGTCCGACGCCGCAGCCTGCAGGCTCTGCTGAGCGGCCTCCGGAAGCGTGGCCGCGATCTGCTGGGCCGCCATGATCGAGCTGTCGGCCCCTGTCAGGCCGGGCGCCTGGGCCATCACCGGCTCCATCCGGGCCCGGTACACGTGGGACAGGATCGAGCCGAGGAGGGCGACACCGATGGTGCCCCCGACCTCCCGGATCGAGTCGTTGACGCCAGAGGCCACGCCGATCTCGTCACTCGGCGCGGCCGACAGGATGATGTCGGTGGCCGGCCCCTGAGCGAAGCCCAGCCCCATCGCCATGAAGACCATGGCCGGCACCATGACCGCCCAGTACGAGTTGGTGGCGTCGGCGAAGGACACGATCCAGAAGCCGACCCCCATCAGCGCGATCCCGGCCGGGACGCACCACCTCGTACCGAAGCGGCGAGCCAGCACCGGAGCCAGCGGGGAGGCGGCCCCCATCACGATCGCGAACGGCAGGATCGCCAGCCCCGCCTGCAGGGCGCTGTAGCCCCGTACGGCCTGGAAGTAGATCGTGATCGCGAACGTGAACCCGAACAGGGAGAAGAACGCCAGACCGATCGTCGCGCTGCAGGTGGCGACGTTGCGGGCTCGGAACAGGCTCAGGTCCAGCAGCGGGGAGTCGACCCGCCGCTCCCAGGCGACGAACGCCCAGGCCAGCACCGCCGACGCCGCCAGCCCGCCCAGGATCGGGGCACTGGTCCACCCGATCTGCGGGCCCTCGATGAGCGACCCGACGAACAGCCCCAGGGCGGAGACCGCCAAGAGCACCCCGACCCCGTCGAAGCGTCCCAGACTGGCCCCGCGGGACTCCGGGACCAGGAACGGTGAGACCGCGGCGACCGGGAGCACGATGGCGATGTTGACCCAGAACAGGGACGGCCAGTCGAAGTGCTGCAGGAGCAGTCCGCCCACCACGGGGCCGAGGGCGATCCCGAGCCCGGCGGTGGCCGCCCACAGGCCCTGGTGCCCTTGAAGATGGTCGAGATCAGCGACAGGGTGGCCGGGAAGACCAGCGCCGCGCACAGGCCGAGCAGCACGCGCAGCCCGATCAGAGTCGTGATGCTGGTGGTGACCGCCGAGGCCGCGGAGACCACCGCGAAGCCCAGCAGCCCGGTGATCAGCACCTTGCGCCGCCCGATCCGGTCGCCGAGGTACCCGGACGGCAGCATGAGGACGGCGAACACCAGGGTGTACGCGTCGACGACCCACTGCAGCTGGGAGGTGGACGCGTGGAACGCCCGGCCCAGGGTCGGGATACCGACATTGATGATGGTGTTGTCCATCACACCGACCAGCTCTGCCAGGCAGAGCACCGCGAGGGCGACGAACGCGCCCCGAGAACGAGCCGCCGGCTGGGAGTCAGCGATGAGCATGAGGGGCCTCGCTTTCCAGGTGAGATCCGGTGAGCGGGCTCCTGGCACAGGATGCGATCAGCCAGCAGCGGGCTCACCGGAGGGGTCTATCCATGATGGATAGTAGCACTATCCATCATGAAGGCCAGCGGTCGGCCTCGGGAATCGCGAAGGCGTCAGGCCTCGCCAGCCCATGCGTACATGGAGAGAGTGCTACTATCCGACCATGACAACGAGAACGGCAAAGGACGCCAAGGAACCCCTGTCCTTGTCAGCCCTGTCGCAGAGGTCTGGGGTGCCGGTCGCGACGATCAAGTACTACATCCGCGAGGGACTGATCCAGCCGAGCCAGGACCTCGACCCAGACGGCACCGACACGCTGGAGCAGCTCCGGCTGATCCGGGGGCTGGTGCACATCGTCGGGCTGTCGATCCGGCAGGTGCAGCAGATCCTCGGGCTGCTGCACAGCCAGGAGCTGAACCTGGCCGACATGATGACCGATGCGACCGTCGTTCTGCCGCTGGCAGGAACCCGGCCGGGGCGAGAGAAGAGCACGACCAACCTGGACCCGGCGCGGACCGCCCTCGCCGAGGCTGGCTTCGAGGACCTGCCCGACGCCCCGTACGTGAACCAGCTGCTCGCGGCCATCACGCTGGCCGTCGAGTGCGGCGTCGGCATGGACACCGAGCACCTGGCCGCGTACGTGAGCGCAGCCCGGCAGTGCGCCCGGGCCGACTTCCACGACCTTCCGCTGGACACCCCGAGCCAGGCCGCCCAGGCAGCAGTGCTCGGGACCGCGATCTATAACCCGATTCTGGTCGGCCTGCGGCGACTGGCCCACCGCGAGCTCGTCCAGCAGCTTTCATCCACACCTGACTAGGAGAAAGACATGACTGCTCGCCATAACACCGCTGGCACCATCGTGGCCGCCCAGTACGGGCGCTTCGGCTCTGCCGAGGAGCTGAGCACCGTCGAGGCCCCTGCCCCGTCGCCCGGGCCCGGTGAGCTCGTCATCAGGGTCGCCGCGACCAGCGTCAACCGGATCGACACCAGTGCCCGAGCCGGGCAGAGCAAGCTCATGACCGGCCGCCACCTGCCCCAGCCGACCGGGCTGGACTTCAGCGGCGAGGTGGCCGAGGTCGGCCAGCAGGTCTCGGGCTTTCAGCCGGGGCAGCGGGTGTGGGGGTTCCTGGGCACGGACCAGCTCGGCAAGCACGGCACCGCCGCAACCCAGGTCGCCGTCAGCGCCGACCTGGCCGCGCCAGCCCCGACCTCCCACCGGCCGCGCTCCCCCTGGTGGCGGTGACCGCGTGGCAGGCGCTGGAGGAGCTGCGGGTCAGCGAGGGCTCCCGGCTGCTAGTCGTCGGCGGCGCCGGCGGCGTGGGCAGCACCGCGGTCCAGGTGGCCCGGGCCCGTGGCGCCGTCGTGGACACCATCAGCTCGGCCACGACGAGCTGCTACAGCGGCTGGGCGCCGAGTCCCGGTTCGACCCTGACCCGGCCCAGTGGCCTGCCCTGGCCGGCCGCTACCACGCAGTCTTCGACACGACCGGGAAGAACCTGTGGGCCCTGCGCCGTACGCTCGCACCCTCGGGCCGGATGGTCACGATCTCGCCCGCCGGCATCGCCGCGAGCGTCATCAGCAGGATTCTGCCGGGGCCGGGCATCGTCTTCTGGTCGGTCAAGCCGAGCCGTACGGCGCTGGACGAGGTGGGAGCGCTGGTCGAGGCCGGCCGGCTGAGCCCGGTGATCCGAGCCCGGTTCCCGCTGAGCGAGATCGCCCAGGCCCACGCCCTGGTCGAGACCGGGCACGGCGAAGGAAAGGTCGTCGTCGACATCAGCTGACCCCCGAGGCTGGCGGGTGACCTGGGGCTAGCGCTCGGCTGGCCCGTCTCGGTCCTTCCGGTAGCCGGCAGCGGATGGAGTGTGATGACCTCGGTTATCGGAGGGATGGGCATCGACGGGGTTGAGGACATGTGGGCGAGCCGCCGCGGGTAACCGCTCCACTACTCACTCAAGCCAGGGGTTGATGAGCGCGATCCCGGTCTCTACGAAGTCCTTGGCGTTCCGGGTCGCCAGTGTCGCGCCGTGGGCCCGGCAGATGGCTGCGATCTGGGCGTCCGCCGTGGCGGTCGCGAGCCCCAGCTCTCTCCGCTGAGCCCGGACCTCTGCATACTCCCGCGCACAGTCCACATCGAAGGGCAGGACTGCACCGTCGCTGCGATACGTGTCGATGGTCGCGCTGATGTCTGCTTGAAGCAGAGCTTGGCGCCGGCCCGCTGGCATCTGCCGTACCCCAGCCAGCAGCTCGGCGGCGGTCACGGCAGTGATCGCGACTGAGCCAGTCAGGGAGTCCAGCCACCACAGGACGCCCGGGTCGGGCTGCTCGCGAAAGACCTCGGAGACGACATTGGTGTCGAGCACGATCATGAGAAGTCCACCGCTCTCGCCTCATCGTCCCGCGCAGGGACCTCCAGGTCCTCGACCCAGCCGGCCCGCCGAGCGGCCTCTCGCAGGGCGAGCGCGATGTTGGGACGGCGCACCGCCTGGTCAAGGATGGCTCGTACCTCTGCCTCCATCGACCGGCCGTGCGCGGCTGCGCGCGCCGCGAGTCGCTCCTTCACATCATCATCCAGGCCTCGGACCACAAGCGATGCCATAGCAACCTCCTTGATGTCAGTGATGATATCACGGAGTTTCCTGCCTCTTCGGGCCGGTCGTTGCTCACCTGCTCCGCCTGCCGACCCGTACCAGGGGCTGCCTCTCGCACTGCCCGACCACTAGGCTGCGGGGGAGGTACCGAGGCCGAGGGAGCAGACCGTGGCAGACCTGAGCATCCAGACGACGCCGATCGACGGGCTCCTCGTCGTGACGCTCGACGTCAGGGGCGACAACCGGGGCTGGTTCAAGGAGAACTGGCAGCGGGAGAAGATGGTCGCCCTGGGGCTGCCGGACTTCGAGCCGGTGCAGAACAACATGTCGTACAACGACGAGGTCGGCACCACCCGCGGGATCCACGCCGAGCCCTGGGACAAGTTCGTCTCCTCGGCGCACGGGCGCTACTTCGGGGTCTGGGTCGACCTGCGGCAGGGTCCGGGCTTCGGGACCACCTTCACCTGCGAGGTCGACGAGTCGGTCGCCGTGTACGTGCCGCGCGGGGTCGGCAACGCGTACCAGACCCTGACCCCGGGGGTCACCTACTCGTACCTGGTCAACGACCACTGGTCGGCCGACAAGGTCAGCGAGTACGCGTACGTGAACCTCGCCGACGAGACCCTCGCCATCGAGTGGCCGATCCCGCTGGACCAGGTCCAGATCAGCGACAAGGACCGCCAGCACCCGCGCCTGGCCGACGCCGTGCAGGTCCCCGCCCGCAAGACCTTGATCCTGGGCAGCCTGGGCCAGCTCGGCCGGGCCCTGGCGAAGGAGTTCCCCGACGCTGACCAGGTCGACCTCGACGAGCTGGACCTGACCGACCCCGCCCAGGTCGCCGCCTGGCCCTGGGCCTCGTACGGGCTGGTGCTGAACGCCGCCGCCTGGACCAACGTCGACGGCGCCGAGTCCGCCGAGGGCCGCCGGGCCGCGTGGAAGGCCAACGCGACCGTGCCCGCGGTCTTGGCCCAGATCGCCTCCCAGCACCGCCAGACCCTCGTCCATGTGTCTTCTGACTACGTCTTTGACGGGACGAAGCAGGGCTGGACGGAGACCGACGACCTGGCCCCGCTGTCGGTGTACGGGCAGTCGAAGGCAGCCGGTGACCTGGCCGTCTCGGTCACCCCGCGGCACTACCTGGTCCGGACCTCGTGGGTCGTCGGCGACGGCAAGAACTTCATCGCCACCATGGCCAGCCTCGCCGAGCGCGGGGTCTCCCCGAGCGTCGTCGACGACCAGGTCGGCCGGCTCACCCACACCTCGAACCTGGCCGCGGCGATCGCGCACCTGGTCCGCAGCCGGGCGCCGTACGGCACGTACAACTGCACCGACGGCGGCGAGCCGGTGAGCTGGGCCGACATCGCGAAGGCCGTGTACGAGGCGAGCGGGCGCTCCGCCGACGACGTCACCCCGGTCAGCACCGAGCAGTACTACGCCGGCAAGGAGGGGATCGCGCCGCGTCCGCACGGCTCCACGCTCGACCTGTCGAAGCTGGAGGCGACCGGGTACGTGGTCCCCGTGTACGCGCCGGGCACGTAGCCCGTAGACGGGCCCGCCCCCGACCGACGAGCCAGCGCAGAGGACCGCACGCGCCGCCGGACTCGGCTCCGCGACCCGTACGGGCGTCCCTAGAATGGCCGTCGGACCGGCGGGAAGGTGGAGGGGCATGGCGCAGCAGCTGCGGGTGACCTGGCAGCGGGCGAGCCTCGCCGCCTGGGACGTGATCAGCTGGCTGCTGGCGGCCGCCTTGTTCACGCTGGCTAGGCACTACCGTCCTGGCGAGGGCTTTGTTCTGACCGACGGCGAGTGGCTGTACATCTGGGTCTTCGTCACTGCCGCGGTCGTCGGGCAGCTCACGGGCGGGTACGTGACGAAGCTCTACCGGGGCCGCCACCACGTCGGATCGTTCGACGAGGCGCTCACCCTCGGGCTGCTGGTGACCGGGATCGCCGTGGCGCTGATCCTCGGCTCCGTGGCCCTGGCCCCGGCCGGGTTCCCGCTGTTCGTGATGCTGACCGTCCCGGTGGGGGCGCTGATGCTGGAGGGCGCTGGCCGGTTCGCGGCCCGGGCGTACTTCACCCGGCACCTGCGCGACTCCGCCGCCGACGACGCGATCCCGGTCCTCGTGTACGGGGCGGGCAACGCCGGGCAGCAGTTCGGCCGGCTGATCGCGTCGGACAAGGACGCCCCGTACGAGATCGTCGGCTACATCGACGACGACCCCACCAAGCAGAACCTGCACCTCGGCGCGTACAAGGTGCTCGGCAGCCGCCAGGACCTGGTGGCGCTGGCCACCAAGCACCAGGTGCAGACGATTGTGATGGCGATGCCGACCGCGACCCGGCAGCTGCTGCGGGAGGTGTCGCGGATCACCGACCGCGAGGGCCTGCAGCTGCTGGTGATGCCGGGCACGAAGGACATCGTCGGCGGCCGGGTGAACCTGGCCCAGCTGCACCGAATCGACGTGGCCGACCTGCTGGGGCGGCGCCCGATCACCACCGACATCGCCGCGATCGCCGGGTACCTGCGCGGCAAGGTGGTCCTGGTGACCGGCGCCGGCGGCTCGATCGGGTCGGAGATCGCCCGCCAGGTCAGCCGGTTTGACCCGAGCGAGCTGGTGATGCTGGACCGCGACGAGTCGGGTCTGCACTCCACCCAGCTGTCGATCTACGGCCACGGGATGCTCGACACCCCGAACATGGTGCTCTGCGACATCCGCGACGCCGAGGCCCTCGACCAGGTCTTCGCGGCCCACCGCCCCGACGTGGTCTTCCACGCGGCCGCGCTGAAGCACGTCCCGATGCTGCAGCAGTACCCCGACGAGGGCTGGAAGACGAACGTGCTGGGCTCGCTGAACCTGCTGCGGACGGCGCAGCGGTACGGGGTCGGCCGGTTCGTGAACATCTCCACCGACAAGGCAGCCGACGCGACCACGGTGCTCGGCAAGACGAAGCGGCTGGCCGAGGAGCTGACCGCCTGGCACGCCGACGACGACGCCCGCTACCTGTCCGTACGGTTCGGCAACGTGCTCGGCTCGCGCGGCTCAATGCTGTTCACGTTCACCGCCCAGATCGAGGCCGGCGGCCCAGTCACCGTCACCGACCCGCACGTGACCAGGTACTTCATGACGATCCCGGAGGCCTGTGAGCTGGTCATCCAGGCCGCCGCGATCGGCGAGCCGGGCGATGTGCTGGTGCTCGACATGGGTGAGCCGGTCAAGATCCTGGAGGTCGCCGAGGGCCTGATCGCCCGCTCCGGCAAGGACATCGAGATCGTCTTCACCGGCCTGCGCGAGGGTGAGAAGCTGCACGAGGTGCTGAGCTCGGCCGACGAGCACCTGGAGCCGACCTCGCACCCGATGATCAACCGGGTCCACGTGCCGCCGCTCAACCCGGCCGAGCTCGGCGACGGCAGGCCGCTGCCTCAGGACCGCCTCAATGAGCTGACCCGGCAGCACAGCCCGTCTGAGCCGACTCCCTAGCGCGTACGGGTCACTGGGGCCCGCTCCCGGCCGACCCTCTACCGGACGCTCCACGATGAGCCGCCTCGGCCTCGCCCCTCCCAGCCTCGGTGCTTGAGCGTGGAGCCTCGGCCTCGCCCCTCCAGCCTCGGTGCTGGAGCGTGGAGCGCCGGGTTCCAACGACCCACTCCACCAGGGCAGGTTAGGCAAGCCTCACTAGACGAGATCATCTCACTGTGACAGGTTTGTCCACATCGGCCTGTACTAACCCTCAGGGAGGTATTGATGAGCACCGCCGCCGACCAGAGCACCGCTGTCTTCACCGGTCGTCACCGCCGCTGGTGGATCGCACTCCTCGTCCTCCTCGTGGGGTCGTTCTCCGTGCTGCTGTGGATGGGGCACCAGATCAACCAGGCCAAGCCGCCGATCCCGGCCCGGGTCGTTGACGGCTCCGGCCAGGTACTCATGACCGGAGACGACATCATGGCCGGGCAGCAGGTGTGGCAGTCCCTCGGCGGGCAGCAGATCGGCTCGGTGTGGGGGCACGGCGCGTACGTGGCTCCGGACTGGACCGCTGACTGGCTGCACCGGGAGTCAGTCTTCATCCTCGACCGGATGGCCCGCGAGCAGGGCGCCGCCGGCTACGACGCCCTGCCACCAGACCAGCAGGCGGCGGCCAAGGCCCGGCTGAAGCAGGTGCTGCGCACCAACACGTACGAGGCGAGCAGCGCCACCATCACCATCTCCGCCGACCGGGTCGCCGCGTACCAGGCCAACAGTGAGCACTACGCGGCGATCTTCGCGCAGGGCAACGAGCCGTACGCGATCCCGCCCGGCACCCTCACCGACCCGGTCGCGATGCACAAGGTCAACGCCTTCTTCTGGTGGTCGAGCTGGGCGGCGTCCACCAACGTCCCCGGCGGCGACGCCACGTACACCCGGAACTGGCCGCACGAGCCGCTGATCGACAACACCCCTACTCCGACGGCGATCCTGTGGAGCATTCTGAGCTTCGTGCTGCTGCTGGCCGCGATCGGAGGCATGGTCTTCTTCCACTCCCGCCAGCCAGAGGAGGAGCCGGCCGCCGCGCCGCAGCAGGACCCGCTGGCCGGCTACCAGTCGACCCCGTCACAGCGGGCCACCCTGAAGTACTTCTTCGTGGTCGCAGGGCTGTTCCTGCTGCAGATCGCGTGCGGGATCATCAGCGCCCACTACGGGGTTGAGGGCGGTGCCCTGTACGGGATCGAGATCGACACCATCCTCCCGTACGCGGTGGTGCGGACCTGGCACACCCAGCTCGGGGTGCTGTGGATCGCGACCGCCTGGCTGGCGACCGGCCTGTACGTGGCGCCGGCCGTCGGCGGGCGCGAGCCGAAGCACCAGCGGCTGCTGGTGAACCTGCTGTTCTGGGCGCTGGTGCTGGTGGTGCTGGGGTCGATGGCCGGCCAGTGGGCCTCGATCACCGGCCGGATGGGGCACGGCACCGAGCTCACCTGGTGGCTGGGGACGACCGGCATGGAGTACCTCGACCTGGCCCGCGGCTGGCAGGTCGCCCTGTTTGCCGGGCTGCTGCTGTGGTTCGTGCTGGTGGCGCGCGGGATGTGGCCGGCGGTGACCCGGGCCCGCTCGACCCACCAGTCAGTGCAGCCCAGCGCCGAGGCGCCGCTCGCCTCCGGGTCGCAGCGGGGCCTGATCATCATGCTGCTGTTCAGCTCGCTGGCGATCGCGAGCTTCTTCGCCGCCGCCTTCGGGATGGGCCGCCACTCGCACCTGTCAGTCATCGAGTACTGGCGCTGGTGGGTGGTGCACCTGTGGGTGGAGGGCTTCTTCGAGGTCTTCGCGACCGTCGTGATCGCCTTCCTGTTCGCCCGGCTGGGTCTGGTCAGGGCCTCGTCGGCGATGACCGCGGTGCTGTCGTCGACCGTGGTGTACCTCTTCGGCGGGATCATCGGCACCGGCCACCACCTGTACTTCTCCGGCTCGAATGACGTTGTCATGGCCTGGTCGGCTACGTTCTCGGCGCTCGAGGTGGTGCCGCTGGTGCTGATCGGCCTGGAGGCCTTCCGGCACCTGCACCTGCTGCGGCTGCGGGCCTGGGTCGCGAGCTACCGGTGGCCGATCTGGTTCTTCGTGTCGGTCTCGTTCTGGAACCTGCTCGGGGCCGGGGTCTTCGGCTTCCTCATCAACCCGCCGGTGTCGCTGTTCTACGTCCAGGGCCTCAACCTGACCCCGCTGCACGGGCACACCTCCCTGTTCGGCGTGTACGGGATGCTCGGCATCGGGCTGATGCTGTTCTGCCTGCGCAGCCTGATGCCCGACCGGCAGTGGAACGAGCGCCTCATCAAGCTCGGCTTCTGGGGCATGAACCTGGGGCTGCTGATGATGGCGCTGATGAGCCTGCTGCCGGTTGGCCTGGCCCAGGCCTGGGCCTCGATCACCCACGGCCTGTGGTACGCCCGGTCCAGTGAGTTCCTGTACTCCGGCTGGCTGCCGCTGCTGAAGTGGCTGCGGACCCCCGGCGACGTGGTCTTCGCCGTCGGCGCAGTGTCGATCGCGCTCTTCCTGGGCGGGCTGCTCACCGGCCACTCGTTCCGCGACCCGGCCCCGAAGACTCCGCAGAGTCCCGATGTGGAGGTCGACAGCGCGGAGGTGGGCGCGGGCACGGGCGACTGACACACCAGCGGACCACGACCGGCACTGCTGCGTACGGCGGCGGCGCCGGTCGTGGCATCCGCCTGCAGGTGTGCGGGACATCCCTCGATGATGCTGTCCAGACCGAGGCCGGTGAGCACCTGCCCCACAGGCTTCTAGCGCCCCTTGCACCGGCGGTCGGTGGGACCATCGGGCCACCCCCGCCAGCACCGGCACGCAGGTCGGTTACACGGGCTCAGCAACCAGACGCAGGCGGTTGCCAGTGGCGCGCGCGATCCGGTTCAGCGTAGCCACGGTCGGCGTCTTCCCCCCGCGCTCCAGGTCGCTGATGTAGGGCTGCCGAGCGCCCATCCGACGGGCGAGCTCGGCCTGGCTGAGCCCGGCCGCAGTACGCATCGTGTAGACCAGCTCGGCCAGCGCGATCTGGATCTCGGCGTCCGCATCGGCCTCGATGTACTCTCGGCGCTGCTCATCGCTGGAGGAGGCATCAACCTCGGCGCGGAGGTCGTCAAGGTCGATGTACCCGCTCGGGACAGTGGTGCTCATGCCTCGCTCTCCTTCTTGTGATCTGCCTTCGCCTGCCTGGCTCGGGCCACTTCGTGCCGCTCGTTGCTCCTGGTCTCCCGCATGACTGAACTATGCACACGCATAGATATACGCGCACAGGGATATATGGCACCCACCGGTGTCCGCTCCGGCACGGGCGGAACGCCCGGTGTCGGCTCTGGCGGTACAGAGGGCCCATCGCCAGGACCGGCGGACCCGCATGACCCCACCGCGGTCGACCTGCCCGGATCGCTGGCCCGGCCCAGGGCCACATACCAGCGGACTCTAGCTGCTCCAGCCGCCCACTGGGCGGGGCTGACCGGGTCTGTGCCCGTTGCTGTGCCGGGGTGCAGCCTGCTCTCCGGTCCGACCGCTCAGGGCGGCTCGGGCCGGCACCAGGACGCCGAGGCAGGAGCACAGCAGCGGACCAGGAGCCGCTCCCCCGGCGTCCCTGGCGGGGCTGACCGGGGCCTCGCCCGCAGCTGTGCCGGTCCATGCGCCGGTCCTGCGGCCCGTACCGGGCAGGGCCGATAGGCTCACGGCGTGATCGACCCGAAGCGGATCCTGGTCCTCGCCCCGCACACCGACGACGCCGAGCTCGGCTGCGGCGGCTCGATGGCGCGCTGGCTGGAGGAGGGCGTCGAGCTGTCGGTAGCGGTCTTCTCGACCGCCGAGAAGTCACTGCCCGACGGGGCCCGGCCCGGGCAGCTCAAGCAGGAGTGCGAGCAGGCGCTGGACTCGCTCGGGGTCCCGGCCGAGCGGCGCTTCATCTACGACTTCCCGGTCCGCGAGCTCGGCTACCACCGCCAGGAGGTGCTGGAGATCCTCGTACGGCTAGGGCGGGAGCTCTCGCCGGAGTGGATTCTGGTGCCGTCGGGGGCGGACCTGCACCAGGACCACGCCACTGTGTACGCGGAGGGGCTGCGGGCCTTCAAGCACCTCACCCTGCTCGGCTACGAGCTGCCGTGGAACCACATCACCTTCTCGGCCAGCGCCTTCGTCACCCTGGAGCAGCGGCACCTGGACGCCAAGTGGGAGGCGCTCACCCACTACCAGTCGCAGCTCGCGATGGGCCGGCCGTACTTCACCCGCGAGCTGGTCGAGTCGGTCGCCCGGGTCCGGGGGCTGATGGTGAAGAGCGACTGGGCCGAGGCGTACGAGATGATCCGGATCCGGCTGTGATCGTCACCATCCACCAGCCCAACTTCGCCCCCTGGACTGGCTTCTTCGACAAGATGCGGCAGGCTGACGTGTTCGTGCTGCTGGACACGGTCCCGTTCAGCAAGGGCTCGTACGGCAACCGGGTCCAGATCCAGGGCGGGACCTGGCTGACGGTGCCGGTGCTCACCAAGGGCCGCTCCGGGCAGCTGACCTGCGACGTCGAGACCAACGAGACCCGCCCCTGGCGCAGTGACCACCTGAAGACCATCCAGTCCCGCTACGCCCGCGCCCCGCACCTGGCCGACGTTCTCAGCCTGCTGGAGGCCACGTACGAGGCGCAGCAGACCCGGCTCGCCGACCTGTGCTGCGACCTGCTGCAGCGGACCGTCGACTACCTCGGCTGGTCTACCCCCCTGGTCCGGGCCTCGACCCTGGCCGCCCGCGGCTCGTCTGGCCAGCTGCTGGCTGACATCGTGGCCGAGCTGGGCGGCGACACGTACCTGTCCGGCCCGTCCGGGCGGACCTACCTGGACGAGTCCCTGTTCACCGGCCGCGGAATCGGCGTCAGCTACCACAGCTTCACCCCACCCCCGTACGACCAGGGCGGACGCCCCTTCGAGCCCCGCCTGTCGATCCTGGACCAGATCGCCTGGTGCGGACCGGACCCGGTCTGAGCACCAGCGAGTCCCAGCCAGAGCCAGGAGCGAACGGCAGCACCTCAGCGCCGGATTGCTCAGAAGGCACGGTGGAGGCAGGGTTGGGGCGGGTATACCACAGATCGCTGGCAGATCTTCCTGAAGCCGAGCAGAGCAGGTCACTCTTTGTTAGGGTCGTCGCTATTGGAGGTTGAGACGGCGATGGCTGGATCTGAGATGCCTGACATGTTCGATAAGCTGACGGAGCGCGTCGAGGCCTGGTCTCAGACTCTGCCGGACACCCCGCCCGAGGAGTGGGCCTTGTCCAGCAACCGGGTCCTGTCTGGCTCGGACCGGGACGAGCACGTGGTCGTCACGGTCAGGGACTTCAAGGTCGCGTCGATCCGCATTGACGACGGCTGGTACGCGGCGTCTATGCCCGAGCTGAGCGAGATCGAGCAGGCCGTGGCCGAGGCAGTGAACGTGACCCTGGAACGGTACTGGGCCGAGGAGCTCGCTGCCGCGCAAGAGGCCTACACCCCCATGGGCGAGGTCGCCGCAGGGCTGCGAGAGCTGTCTGGAGAGTTCCGGGGCGCCTACGAGAAGGCTGTCGAGCGGCTGGAGCGACACACATGAGCGAGATCAGGTTCAGTCCCCAAACCTGGCGCCGCGGTGGGCAGGCGTACCGAGACGCCGGCACCGACCTCGTGTCCGGCGTCGTCCGGCACCTGAGCGCCCTCGACGTGAACGCGCTCGGCTGCAACCAGGGCCAGCACCTTGTCGACGCTGCCCTCGCACTCGTCGTCCCCGCCGTCAAGGAAGCCTTCGAGGCCGCCTGCGCTGACCTGGCCGACTCCATGACCGGGGTCGGGAACGCCATGATCGGGACCGGCGACACCTACCAGGCCCTCGAAGACGCCCAGGCCGACCTGGCCAGCCAGATCACCAAGGAGCTCTGACCATGGCCCTCACCCTGCCAGGCAGGCTCGTCCAGGCCATCTCCTACCTCGGGTACGACTTCCCCCAGACCAACGAAGACGTCCTCCACCAGTGGGCCGACCACCTCAAGTCCCTGGACACCACCATGGACACCGCCCACGCTGACGTTCTCGCCGCCGTCCGCCACGTCACAGACCACAACCACGGCCCCGCCACTGACGCCTTCGCCCGGTTCGTCTCCGACCACGACTCTGACTCCGAAGCACTCGTCCGCTTCTCCCACGCCTGCGAAGTCGCCGCCACCGGCTGCGACTTCTGCGCCTACACCGTCGTCGTCCTCAAAGGCGTCGTCCTGTTCCAGCTCGGACTGATCGCCCCCGCCATCGCCGCCGGCCCCGTCTCATTCGCCGCCAAGCGAGCCGTCGAGTGGGCCATCAACGAAGCCATCAGCTACGCCCTCGCCAAGCTCCTCGCAGAGTAGACCATGGCCAAACGACTCAGCGCCACCGCCAAAGGACTCCGCGGACCATTCAAGAAGCTCACCAAGGACCTCAAACCGCCCACGAAGAAACCACCCGGGGCCCTTCCGCATCAGACACCAAAGCCACCAGCCACCCCGAAGCCCACATCGGCGCCTCCGGCGATGAGCGGACCCGTCGTCGTTAGAGCCCCCAAAAACGCAACCCCCGACCAGATCGCTCAGGTCAAGCGGTACGTAGCCGGCAGTAATAGGGCACTCAAAGCAGGGCAGCTCTCACCCACCGGAAGAGTCTCCACCAAGGGCACTCTGAGAGACCAAGCATCGGCAGCCGCTCGGGCCGAGCGGGCAGCCAACCCAGCAGCGTATACTGGAAAACATGCAGCACATGTACCCGACACCACTTGGACAGGAAAGCCTACACCACCCAGCTGGGACGCGCAGGATGGCCGCGTGAACACTAGCGTAGGGGGACAGTCAAACGCTTATCCGGTAGGCTTTATGCCTACGAAGTTTGTCTACGGGGGAAGAATGACATGACTGAAAGGTTCAGGTGGGAGGACGAGATCGCGGTCGCGGTCCTCGTACGGCAGGCGCTGCAAGAGGTCGACACCACTCCCCTGTGGCAGTACGACTTCCCGCGCGTGGCCGCCACCCCTACAGCGGTCGAGAAGACCGAGCAGGCACTGGGGTTCCGCCTGGACGAGCAGTACCGGCAGTTCCTGCTCCGCGCAGACGGCTGGGAGCACTTCCACCAGGACGTGGACCTGTTCGGAACACCCGAGCTGCTCGGCGGTGGGCACACTCCAGCAGCCCAGGAGTACCTCGACTCCGCCGTTGAGACCGGGATCCTGGCCTCCCTCGGCCTCGACCGCGACAGCGTGCTCCCAGTCGGCGCCACAGACCAGCAGTCCGACCTCTTCCTCCTGGTCCGCCCCCCAGCAGACCGACCAGGCCGAGTCCTGTGGCTGGCCGGCGAGGTCATCGACGAGTACCCCACCTTCGAGGAGTACTTCCTCGCAATGGTCGACTACATGCGCTACGACTACCAGATGTTCAAGACCGGGAAGTTCCCTCCCCGCTCTTGACGGGTCGGCCGCGTCCTTACGGGCAGATCCTCCCGTACAGGTCACTCAGCTTGGCGAACTCGATGCGCCAGTTCAGGTGGTCGGCGATCGCGCGGCGGCCGTTCTCGCCGTGCGTACGGGCGAGCTCGGGGTCGGTGTGGTAGCGCAGAATCCACTCGGCGACCTGCTCGGTGTCGAAGGGGTCGAGGGCGACTCCGCACTGGTAGCGCTCAACCAGCTCGACCCAGAGCGGGAAGTCCGAGCAGATCACCGGGATCCCGCAGGCGAGGTACTCGAACATCTTGGTGGAGTACGCGTCGACGTAGTTCGTGATCGGGTGGTCGAGCACCAGGCCGCAGACCGCGTCCCGCAGCTCGCGGACCACCTGGGTACGCCCGACCACGCCGGGGTAGCGGACCCGGGACCAGCCGGGATGGGCCCGGGCCTCGCGCTCCTTCTGCTTGAACTTCCCGGCCAGCACGCCGGTCAGCCCGTCGGGGAGCCGGGTGAAGGCGTCCAGCATCTCGAACAGGCCCTGCTGCTCCGACAGCCCGCCCACGTACACAAAAGCGTTGCGGCGCTTCGGGAACGGCGTGTCACTCACCTCGTCGGCCAGGTCGGCCTCGGGAAAGTTCTGCACCACCACGGTCTTGCCCGGCGGGAACTTCTCGGCGATCGACGGGGTCGCGGTGACAACTCCCGACAGGCCCGCCGCGGCCGCCTTCTCGGCCAGGGTCGCGGCCAGCGCCAGCGGCCGCTTGAACGGCTCGGCGATCCAGAACTTGTTCATGATCTGCTTCGGGACGTCCTCGTGCACGTCGTACACGACCTTCTTGCCCCGCAACCGCAACAGCAGCCCGACCCCGATCAGCTCCGGGTCGTGGAAGTGGTAGATGTCGGCGTCCTCGGCGAGCGCCCGGCGCAGCAGCCGGGCAGCCGACACCGTCATCCGCCAGAGCCGGTTCGGGGCGGTCCCGATGCCCAGCACCGGGACCCCCTCCACCACCTCGTCGCCCTGGTGGGAGGCGATCAGCGCCACGTCGTACCCGGCCGCCAGCAGCGACTTGCACTCCTTGTGCAGCACCCGGGTGTCCCCGACCGCGTGCACCGTACTGAGCTGGCGAACCTTCACGGCGGCGAGTCTACGGCCCGGCTCAGGGGGCCGTGGTGATCGCCTTGACCACCTGCTGCTGGAAGAACTCAATGTCGGCCGCCGGCGCCCCGGAGCCGTCCACCTGCTCCATCAGCAGCCACATGTTGAGCCCGTCAGAGGTGCGGTAGACCCCGTACCAGGAGTAGTGGCGCAGGCGGGACACGTCCTTGACGTAGATCCCGCTCAGCGCGCACCGGCCGATGCTGAACCCCTCCGCAGCAGGCACCCGGGTCGGCTCCACCGTCACCTGGACGTTGGTGAGGTTGTACTTAGCCGGGTCCTGGCCCCAGTTGTTCAAGACGTTGTTGCACTTGTGCGCTGCGTCCCAGGGCGGGTTGTTGGTGGCCACGAAGACCTGCGCCCAGACCTGCCCCTTGCCGTAGTGGAAGCTCACTCTGCCCTTGTCGGGCTTCTTTTCCTGAACGTTCCAGCCCTCCGGCCACTCCACCACCAGGTCCTGGAAGACCGTCACCTGCCGGCCGTGGTTGGACGTGGGGGTAGGGGTAGGCGAGGGCGACGGGACCGGGGCAGGCACGGGGTCGGGCTTCGAGCCGGTGTTCTTGATGATGATCCCGGCGGCGACCCCGACGACGGCCACGAGCAGCACCACCAGCGCGGCAACCCCGATCTGCTTGGCGTTGACCTGGCGCCGCGGCGTCGGCGGCTTCGGAGCCGGCTGGGGCTGCGGCTGAGGCTGCGCCGCGGCCCAGGTGCCGAGCCGCGCATTCCCTCCCCAGGTCTGCCCCGACGGGTTCCACGGTGGCGGCGCCTGCGGAGGGGTACCGCCCACGTGCGTCTGGTACTGGTTCGGCGCCGGAGGTGCTGGCGGGTAGGCCCCACCCGAGGGGTACGGGCCTGGCTGCCCACCGCTCTGGCCGTACTGGCTGCCGTACGAGCCCTGCCCGTACCGGCCCGGGTACTCACCCGGACTGCCCTGCCCGTACGGGCTGGGCTGGTTTCCGTACGGACCAGGCTGACTGCCGTACGGTCCGAGGCTGCTCATCGGGTCACCTCCACGTGGGAACGGGGCTTGGCGGTCGCGCGGACGGCCTTGCCGCAGCCGCCGCAGAAAGCCGCTCCCGGCAGCAGCGGCATCTCACAGGCCTCACAGTGCGACAAGGGCCCCTCGCCGACTCCCTGCCGGCGGGCGGCGGACTCCAGGGCGGCCTCCGTCAGGCCGAGCTGGAGCGCCCGGCGCAGCCGCAGGATCAGGACCGCGAGGATCGCCAGGCCCCACAGGCTGCAGAGCACGAAGCCCAGCACCCCGCCGGGCCAGCGCAGCAGCACCAGGGCCCCGCCCGCGTACAGGGCGTTGGCCAGCACCGCCCCGACGACCCGCCGCCAGTAGCGGCCGGTGAAGCCGTCGTAGCCGCGGCCCAGGCCGGAGAACTCCGCCCCCGCTAGGCCGGTCGCCGTCCCCATCACCAGCGGCTTCACGAATCCTTCGAGAAACAGCAGCGACATCCAGGTAGGGGCGTCGACGAGCCCGGTGAAGCCCTGGGTGAGCAGGCTCCCGTGCTTGACCAGGGTGTCGGCGGTCGCGTACGAGACGCCCGCGATGACCCCGAAGGTGAGCCCGTCGATGAGGTCGTCGAACTGGGGGCGGCTGGCCAGCAGCACGGGCGCGACCTGGCGGACCAGCTCACCGACGACCGGGACCAGCAGCACCGGCACCAGCACCTCGACCAGGCTCAGGCTGGGCCCCGCCGTGCCGTCCAGCCCAGACATGCCCTCGGTGTTCACGGTGCTCCCGCGCAGCGCCAGCCAGGCCATGGTCCAGGCCGCGGCCAGGGTGCCGGTCATCAGGAAGGCGACCCCGGTCACCAGCAGCGGCTGCTCCTCCCACTGGTTGACGTCGTAGAGGTAGACCACGTACACGATCGGGATCGCCAGGGCCGCCAGCAGCACGGCCGCACCCACGGCCCCGGTGAGCGAGGCGAGCAGCATGGCCAGCAGCGCGAGCGCCAGGCACCACACGTACGTGGCGGGGGCGCGAGTCGCCCCGTACGGCATGATCGTCGACACCAGCCGCAGCGAGGACACGGTCTCGTTTGGTTTCACCGCAAAGGCTTTGCTCGTGCCGGCCGGGTGCCCGCAAGCAGGGCAGAACGCGGTCCCGTCCAGCTCGCGGTCACAGTTGGGGCAAGGCATCACACCTCCTCGTTCGGGGCACAACCTCCCCTATGGTCCCACCAGCGAGGGCCGCGCCTCCCTGGCCCCCCTGCTGGCCCGGGACGCGGTCGTCGCTCCCCCCAGACAGCCCCGCCCGGGCAGACACCACGGGCGCCGCACCCCAGGCAGACCCGCGGGCCAGGACCAGAACCCCCCAAGCTCTCTCGCAGCGGCGCTGCCGCAGGTAGGGTGACGAGGGTCGAGACCCGAGGAGGTGGTGCATGAGCTCCCAGCAGTTTCCCCAGGGCCCGCTGCCCGGGCACTCCGCCCCCAGCACGGGGCCCGACTTCCTGACCCCTGACGCCGGGCCCGGCAGCGGCCCAGACTTCCAGGCTCCGCTCGCTGGTCAGCCTGGGTCCCCGTACGGCGCACTTCCCGGCACCGGCCAGCAGGTGCCCTCGTACGGTCCGCTCATCGCCGGCCCGGGCGTCCAGTCCGCAGGGGCTCCGCCTCAGCCGCCGCCCGGTCCCCAGCCGCAGGCCCCAGACGGCTCACAGCCCGGCCCCGGCAAGCCGAAGAAGAAGGCTTCCACTGGCCTGCTGATCGGGATCGGGGTGCTCGTGCTCGCCGTGATCGGCACCACCATCGGCGTGCTGGTGCTCTACCGGACTCCCGAGCAGCGGGCCGCGGACGCCGTCAAGGACTTCATGAAGGCGTACGCCGCCGGCAACACCACGAAGGTCAAGGCCTACCTGGAGCTGGACCCCGGGGCAGACCAGAGCCTGATCACCGACGACGCGCTGCCGGCCGCAGTGAAGAAGGCCCCCATCACCGACGTCACGTACCTGGGGAGCGGCTTCAAGTACATGGCGAAGTTCAATGTCGGTGGCCGGTCGGACTCTCTAGAGCTCGTGGCCACGGTCCCGGACAGCTCCTCCGCCCGCGTCACGCTCAAGACCGAGCTGCCCACGCTGGACCTCCGCGAGTACGCGGGCCTGCCGGTCACTCTGAACGGGGCGAAGCCCGCCAGCGCCCAGCCCCTCGTTCTGCCCGGTGGGTACACGGTGGGCTTCGACAACCCGAACTTCACAGTCGATCCTGCCAAGGCAACCTTCATCGCACACTCGGGCCGCTCGCACTTCACCCCGGCACCTCGGCTGTCCGAGGCCGGAGAGACCGCCGCTCGGGCGAAGATCAAGGAGTCCGTGACGGCCTGCCTGGCGGAGACGACCCTGGCCTGGACCTGTGGGAAGGCAGTCACGATCCAGGAGCCCGGTCTCGTGCTCACCGAGGGCACCGTGAAGCGCACCTCCACCCCGGAGGAGATGGCCAAGATCGACAAGTTCCCGCTGACGCTCGACAAGGACAAGCCGAACCTGGTCAGCCCGGGTGGGATGCTGCCTCAGGTGACCACCACGCTGGGCTGCACCAAGAACGGCGTCGCGACCACCTGTAAAGCCCACGCCCCGCTGAAGTTCCCGACCATCGACATGCTGACCCCCGATCTCAAGATCACCTGGCCCTCCTAACCGGCCCCCCGGGCCTCGTCCGAGCCCTGCAGCGCGGCCGGTCACCCTCGGCCCGCTCAGTCACTCCCTTCTCATGTCGAGACCCTCTGGCCAGGGCCCACGAGAGGGCGCTGTACGCAGCTGCAGCCGGCGGCCGGGGTGAGTGCGCTCGGGCAGGAGTCGTGGGCTGAAGCCCGCTCGATTGTCCAGGTCGAGAGCGACGCAGCCGGTCGTCGCCAGGCTGCGCGTCTGGTGGCCGGTGAATCGGCTCACCCCCGCCGCGGGTAGGCTGGCGAGGATTGAGATCCAAGGAAGTGATGCATGACCTCCCCGCAGAACCCTCAGAGCCCGCAGAACCCTGACCAGCCCGGGTCTCCGTACTCCGCACCCGGCGCCGGCTCGGCCTCGCCGTACTCCGCACCCGGCGCGGGACCGGCCTCGCCGTACTCGGCGGCGCCGAGCGGGGCCCAGCCTCCGGCTTCTCCGGTTCCACCTGGCTCGAACGGCCCGGGCGGCCCACAGCCCGGCCCCCGCTTCCAGAGCGGCCCCAGCTTTCAGCCCAGCCCGTACGCCCAGGGCCCGCAGCTCAGCCCGTACGCCCAGGGCGGCCCGCAGCCCAGCCCGTACGCCCAGCCCGGCCCGTACGGACCGGGATCGCTGGCCTCTGGCGGCATGCAGGTCGGCCCGGGCGGTCCTGGTCCGAACGGCCCGGGCCAGCCGCCGGCGCCAGGCCCCGGCGGTCCGGCCAAGGCGAAGAAGTCCACGCTCGGGCTGCTGATCGGGATCGGGGTGCTGGTCATCGCGCTGATCGGTGGGAGCATCTTCGTCCTGGTGACTCGCAAGACTCCGGAGCAGCAGGCCGAGGCGGCCGCCAAGGACCTGATGCAGGCGTACGCCGCCGGCGACGCTGACAAGGTCAAGGGCTACCTGGACCTGGGCCCGGACACCGACCAAAGCCTGCTCACCAACGAGGTCCTGAAGGAGGCGGTCAAGAAGGCTCCGATCACCGACATCAAGGTTCCCTCAGCGAAGAGCGGAGTCCGCACCTTCACCGTCAACTTCAAGGCGGGAGACAAGGCGGCCACCCTGAGGGTCACGGCCCCCAGCAGTGGGGTCGTGAAGGTCACGTCCACCCTGCCCACGCTGAACCTCAGCCGGCTCGAGAGCCTGCCGGTCACGGTGAACGGAAAGAAGCCCGACAGCCCTCGCCCCGCGGTTCTGCCCGGCGGGTACACGGTGGGCTTCGACAGCCCGAACTACACGCTCCCCGAGCCAGACATGACCGTCATCTCCCCCGCTACCCTTCCCGCGCCTCAGCTGTCCGAGGCCGGTCTGACGGCCTTCCGGACCAGGCTCAAGGAGGCGGTGACCGCCTGCCTGGCAGAGAAGTCGCTGGAGTGGACCTGCGGGCCCAAGAGCGCCACCTCGAACCCCGCCGTGACGCTCACCGATGGCACTGTCCAGCGCACCGTAGCCCCAGAAGAGCTCGCCAAGCTCGACCAGATGAAGGTCCGAGTCGAGTCGAGCAATCCCCACCTGGCCCGGCCCGAGGGCACTCTGCCCAGAGTGGAGGTCAAGGTGACCTGCACCAACAACGGCGCCTCGGGCGAGTGCTCCGGCTCCGGCCGGTTCAAGACCCCGAGGATCGACATGACCCAGTCCGATCTCCCGGTGACCTGGTCCTGACGTCGGTACCGCTCGGGGACGAGCAGCCAAGGCCCCATCTCGTTGGCCGAACGCGACGAGGTGGGGCCTTGAGCGTTCGGCAGGCTCCAGCGTCGTCACCGACCGGAGAGCAGCGTGCCTAGCCGTGCTGCTCTTCTGGCGGGTGAGCCGGGCGACCGGGCCTGGGGACCGGCCCCAGGGGGCGCCTCGGCAGGCACCGCACAGCCCTCCGGGCCACCTTGACCGCGGTAGGGTGACGGGGTCGAGACTCGAGGAGCGGTGCATAACATCACTCCGGCCGCCAGAAGAGAAGGATGATGACCCAGTACCCCACGGGCGCCAGCCAGTCGATCCGGCCGCCGCTCCCCCCGTACGGGGGGCAGGACGCGACCCAGATCAGCGGTCTCGGCTCGCTCACCCCGGGCTCCGGGGCCCAGCCGGCGAGCCACCTCACGCAGCCGCCGGCCCCTCCCACCCGGCGCCAGCGGAACCCGATGCTGGTCCGGCTGATCGCCACGGGGGCGGTGGTCGTGGTGCTGGTCGGGGCCCTGGCCGCCCACTTCCTGGTCGGGCTGGGCAGCTCTCGGGAGCGGCGGGCCCAGAACGCGGTCCAGAGCTTCATGAAGGCGTACGCCTCCGGCGACGCGGACAAGGTGCTCTCGTACCTGGCTGCCAGCTCCGAGGACCGCAGCCTGATCACCCACCAGGTCCTCAACGGCTCGGTGAAGCGCGCCCCTGTCGACGGCATCCAGGTCCCGTCCGTAGCGGCCGGGGCGCCGCTCGACTTCCTGGTGTCGTTCACCATCGGGGGCCAGCAGGCCAGCCTGAAGATCAGCGTCACCCTGCCCCGCTTCGGCACTCCGACGCTCAGCCCGGCACTGACCCCGCTGAACCTGGGAGGCTTCCGGGGACTCCCGGTCACCGTCAACGGTGCCCGGCCCACCACCGACCAGCCCCTGGTGCTGCCCGGCTCGTACACGATCGGAGTCGACAACAAGTACTACCGGGTGGACGCGAACCTGCTCACCGTCACCGACTCCGGCACCCCGCAGGGGGATGCCCGCCCGGCTCTGTCCCCCGAGGGGACCGCCGCCTTTCGGAGCACCCTGAACCAGGCCGTCACCGGGTGCCTGGCTGCGACCACCCTGGTCTCCGCCTGCGGTCTCAGCGTGAGCCCCTCCAACAACGCGGGCACCGCCATGGCCAATGACGGGACGGTCCTGCGGACGCTGACCCCGGGCAGCGAGGTCACCCTGGCCAACGTCCCCATCGCCCCTACCCCCGGCGCGCCGGCGATCGTCTCCACCTCGGGCTCCCTCGGCACGGTGGAGTACACCTTCAGGTGCACGGAGACCCAGGGCAGCGTGACCGACTGCCACATGAGAGACGGCCAGGGCAGCCAGATGCACCGGGCCTCCATCGACATGACCCGGACTCCCCTGGCGGTCATCTGGTCGTAGCGGGCGGCAGACCACCAGCGCCCGGTCGCCGCGCCCCGGACTGCGAGCGGTCGTCCCTCGACACCCGCGAGCCCCGGAGCTGTCCGGCTCAGCGAGGTCCGGCTGCCGTGCCCGGCGACCGGCGGCGGGGCTTCTTCGCCGGCCCGACAGGGCCCTCCTCCACCACCAGCGCGACCGCCTGGTACGGGTCGAGCGGCAGCGAGAAGCCGCCCAGCTCGTCGACGGCACCCAGCCCCAGCCCAGAGGTCAGGTCGACCACCCGGCCGGTCGGGATCTCGCTGTCCTGCACCCGGGCCTCGACCGGCTTGCCGCAGAAGTTCAGCACCGTGACCTGGGTCTGGCCGCTCAGCAGCCGGTTCACCATCACCAGCAGCGCCTTGTGGGAGACCTCCGGGACCGCCACCAGTGAGCCGGTCGCCAGGCCGTACTCCTTCCGTACGGCCAGCATCCGCCCTAGCCGGGAAGCAAACGAGTCCGGGTCGGCCAGCTGGCGCGGTAGGTTCGGGTAGAGGCAGCGGGCCAGCGGCATCCCGGCCGAGGAGGCGGTGGCGTCGGGGTTCTCGCCGACCAGGTCGTACGCGCCGCGCTCGATCCAGCGGGTGTCGCCGGTGCGGATCAGGGACGCCACCTCGGAGCGGTCCAGCGGCAGGGCCCCCATCAGGTCCCAGCCCGACAGCGCGAAGACGCCTGGCTGCAAGGCGTTGTACGCGCACAGCAGCAGGTGGGCGTCGCGGATCCGGGTCAGCTGCTCGGGGCCGATCTGGTCGAGGTCGTCGATCCCCTGGCTGGCGGTGACCACCGACAGCGTCGTACAGGCGATGCCGTTCTGCACGAAGAGCGCGTTGTACGGGGCGGTCTCACCGCAGATCGTGCGGCGCAGCCCCTCCCGTACGGTCTCGGCCAGCTCCTGGCCGGTCATCTCGACCCCGCCGAGCGTGTACCGGTCGGACTTGTGCCGGCTCTCGAAGTGCACCAGCTCGTACGTCAGCTCGTCGTGGTTCTGCAGCGCGTGCACCAGCGACGCCTGGTCCACCCCCGCCTTCAGCGCCTCCCGCAGCATGAGCCGCAGAAACTCGGTGTCTCCGGTCGCCAGGGCGTAGTGGTAGGCGGGCCGGGTGATGAAGTCGTACGACAGGTCTGGCCCGACCTTGCCGGTCTCGACGATGTCGTCGACGGCAAGGTTGAGCTCTTGGAAGGTGAACCCGCCGACCTTGCGGACCATCGACCCGATGAGCTGGTTCGCGGCCTGCGACAGCGGGTGCCCCTCTGACCAGGCCGGGGCGTTGACCGACCGCTCTACGCCGAGGAAGCCGTTGGCGTCGAGCCGCAGCCCGCCGGAGCCCAGGTCGAGCAGCGAGTGCAGCCCGTCGCCCATCACCAGCCGCATCCCGGCGAACGTCGGGTCCAGCCAGTTGATCGACGGCTGCCCGTCCTTGAAGTAGTGCAGGTAGACCCAGCGGCGCCGGTTGCCGTGCACGTCGTACACGACTCGAGTCGCCGACCAGTTGGTCTCCTTCACTCCCGGCTCGTAGAAGATCACCCGCTGCAGGGCGCCGATGATGTACCCGTTGCCGGCCAGCGCCCGCTCCTGCTCGGCGGTCAGGTTGACCGAGTCGACCCCCTCGGGGACGTCCGGCAGCAGGTCCCAGGCCTCCTCCGGGATGCTGATCATGTGGTAGATCCCGGCGAAGTCCTTGTAGTCCATCTCGGCCAGCCGAAAGTCGGCCCCCTTGCCGGTGTGACCAGGCACGATGTCATCGATCACGGTGCCGCCGTGGTCGCCGGCGACCGTGCACAGCTCCCGGAACTCGTCCTCGGTGCCGAACAGCGGGTCGATCGCCATCGAGATCCGGTCAAAGTGCCCGTCGATGCTCGAGGTCAGGTCCCAGCCCAGAATCCCGCCGGCCAGCTTCAGCGGCCCGGTGTGGACCCCGTCGATCCCGATCTGCTCGAAGGCCTCCCACAGCGCCGGTGAGCCGAGCGCGGCGATGAACGACTGCCCGCGCGCAGTCACCAGCGACAGCGGGTACGCGGTGAACCAGACCGAGGCCTTCTCGACCGCGGCCCGCGGGTTCGGCGACGCGTACGGGCTGGACCACATGAGGTGGTTGCCGGAGAGCTGACGGGCCAGCATCGAGGCGTCCTTGAGCATGCACTGGTCCACGAGCCAGGTCACGTACGCGGGGTTGCGCCCGTCAGCGGTGAACGGCCGCTCCGGGATGACCTGCTCCGACACCCGCCGCCGCTTCGCCCGGGGCCGCAGCCGCGCCGGCCGGGCTGGGTAGAACGGGGCGTTAAAGCTGATCGAAACCGGCTCCGGCTGGGCAGTCTGGTCCGCCTCAGGTCGTGGCGTGGTCATGGGCGCCACAGTAGCGGCTATGCCTGACCACCGGCGTCTTCGCGGCGGTCGCCGGTGGCTGCCCTGACTTCCCAGTCTCCTCAACAACCCGGACCGCTCCCTCCCAGAGCCCCCGGTCGTACTTCTTCCTGATCTCTGGCATCGCTACTCCTTACAGCCGATGCCTCCACAGACCGGGAGGAACCTCATAGCCTTGTGGGACCATCGTGGGATGGTGGACACAGACTGGGAAGGCATCTGGCGCACCGCCACCCCAGACGGCGTAGAGAACGTCCTGCTCCTAATCACCCCCGACCCGGTCACACCCGAGTCACTCGCCCAAGCCTTCCCCCCCGACGACGACGGAGAAGGCCCCTCCTACACCAGCTGGGTCGACACCCCCCAAGGCTGGATGCTCGCCATAGAAGACCCCAACCTCGAAGACTGGATCCCCCAGCTCGCCACCAACCTCACCCACACCGGAGTCACCGGCACCCTCACCGGCGCACACCTCGGCCTCAACCCACCCTGGCTCCAAGAGCTCCAGATGCGCCCCTGGGGCCACGTCCAGCTCGCCTACCTCCCCGACTACACCCTCCTCAGACCCAAGAAGCACCACCCAGACCAGCACATACTCCCAGGCCCCGGGTGGCACGCAGCACCGGGAACCGCCGAGCCCGTCGCCGCCTACCTCACCCAGCAGGTCACTGCCCTCGGCACCGACCTCCAGATCACCATCGACGGCGGCCACATCCGGATGCCCACCACCCCCGCCGACGCCCCCGACCTGATGGTCAAGCACGTCGAGCGTGACAGCGGCGTGACGCTCTACGCCTACGACCACCCCCGACACCTCCGGCTCACCGCAACACTCGATAGAGAAGCACTCGCCGGCCTCCAGATGGCCTCCGACCAGGCCCCCACCCCAGCCGACCTCGACACCCTCCGCCACCTCATGACCACCGCCCCCCGCCACAACCTCCAGTCAGCCACCATCACCCCCGAGCACACCTACCTCCCACCAGGGCTCAACAAGACCTACTCCATGACCCCCGGCAACCGGTCCCGCTACGTCCTGGCCCCCGGATGGGCCCAGATCCTCACCACCGAGCACCTCGACCACGCCCACAACCTCTCCCGCTGGACCATCACCCACCTCGACAACCACCACCACCTCGTCGAGACCACCAACCACACCGGCTGGCACCTGCCCACCCCACCCTGGATCGACCCCAACGTCATGAACCAAGCCCTCGACGACTTCGGCGACATCATCCTCCCCGCACCCCCACCACCCGACTTCCCCTAGCCAGACAGGTCGTTCAACGGCAGTGGCTCGGGCGGGCCAGAATCACCCTGAGGGCTGATGTTTCGGCAGTGGCGGCCGGGAACCCTGGTCGGCATGAGAACCGCGACCAGGTACTGGATGATCTTCCTGCTGAGCATGGGACTGCTCCTGACCGGGGCGGCGGCCGCCCAGGCCCGGCCGCCACGAGACCGGGGCTGGAGCGACTGCGGCGACGGCCTGCGGTGCCGGAAGGTCACCGTCCCGGTCGACTGGCGTCACCCCCGGGGCGCCACCATCGAGCTGACGCTGGCCCAGCTGCCCGCCACCGATCCCAGCCAGCGGCGCGGGACGCTGCTGGTCAACATGGGCGGCCCGGCGGCGCAGATCTCCACGGCGCGGCAGATGCCCGAGGTCTTCGACGACCTGCGGCGCTGGTTCGACGTCGTGCTCTGGGACCCGCGCGGCTTCGAGGCCAGCGCCGGCGTCACCTGCCCCGACCCGACCCCGTACCCCCCGCACGGGGCCGTCGTCTTCTCCGACCAGGCATCGTACGACGCCTGGGCCGAGCAGAACCAGCGCTTCGCGGCCGGCTGCGCCCAGGCCGCGGGCCCGCTGGCTGGGCACCTCGACTCGTGGCAGATGGCCCACGACATGGACGCGATCCGCACGGTCCTGGGCGAGCGGCGGCTCACCTACCTCGGCAACTCGTACGGGACCGTCTACGCCCAGGCCTACCTGGAGCTGTTCCCCCAGCGAGTAGGCCGGATGTACCTGGACAGCGTGGCAGACCACACCACCAGCTCGTACCTGGACTGGGTCTCGGGCAGTGCCCGGGTCCTCGAGGCCGCCTTCGACCGCTTCGCCTCCTGGTGCGCCACCGAGCCCTCCTGCCCGCTGCACGGCCGGGACCTGGCCGCGGTCTGGGACGAGGTGCTGGCCCGGGCCAGCCGCAGCCCGATCCCAGCCCCGGCGGCCGGGGTGAGCCTCTCGGCCGGGGTGATCGCGTCCCAGGGTATGGCGGTGACAACGCCTGAGGACTGGCCTCAGATCGCAGCCGCCCTCGCCCAGGCGGAGCAGGGCGACGCCAGCGGCTTCGCGGCGGTGCGGCCGGGGGCACCCGACCAGCAGCTGAGCCAGATCGCGAAGTGCGCCGACTACCCGCTGCGGCCCACCAGCTTCGCCGAGACCACCGCTGTCGAGGCCGCGCTGCGGCAGCAGACCCCGCACCTGGGGTGGGCCCAGGCCTGGATGCTGCCCACGGTGTGCGCCGGCCTGTCCCCCACCTTCGCCTACCCCCAGCACCCGATCCGGCCCCGCCCGGTGCGGCCGGTCCTGATCGCGAACGGGTCGCTCGACTCCACGACCCCGCCCGAGCACGCCGCACGGCTCGCGCAGCAGCTCCCCCGGTCGCGGAACCTCGCCGTCACCGGGGACCACGCGCTGTACCTGTTCCAGCAGAACCCCTGCGTACGCGAGCACGTGCACCGCTACCTGCTCAGCGGGCAGCTCCCCGCCCCCGGCGCAGCCTGCAGCTAAGCTGACCGCAGCGAGCAGGCCGCGACCGACCTCGCCCCGGCGCGGCCTGCAGCTCAGCGGCCTCAGCTCGGCTTTGCGGCACCCTTGCGGGAGTAGCGCCACCAGGTGATGGCGGTGCACCCGACCGCCCAGACCACGCCGATCACGTAGAACGGGACGGCGCCGAGAGAGCTCAGGCCGACCCCGAACAGGAACGGGCCGAAGGCGGCGATGGCCGCGGTCCAGCCGATCACGCCGCCGGCCTGGCGGCGCTCGAAGATCATCGGCATCTGCTTGAAGGTGGAGGCGTTCCCGATCCCCGAGAACAAGAAGATCAGCAGCATTCCCCACAGGAACCGCGAGAAGCCGGCACTCAGCGTGGCTGCCGAGGTCGGGTCGGGGCTGAGCCCGGTGATCGTGAACGCGATCGAGCCGATCAGCCCGACCCCGGAGATCAGGGTCCAGACCGCGCCGCCCATCCGGTCGGTGAGCGGCGAGAACAGCACCCGGGCGCCCGCGCCGACCAGCGGACCGAGAAAGACGTACGCGGCCGGGTCCGGCAGCTGGTACCCCTCGACGAGCACCTCTGCCGCAGCGCCGGAGCCGGAGACGATCGCGGCGTTGCCCGACCCGTACAGCTGGGTCATCAGCAGCCCGAACTGGGCCGACAGGCCCGAGAAGGTGCCAAAGGTCATGATGTAGAGCAGGGTCATCCACCAGGTGTCCTGGTTGCCGAAGATGTCGAGCTGCTGACGCAGGTTCGCCTTCACCGGCACCGACTTCAGCGCCACCCAGGCGACCACCCCGATGACCAGGCAGAGCGGAATCCAGACGAAGGCGGCGTTCTGGTACCAGACCTGCTGGGTGGCGCCGCCCACGACCCGCATCTGCTGCGGGGCACCGAGAAAGCCGACCATCGAGAACCCGACCAGCCACGGGGTCAGCAGCTGCACCAGCGACACCCCGAAGTTCCCGATGCCAGCCTGAATGCCCAGCGCTGTGCCCGACAGCCGCCGCGGGAAGAAGTACGAGGTGGACGGCATGAACCCGGAGAAGGCGCCGCCGCCGATGCCGGCCAGGAACGCCAGCACCATCAGCTCCCAGTACGGCGTCGCCGGGTTCTGCACCCGGACTCCCCAGCCCAGCACCGGGGCGACCAGCAGCAGCGAGGTCAGCGCCACCATCTTGCGGGTCCCGATCATCGGCGGCAGCGTCATCCACACCATCCGCAGCAGACCCGCCGACAGGCCCGGCATCGCCGCCATCCAGTACAGCTGGCTCGGCGTCCACTGAAAGCCCAGGGCATTCAGCTTCGGGATCAGGGCACTGGGCAGGAACCAGGCCGCAAAGCACATGGTCAGCGAGAACGTGGTGATCCACAGGGTCCGCCAGGCCAGGCCCCGGTCCCAGGTGGCCTCGTTCTCCGGGTCCCAGGAGGTGAGCCACTCACCGCCGGTACGGGTAGGGGTGTCGGCACTCATCAGCGCTCCTTGGTGAGAAGGGACGCGGGCTCGGCGTGGCCCGGCGTGGTGGTGGTTGGCTGCGGGCCGGGCCGCCCGCTGCCCGGCTCGGGCCCCCCGGCCGGCTCAGGACCAGGCTCCTGGCCCGAGGCGGCGCTGTTCTGCTCGGGGTCCTCCAGCTCGTGAGCCAGCTGCGGCGTCTGGGAGTGCATCATCCGGTACACGGTGATGTGCATCCAGACCGTACAGACCACCACCAGCACGAACAGGACGAAGAAGGTGGCCGACGGGAAACCGCTCCAGCGCTGGGTGTAGGCGAACATCGGCGGCAGAAAGAAGCCACCCAGGCCACCCAGCATCCCGACCAGGCCACCGACCGACCCGACATTGTCCGGAAAGTACTCCGGAATGTGCTTGTACACGGCGGCCTTGCCGATCCCCATGGCACAGCCCAGCACGAACACCAGCACCATGAACGGCGCCAGCGAGATCGCGTACGACAGGTGCTCGCTGTGGGAGCCGTCAGGGTGCACGATCACGATGTGCCCGTTCGGCATCATCAAGATCCCCGACGAGACGAGCATGACCGCGAACGTCACGTACATGGCGCGCCGCGCGCCCCAGCGGTCCGACACCCAGCCGCCGACCGGGCGCAGCAGCGACGCCGGGAAGATGAACAGCGCGGTCAGCAGCCCGGCCGTCGCCAGCGACACCTGGAAGCTCTCGATCAGGTACGTCGGCAGCCAGCCCGACAGCGCCACGTACGCGCCGAAGACCGCGACGTAGTAGAGGGAGAACCGCCAGACCCGGACGTGCCGCAGCGGCGCCAGCATCGACGACAGCGACTTGCTCGAGCCGGGCGCGCGGTCGTGACGAGGGGTGATGACCAGCGTCAGGACCCCGACGACAACCAGCAGCACCGCGTAGACCACGGGGATCAGGCGCCAGCCGCCGACCACGCCCAGCGCGTACGAGGAGCCCGCCGTGGCGGTGATGATCCCGGGCCCGATCAGCTTGGTGACCGAGGCCCCGACGTTGCCGGCGCCGAAGACCCCGAGCGCGGCGCCCTGCCGGTGCCGGGTGAACCAGGCCGCGTTCCAGGCGATGCCGACGCTGAACGAGTTGCCGGCGAAGCCGACCAGAAAAGCCAGCACCAGCAGCAGCGCGAAGCTGTCGACCAGCGACACCAGGTAGGCCGGCACGGCGGAGGCGAACAGCATCGCCGCCATCACCTTCCGCCCACCGACCCGGTCGGTGATGATCCCGGCCGGCAGCCGCCACATCGAGCCGTTGAGGGTGGCGGCGGCGAGAACCCAGCTGAGCTGCTCCTTGCCGAGCCCCAGCTCGGTGCTGATCGGGACCCCGAGAATCCCGAACATCAGCCAGACCGCGAACATCAGGGTGAACCCGATGGTCGACATGGTCAGAACCCGACCGGCACCCCTCGGCTCGTGCTCCACGGCGCGAAGTTAACACGGCTCAGACCTGGTGTAAAACCCCTGCCTCGGGCCCCGGACCCGGCACCGACGAGCCTCCCCGGACCGGCTCCGGCTCCCTCTCGCAGTCCGCGCAGAGCAGGCGCCCACGGGGAGCGGTGGCACCGGCCGCGGGACCCGTACCGCCCCGGCCGAGTCCCGTTGACACCACCAGGGGCCGCTGATGAAATACGAGGGACGCTTGCCAGACGATAGGGACGTCCATGGTTCTCCTCGCCCCCTGCTCGCCGGCCGACGGTGGCACCGCTGCACCGCCGGCCCAGGAGGCCGCTGCCCACCACTGAATGCTCCCTGCCGAACCAGCCAAAGGAGTGCGCATGAGCGACCCCCGCCCGGGCATCGACGGCCCGCTGAACGACCTGCTCGTGAGCACCGGCCGGTTCTTCAGCAAGGGCGCCGTCTCACCCGACCACCGCTACATCACCCGGCAGGGCGGCATCAGCGACTCCCTCTACCGCGACCGCTGGTCGTACGACAAGGTCGTCCGCTCGACCCACGGGGTGAACTGCACCGGCTCGTGCTCCTGGAAGGTGTACGTCAAGGACGGCCTGATCACCTGGGAGGCGCAGCAGACCGACTACCCGTCGGTGGGCCCGGACCGGCCCGAGTACGAGCCGCGCGGCTGCCCCCGCGGGGCCTCCTTCTCCTGGTACACGTACTCCCCGACCCGGGTCCGCTACCCGTACGTGCGGGGCGTGCTGCTCGACATGTACCGGGAGGCCAAGCAGGCGTACGGCGACCCGGTGCTGGCGTGGGCGTCGATCGTGCAGGACGAGGAGAAGTCCCGCACCTACAAGCAGGCCCGCGGCAAGGGCGGCTTCGTCCGGGCCAGCTGGGACGAGGCGGTCGAGATGGTCGCCGCCGCCCACACGTACATCATCAAGCGGTACGGGCCGGACCGGATCGCCGGCTTCTCCCCGATCCCCGCGATGTCGATGGTCTCCCACGCCTCCGGCGCCCGCTACCACAGCCTGATCGGCGGCTGCATGCTGTCGTTCTACGACTGGTACGCGGACCTGCCGCCAGCCTCGCCGCAGGTGTACGGCGACCAGACCGACGTGCGCGAGTCGGGCGACTGGTGGGACGCCGGCTACCTGCTGATGTGGGGCTCGAACGTGCCGCTGACCAGGACCCCCGACGCGCACTGGATGACCGAGGCCCGCTACCGCGGCCAGAAGGTCGTCGTGATGTCGCCCGACTACTCCGAGGCCACGAAGTTCGCCGACGAGTGGGTCCCGGTCGCCCCCGGCACCGACGCCGCGCTGGGGATGGCGATGGGCCACGTGGTGCTCCGGGAGTTCTTCGTCGACCGGCGGGTGCCGTACTTCGAGGAGTACAACCGCACGTACAACGACTCACCGTTCCTGGTGACCCTGCAGCGCCAGGGCGACGGCTCGTACCGGATGGGCAAGAACCTGGTCGCCGGGGACCTCACCGGCCCGCTCGCCGACCAGGCCAACGCGATGTTCAAGCCGGTGCTGTGGGACCAGGCGACCGACCAGGTGGCCAGTCCGAACGGCACCCTCGGGCACCGCTTCGGCGACGCCGACGTGGGCCGCTGGAACCTCGACCTGGGCGACCTGGAGCCGGCGCTGACCCTGATGGACACCCCCGGCTGGGAGCCGGCCGAGGTCGAGCTGCCAGGCTTCACCACCGAGACCGAGGAGCCGGTCGGGCTGCGGCGCGGGGTTCCCGTACGCCGGGTCGGCGACCAGGTCGTGACCACGGTCTTTGACCTGCTGCTGGCCCAGTACGGGGTGGGCCGCCCGGGCCTGCCCGGCGACTGGCCGGCCGGCTATGACGATGAGCAGGGCGCGTACACCCCGGCCTGGCAGGAGACCATCACCGGTGTCCCGGCCGCCCAGGTGGTCCGGGTGGCGCGGGAGTTCGCGCAGAACGCGGTCGACACCGAGGGCCGCTCGATGATCATCATGGGCGCCGGAGCCAACCACTGGTACCACGCCGACGTGATCTACCGGACCATGCTCACCCTGATCCAGCTGTGCGGCTGCGAGGGCCGCAACGGCGGCGGCTGGGCGCACTACGTCGGGCAGGAGAAGGCCCGCCCGATCACCGGCTGGGCGACGATGGCGTTCGCCCTGGACTGGCACCGCCCGGCCCGGCAGATGGTCCACACCGGCTACTGGTACATCCACACCGACCAGTACCGCTACGACACCTTCGACGCCGACACCTTGTCAGCCAAGGAGTACGGCAACAGTGCCTTCGCCGGGAAGACGACCTCCGACCTGTACGTGCAGTCCGCCAAGATGGGCTGGATGCCGTTCTTCCCGCAGTTCGACCGGAGCCCGCTGGCCCTGGCCGACGAGGCGGCGGCGGCCGGGCAGGAGGTCCCCGCGTACGTGGTCGACCAGCTGCAGCAGGGCCGGCTCTCGTTCGCGGTGGAGGACCCGGACAACCCGGAGAGCTTCCCGCGGGCGCTGACGCTGTGGCGCTCGAACCTGATCGGGAACACCGCCAAGGGCGACGAGTACTTCCTCAAGCACCTGCTCGGCACCGACTCGTCGGTGACCGCGCAGGAGGCCGGGCCCGGGCTGCGGCCGAAGGACCTGGTGTGGCGGGAGCAGGCACCCGAGGGCAAGCTCGACATCCTGTGCACGCTGGACTTCCGGATGACCTCGTCGACGCTGGTGTCGGACGTGCTGCTGCCGGCCGCGACCTGGTACGAGAAGCACGACATCAACACCACCGACATGCACCCGTTCATCCACCCGTTCACCCCGGCGATCGACCCGCCGTGGGAGGCGCGGACCGACTGGGAGACCTTCCAGGCGCTGGCTGACAAGGTCTCCGAGCTGGCCGAGGACCACCTCGGGGTGCGCCGCGACGTGGTGGCGACCCCGCTGATGCACGACTCGCCCGACGCGATGGCGACCCCGCACGGGGTCACGCGGTACTGGGCTGCCGGCGAGGTCGACCCGGTGCCGGGGGTGACGATGCCCCGGCTGACGGTGATCGAGCGGGACTACACCGCGATCGGCGCCCAGTACGGCTCGGTCGGCCCGCTGCTGGACCGGCTGGGCACCGCCCAGAAGGGCCTGGTCACTGACGTGACCAGCGCCATCGCGTACCTGAGGGGCAAGAACGGGACCCGCCGTGACGGCCCGGCCGCGGGGCGCCCGAAGCTCGGCAACGGGGTCGACGTGGCCGAGGCGATCATGTCGCTGGCCGGCACCACGAACGGGCACCTGGCCACCGAGGGCTTCAAGACCCTGGAGAAGCGGACCGGGGTGCAGCTGCACGACCTGGCCGCCGAGCACGAGGGCCGGCAGATCACCTTCCAGTCGATCGTGGCCCAGCCGCAGCCGGTGATCACCTCACCGGAGTGGTCCGGGTCGGAGTCCGGCGGGCGCCGGTACGCGCCGTTCACCATCAACACCGAGCGGCTCAAGCCGTGGCACACCCTGACCGGGCGGATGCACTTCTTCCTGGACCACGACTGGATGATCGCGCTCGGCGAGCAGCTGCCCACGTACCGGGGGCCGCTGAACATGACCCGGCTGTTCGGGGAGGCCCCGGTCGGGCAGACCAGCGAGCTCGGGGTGTCGGTGCGGTACCTGACCCCGCACTTCAAGTGGGCGATCCACTCCCAGTACCAGGACAACTGGTTCATGCAGACCCTGTCGCGCGGCGGGCAGCAGATCTGGATCAGCCCGCAGGACGCGGCCAAGATCCAGGTCCAGGACAACGACTGGGTGGAGCTGGTGAACCGCAACGGTGTGGTCAGCTGCCGGGCGGTCGTCTCGCACCGGATGCCGGAGGGGACGGTGTACATGTACCACGCCCAGGACCGGCTGATCGCGGTGCCGCTCACCGAGCGCGACGGGCGGCGCGGCGGAATCCACAACTCGCTGACCCGGATCCTGGTCAAGCCGACGCACATCGCCGGCGGCTACGCCCAGCTCTCGTTCGCGTTCAACTACTACGGCCCGACCGGCAACAACCGCGATGAGGTCACGATGATCCGCAAGCGCTCCCAGCACGTCGAGTTCTGAGCCGGAGAGGACGGACCACGATGAAGATCATGGCTCAGCTGGCGATGGTGATGAACCTCGACAAGTGCATCGGCTGCCACACCTGCTCGGTCACCTGCAAGCAGGCCTGGACGAACCGGTCCGGCACCGAGTACGTCTGGTTCAACAACGTCGAGACCCGGCCCGGGCTGGGCTACCCGCGCGAGTACGAGGACCAGGAGAAGTGGCGCGGCGGCTGGGAGCTCAACCGGCGCGGCCGGCTCCAGCTGAGGGGCGGCGGCCGGTTCCGCCAGCTGGCGAACCTCTTCGGCAACCCGAGGCTGCCCCAGATCAGCGACTACTACGAGCCCTGGACGTACGACTACCAGAGCCTGCTCGCGGCCCCGGCCCAGCAGCACTTCCCGGTGGCGCGCTCGCAGTCGCTGATCACCGGCGAGCCGATGGTGCCGGCCTGGGGCCCGAACTGGGACGACGACCTCGGCGGAACGGTTGAGTTCGGCCACCGCGACCCGATGCTCAAGGGCATTGAGGACAAGGTCCGGTTCGAGTTCGAGCAGACGTTCATGTTCTACCTGCCCAGGATCTGCGAGCACTGCCTGAACCCGGCCTGCGCCGCGTCCTGCCCGTCGGGGGCGATCTACAAGCGCGAGACCGACGGCATTGTCCTGGTCGACCAGAACCGCTGCCGCGGCTGGCGGATGTGCGTCTCCGGCTGCCCGTACAAGAAGATCTACTTCAACCACCGGACCGGCAAGGCCGAGAAGTGCACCTTCTGCTACCCGCGGGTCGAGCACGGCATTCCGACGGTCTGCGCCGAGACCTGCGTCGGGCGGCTGCGCTACATCGGGCTGATGCTGTACGACGCGGACGCGGTCCTGGCCGCGGCGTCGGAGCCGGACGAGCAGCGGCTGTACGAGCGATTCCTGACTGTCTTCCTGGACCCGGAGGACCCGCAGGTGCGGGCCGAGGCCGAGCGTCAGGGCATTCCGCACGACTGGGTCGAGGCGGCCCGCCGGTCGCCGGTGAAGAAGCTGATCCTGGACTACCGGGTGGCGCTGCCGCTGCACCCGGAGTACCGGACCATGCCGATGGTCTGGTACGTGCCGCCGCTGTCACCGGTCGTGGACGCGCTGGCCTCGACCGGGCACGACGGTGAGGACGCCCAGAACCTGTTCCGGGCGGTCGACGCGCTGCGGATCCCGGTCGAGTACCTGGCGAACCTGTTCACCGCCGGGAACGTGGAGCCGGTCCGGGCGGTGCTGCAGAAGATGTCGGCGATGCGCTCGTACCTGCGGGACCTCAACCTGGGCCGCGAGCCGCGCGAGGAGATCGCCCAGCAGGTCCAGATGACCGGCGCCGGAGTGCAGGACATGTTCCGGCTGATGGCGATCGCGAAGTACGACGAGCGGTACGTGATCCCGACCGCGCACCACGAGCAGGCCCACGCGCTGGAGGCGCTCAGCACCGAGTGCCCGGTCGGCGAGGGCGGCCCGCGCCCGGGCGGCGGGCCGGTCCCGGTCAGCATCAGCTCCCTGTCGACGAGGAAGAAGGGCCAGTACCTCGACTGGGACGGCCGGGGAGTGCCGACGGGGAGCCCTCGATGAGGGCCCCGCTGGTCCGGCCCCGGGCGGCCGGGGTGCCGCGCCGCGAGATGGACGACCTGGTGGTGCGGGCCACCTGGCAGCTGGTGTCGCTGCTGCTCGGCTACCCCGACGAGGCCCTGTACGGGCGGCTGCCGGCGCTGCGGCGGGCCGCCGAGGTCCTGCCGCAGGAGGTCGGGCCGCTGCTGACCGGGCTGGTCGACCACCTCGACCAGGTGGGTCTGGGCGCGGCCCAGCGCCGGTACGTGGAGACTTTCGACTACACCCGCCGCTGCGCGCTGCACCTGACGTACTACACCCACGGCGACTCCCGGAAGCGGGGCGTGGCGCTGGTCGAGCTGAAGCAGGCGTACCGGCGGGCCGGCTGGGACCTCAACGGCACCGAGCTGCCCGACCACCTGAGCGTGCTGCTGGAGCTCGGCGCGGTCGGTGACCTGGACCTAGCGTGGGAGCTGCTGAACCGGCACCGGGTCGGGGTCGAGCTGCTGGCGCTGGCGCTGGCTGACCGGGGCTCCGGGTGGCTGCCGGCCGTACGGGCGCTGCAGGCGACCCTGCCGGCGCTCGACGGTGACCAGGCCGAGCTGGTGGCCCGGCTGCTGCGTGACGGGCCCGAGGCCGAGGACGTGGGCCTGGAGCCGTACGGGATCGACCCTGCGCTGAGCCCCCACCCACACGACGACGCGGACCTGCTGGGAGTCTGAATGAGCACTTTTCTCTGGGGCGTCTTCCCCTACATCGCGATCGCGACCTTCGTCGTCGGTCTCATCTGGCGCTACCGGACCAACCGGTTCTCGTGGACCACCCGCAGCTCGCAGGTCTACGAGTCGCGCTGGCTGCGGGTCGGCGGGCCGCTGTTCCACGTCGGGCTGGTGCTCGCCTTCGGCGGCCACCTCATGGGGGTGCTGGTGCCGAAGGCCTGGACCGACGCGATCGGCATCGAGCAGCACACGTACCACCTGGTGGCGGTGGGTGGCGGCTGGGTCTCGGGGCTGATGATCGGGATCGGGTACGGGATCTTGATGGCCCGCCGGGTGCTGGTCCCGGCGGTCCGCAGGGCCACCAGCCGCGGCGACGTGGTGATGTACCTGACGCTGACCGTGGTGCTGCTGTCGGGGATGGTCAACACCCTCACCACCACGCTCAGCGAGGCGTACAACTACCGCGAGGGGATCAGCCCCTGGTTCCGGTCGGTGCTCACCCTCAACCCGGACGTGGCCCTCATGGTCAACGCTCCCTGGTCGTTCCAGCTGCACGGCTTCGCGGCCTTCTTCCTGCTGCTGATCTGGCCGTTCACCCGCCTGGTGCACGCCTTCAGCGTCCCGCTCGGCTACCTGACCCGTCCGTACGTGGTGTACCGCTCCCCGAACCGGCAGCCCGCACCCCAGGTCAAGGTCCCGGCCGGCATGTGGCGTCCCCCGAGCGCCTGACATCGACCGCTGGCCGCGGTGTCGTGCGAGACCGCGGTCTCGCCTGAGGATCCCGGCCCGGGTCTTCGGAGCCGCGAATGACCTGGTGAAGAGTCAAGAAACGGCCCTTTTCAGCATGGGATGAGCCGAAGGCCGGGGAGTTGAGAGAACACACGGTCGGCGCTCGCAAGCACCCAGCCCCGGCGCACGACCTGCGCTGCGAGCATCCGGTCGAAGGGGTCTCGGTGCTCCCACATCAAGCCGGCAGCGGTGATCATGTCCTGCATGTCGAGGGACAGAGGCCGAGCCTCGAGGTCCGCTATACGGTCCATCCACCCCAGGGCGATGGTCTCCGCCTGAGGCCACGTGCCGAGGCGGACCTTGCTGATGAGCTCGTAGGCGCTCACGCTCGAGACCCACAGATGCTGGCGGGGATCGGAAAGGATGTCTAGCGCACGAGGAGCGACTCTGCGGCCCGCGGCCCCGAGCAGGTGGGCGACCACATGGGTATCCAGCAGGATGTCCACCGCTACTCCCACAGAGCCAGCTCCTTCTCGGACAGCGGCGCGCTGAGGATCTCGTCAGGTATGTCGAACTCCGGGTACGCCGGAAAGACCCTGCGGCGCGGCTCCTTCAGGGGGACGAGCCGCACCACGGGCTGACCCGCCCGCGCGATCACGACCTCCTCTCCACTCTCCACCTGCGCCACGAGATCAGAGAGATGGGCCTTCGCTTCACCCATGTTGTACTGCGCCGCCATTCTTCAAGACTCCCACTCAGGACTGGGTTGGTCAAGACCACCATGGCCAACCTTTGGCGGGAGCGAGCGGTAAAGAACGAGCCGCTGGACCAGGGAGCCACCGCAGTGGCCGAGCGCCGTGGGATAATCCTGGGGTCCGAGAGGGCAGATCGGGGCGAGTAGGGGTGTCGGCAGTGGGGATGGGCCAGCGGTGAGCCCGGCTCTGCTACGGGTCCTGGACCAGATCTGGCCGGGGCACCCGGACACCTGGCTCGGGATCCGGCGACGGCTGACGCCGGTGATCGTCAACCTGCTGCGGCTGACCGTGGGCGGGGTCATCGGATACCTGGTGACGCTGCTGGTGACGCAGGGACGGGTCGACCTGACCGGCGCCCTGACGGCGCTGCTGGTGATCCAGGCCAGTGCGGCCGGGTCGGCCAAGATGGGGCTGGTCCGGGTCGGCGCGGTGCTGACCGGGGTCGGGGTGGCGCTGCTGGTCTCGCTCTGGGTCGGGCTGACCTGGTGGTCGCTGGGCCTGGTGATCTTCGGCTCGCTGTTCTTGGCGAAGGTGTTCCGGTTCGGTGAGCAGCTGCTGGAGACACCGATCAGCGCGATGCTGATCCTGGCCTCCTCTGGGCAAGGAATCCTTGCCGAGACACGAATCTTGACCACACTGGTGGGTGTTGCGGTAGGGGTTGCGCTGCCGATCGTGTGGCCGCCGGCGATCCCGGTCCCGTCGGCTGCTGCCGCCGTACGGCGCGTGGCGCAGACCCTGGCTCAGACCTTCCGGGAGGCGGCTGACCACTTCGACGAGAACCCGGTCACGGCCGATGCGGTCGAGGCCCGGCTGGACGGGGTCCGGGCCGCGACCGGCGACATCGGGCGGGCCAGCGACCAGATCGCCGCGGTACGCGATGTCTGGCAGTGGAACCCCCGCTCGCTCGGGCGGGCCGATGTGGTTCCGCTGCTGCGCAGTGGGCTGGAGGCCCTGCAGACCTGCGCCTCGGCCTGCCGGGCACTGTTCATCGCGATGCTGCAGCACGCCCCTGACGCGCCCGACCCGGAGAACGCCTTCGCTGACGACCTGCGCTCGGTGTTCGCGGTGGTGCTGCGGGACGTCGGCGAGTGCATCGACTCGTACGGACGGCTGGTGGAGGCCGAGACCCGCGGCGCCGAGGCCGAGCTGGACGACCTGCTGCGCGACAACGTGGAGCTGCTCAAGGAGACCCGGGCGGTTCTGACCGAGCTGATGCTGGTCACCAGCCAGGGCCCGGAGCAGTGGGTTCTGCACGGGTCGATCCTGCGGGTGCTGGACGAGATCCTGGCCAGCCTGGACGCCGACCACCGGGCCCGGACCCGGGCCGAGTGGCGCAGCGACCAGGCCAACCGGCCGCTGCCGTCGGCCGCCACCGCCTCCGAGCTCGTCATGTACGACCGGACCTGGCTGATGGCGATCCGCTCGGCGCGCCGCCGGCGACCACACTGGATCCCGTACCAGGGGCAGCGCAAGAAGCGGTAGCCCGCGAGACCGCCGGGCGGGAGCCAGGCACGGGCACCGCTGCCGACAGACCACTTGTGCGAGGGCCGCTCCCGAGGAACCGCAGCAGCACCTGGTAGGACGAGGCTAGGGTTCAGGAATGGCTGACCTCGACCCCCCGGGCGCCCTCGGCCACCAGGCGCAGCAGGAGCTCGCCGTCTGCCTGACCGAGGAGGGTGACGCTGCCCTGGCCGACGAGGACTGGTACGCCGCCGCCACCGCGTACGAGCAGGCCCTCGACATCAGACGAGAGCTGGCCCAGGCCCTCGGCACCCCCGAGGCCCAGCGGGACCTCGCCGCAGCCCTGAGGGCGGTCGGCGACACCGCCCAGGCCCGCGGAGACTGGCCGGTCGCCGCCACCGCCTACCAGGAGATGCTCGGCATCACCTGGGACCTCGCCGACACTCTCGCCACCCCCGACGCCCAGGGGGACCTCGCTGCCTGCCTGGAGAAGATCGGTGACGCCGCCAGCGCTCGCGAGGACTGGTCGGCCGCCACCACCGCGTACGAGGAGATGCTGCGCATCCACCGCGACCTCGCCCGTACTCTCGGCACCCCCGAGGCCCGGCACGACCTGTACGTGTCGCTGGTCCAGGTCGGCGACACCGCCCAGGCCAGTGACGACTGGACCACCGCCGCCACTGCCTACCTGGAGGCGCTCGACACCAGCCGGTACCTCGCCCGGACCCTCGACACCCCGGATGCCCGGCGAGACCTCGTTGTGGCACTCAACCGGTACGGCGCCACGGCCGCCGCCCGCGGGGACCAGGCCGCCGCCGCGATCGCCTACCAGGAGGCGCTGAGGATCGGCCGGGACCTCGTCCATGCTCGCGGCGCCCCCGAAGACCTTCAGGAGCAGGTCGTCGTGCTCATCCGGGTCGGCGACACAGCCCAGGCCAGCGGGGACTGGGCCGCTGCCGCCACTGCCTACCAGGAGGCGCTCGGCCTCAGCCGAGACCTCGCCCAGACTCTCGGCACCTCCGAGGCCCACCAGGACCTGGTCGCAGTGCTGACCCAGTACGGCCGTGCAGCCCTCGACCACGGCGACTGGACGACCTGCGTCACGACCTTCTGCGAGGTGCTCGACATCAGCCGGAGGCTGCCTCTCCCCCTGGCCGCTCCCGAGGCCCACGACGTCTGTGCCGCGCTGATGCAGGCCGGTGCCACAGCCCAGGCCAACGACGACTGGGCGACCGCCACCACTGCTGCCCATGAGGCGGTGCGCATCGGCCGAGAGCTCGCCGAGACCCTCGCCACCCCCGAGGCCCTCCGGGACCTCTCCATCGCCCTGAACCGGGTCGGCGACGCCGCTCAGGCCCACGGGGACTGGGCCGCTGCCGCCACCGCCTACGAGGAGATGCTCGGCATCGACCGGGAGCTTGTCCGTACGGGTGGCACCCTCGAAGCCCAGCAGGACCTGGTCATCTCCCTGGAACGGGTCGGTAACGCGGCCCAGGCCCTGGGCGACTGGGAGTCCGCTGCCAGCGCCTACCAGGAGATGCTGGGCGCCAGGTGGGACCTGGCCCGTACGCTCGGCACCCCCGAGGCCCACCAGGACCTGCTCGCAGCGCTGACCCGGGTCGGTGACGCAGCCCTCGACCACGACGACTGGGCCACCTGCGACACCGCCTACCACGAGGCGGTGGACATCAGCCGCGACCTCGTCCGTACGCTTGACACCCCTGAGGCTCGACAAGGTCTCGGCCGGTCGCTGGAGAAGCTGGCTGGCGCCGCCCAGGCCCGGGGCGACTGGCCGGTTGCGGTCTCGTCGTACCAGGAGATGCTGGACGTCATGCGGGAGGTCGCCCGTACGCTCGGCACCCCCGAGGCCTTCCGAGACCTCTCCGTCGCCCTGAACCGGGTCGGCGACGCCGCCCGGGAGCACGATGACTGGACCACCGCCACCACCGCCTACCAGGAGATGCTCGGCATCGACCGTGACCTGGCCCGGCAGGTCAGGACTCCTGAGTCCTACCACGACCTGTCCATCTCCCTGGAGCGAGCAGGCGATGCGGCCCAGACCAACGGCGACTGGGCCCGGGCGGCTGGCCTCTACCACGAGATGCTGGGTCTGCGGCGGGCACTGGCCCGTGATCTCCGCACTGCCCAGGCCGACCGGGAGCTGGCCCTGGCGCTGCAGCGGGTCTGCGAGGCGGCTCAGGCGTACGGGGACTGGGCGACGATCGCGGCCGCCAGCCAGGAGGCCCTGGACATCAGCCGATGGCTTGCGGAGCGCGTGGGGACCCGAGAAGTGCTGCAGGATCTGGGCTACTCTCTGCTCCTGGTCGCTCAGGTCGCGGAGTACGAGGGGAACGTCCCCCTGGCGCAGATGCTGCTCGACGAGCGGGAGGGCCTGGCACACGTCCTCGGCGAATAGCTTCACCCGTACGTGAGCGGACCCGCGCAGACACCAACGCCGCCCGCGAGCCGCGATCTTGTCGCTGGTTCTTTACGATGCCTGTATGGCTGACGGCGACCGCGAGTACCGCAAGGCCTTCTATGCGGCGGTGAACCACCACCAGGGCCGGCGCGAGCTCACCGGGGCGGAGGAGTTCGACCGGTACTACGTTCCGGTCTACGCCATCCCGGACGGCCCGGCGGGCCCGGACCTGGTCGCGGAGATCACCAACGCCATCGACTTCACCACCGGCGGCTCGGTGCAGCTGCTGACCGGGTACCGGGGCGCGGGCAAGACCACCGAGCTGATGCGGCTGTGCCGCCAGCTCGACCCGGACGTGTACCTGCCGGTCTACTGGGACGTGGAGCACTACTTCAGCACCGAGCTCCCGCTGGAGGAGGGGGCCTTTCTGGTCGGCCTGGCCGCGGGATTCGTCGACAGCTGCGACCAGGCGAAGGTCCCGCAGCAGCGGCTGCGGGAGCGGGTGCGAAGCTTCTTGGAGCGGATCGATGTGTCCCTGGACGGGTTGCAGCTCTCCGCCGGCCCGGACGGGCTCCCGGCCTCGGTCGGAATCCGGGCCGCGCTGCGCGACGACCCGTCGTTCCGGGCCCAGGTGAACCGCGCGCTGAGCAGCAACCGGCGCCGCTTCCGGGAGGAGGTCCACAGCTTCTTCGCCGATGTCCTCCAGGCGCTGCCAGACCTGACCCCGGTCTTCATCGTGGACTCGATCGACCACTTCCGCGGCCGGGCGGCGACCTTCGACGAGGTCCGCGAGTCGGTGGAGTCACTGTTCTCGGTGTACGCCGACGAGCTGACGATCCCCGGAATGCATGTCGTCTACACGGTCCCGGTGTACGCCAAGCCGGCCGCCTGGCCGGGACAGGTCTGGCCCGTACTCAACATCAAGGTCCGCGAGCGCGACGGGCAGGTCTGCCCCACGGGGATCGACCTGCTGCGCCAGGTGCTGGCCAAGCGGGCCCCCGACGGTGACCTGGAGCGGCTCCTGGGCAACCATGTGGACCGGGTGATCCTGGCCTCCGGTGGTCTGTTCCGAGACCTGTTCCGCCTGGTGTCGGCGCTGCTGGTGAAGGAGTCTGCGCTCCCGGTGAGCGCGCCCCTGATCGACGAGGCGGAGCGCCAGCAGCGCTCGTACGCGGCCACCGCGCTGAGCAAGGAGCAGTGGGAGATCCTGGCCGAGGTGAAGCGGACCGGGCAGCTGCGGGTTCCGCGGGAGCGCTCGTCGCAGGCCTGGGACCTGCAGGCGCTAGGGGCGGTGCTGTGCTACCGCAACGGCGCCGTCGACTGGTACGGGGTGCACCCGCTGCTGGACCCGCTCGTCCCCCATGAGCCGTGAGGCCTGAGCCCCCGGAGCGGGTCAGCGCGGACGAGGTCTGGTCGCAGCTGCGTCGGCACCTGGACTGGGCCCGGAACCAGGGGACGCTGGTCATGATCGCGGTCACGGCCCGCGACGAGGCTGACGACCTGCGCCAGCGAACCCAGTTGTGGACTCAGCGCGAAGGTCAGCTCTGGGCACAGACCCCGGATGTGGAGCCTCGGCGGTGGCTGTCGGAGCACTTCCCGGTGCCCGGGGTGGTGTGGGTCGAGCTGTGGGAGCGCGGTGCCCGCCTGGAGGCGCTGCACGCCCTCAACGAGCTGCGGGTACGGCTGACGAGCCCCGATGCCGGCTGCCTGGTGCTGTGCGGTCCGCTGGGCCTGCTGGAGGAGACGGCCCGAGAGGCGGTCGACCTGTGGTCGGTCCGGTCCCTCACGTACGTGGTTGGCAGCCGGGCTGATCTTCATCCGGTGGTGGAGCCGTCGGAGCCGGCAGCACCCGCCGCGCCGGAAGGCCCGTACCGCTCGACCTGGCGGCTGACGCTGCCGCCCGAGATGCGCACCGCCGAGACCGCCGCCCTGCTGCGGGACGTCGAGCAGGCCCGGCGGCTGCTGAGATCCGATCCGGTCGCCGCCCGGCACCGGCTCGAGGCCTCCCCGTACGGCGCCTCCCCGCTCGGAAGAGTCATGTTCGGCCTGGTCAGAGCCGAGATCGCCGGCCACACCGGTGACCTGGTGAGCGTCGACACCATCCTCCCCGGCGTTCTCACCGACGCCCGTGGTCTGCCGCTATTCCTGCGGCAGCAGCTGGCCGACGCCGCCTGGACAATCAGCACCCAGTTCGACGCCTGGGACGCAGCGAGCACAGCGGCCGCAGAGCAGCTGGCCCTAGCCCGTGAGATGCCACAGGACCTCGACGGACTCGACGCCCGTGCTGTCGCGCTAACTCGGTTCGGCACTGCAGCCCGGATGCTCGGAGACTGGGCGACCGCCACCACCGCCGTCCAGGAAGCCACCAGCCTCTACCGCAACCTGACCGAGCAGAGTCCGGCCTTCACCTCCAAGCTCGCCGGGGCGCTGAACACCCTCGCCTTCCTGTTTGCAAAGAATGGACGTCTCGACGAGGCTCTCACCACCGGCCAAGAAGCCACCCGCCTCTACCGCAACCTTGCCGCCCAGAACCCCGCTGCCCACGCCCCCGACCTGGCAATGTCGTTGAACAACCTCGCCACCCTGCTCGCCGAAACCGGACACCCCGACGAAGCCCTCACCACCGCCCACGAAGCC